>Ga0193960_1001156_pt1 | contig 10602 bp, 9 predicted proteins | sample FB_3_MG_FD_140338 | JGI IMG/M metagenome (GOLD analysis project Ga0193960, IMG submission 140338) | Microbial mat bacterial communities from the Broadkill River, Lewes, Delaware, United States - FB_3_MG | ecosystem: Environmental > Aquatic > Freshwater > River > Microbial mats | place: USA...
CCCGCTAGAATATGGTACGCTTCATAATAGCCAGCGATTAGATGTGACAAAAGGCAATGGTTACGTGGTAGGCACTCTAAGTTACAATACTATGTATGCGTCAATACTAAATGACGGCGTTTATAAGTGGAATCCGAGGTCGCCAGAGGAAAAGGCGGGGCCAGCATGGAACCCTGATGCTACAACTCACTTTCTGGAGCATGGTTTTGAATCTGACGAGGCGAAGGCGATGATTAATAAATTTTTAAAGGTGTTCAAGATATGACGCTACTAGCGGATTTTGAGGGTGAAAGGCTGCTTAATCACATTAAGTCAAGCGGATTGCTCGATGGTTTTACTGACCACAAAGGTAATGCTCAACCTGCGATTCAAAGCACTGCAAATATAATTGATATGACAGCGTTAGATGCGAACTCCAGGGCTTTGCAGGTTAGACTATCCGGCAACGATCAGTTTGCTAGCGGCTCTATTGGCATGAGTCAGTATCCTTGCAGCGTGTACATTTTTGGCAAGGCTCAGCTATCAGATACAAATATAGTTAATAGCTTTACCAGTGCGTTAAAGGATTGGCTTAGAGTAAACTACACTAACAATAGCGAATGTATTATATCAATTCAAACACTAGGAAAAGGCGGGCCGTTCATTTTGAGCGATAATCGTCCTTACTTTGAAATTCCGTTAATTGTAAGATTTAATGAAATATCTGGTTGACAAATCTTTTCAGTGTAACTAGTATCAAATCTCAACTCGTCTTGTATATGCGTTGATTTCAGTCTTATAGTAGGGCACCAACCTTTGCTCGGTGGATTGGATGAAATATACTAGCCAGCACTTTTGTTTGTTTTTTGTGCCTCCAAAGTCAGTAAACGCGCTGATGGCGAAAGAGCGTTAAGATGCCCGACTAGTTCGGGTTTTCTTTTGCCTACTGATAAATGCTATAATCTACTCGAATTAATTCAATTTTAAAACCGAGGTAAAAAATTATGGCAAATTGTACAGACCAACCAATCGGAATCGGTCGCGGCTTAGTTGTTTCGTGGGTTTCTGGTTGTGGTGTTGACGATCCACTTTCAACAGCAACAGTCCCATTGGTATATAAAAAGTTGGGCTTTGTTGAGACTCGCGGCGAAAACTTTACACCGCGCACAGTAACAAGTAACACTGACTCAAGCGGCATTTACACTGACACAACTGTAATCGGTAATGACATCGAAATACCTGTATCTGTTTTAGATGCAAAAGATATTGCGACAGTTAGCTCTCAGCAAGAGTTGCGCACGTATTATCTAACAGAAGTGCAAGCAGGTCGTCAGCCGTCAGTATGGGTTCGTATTTTAGATCCGTTACTTGCTGAGTATCGTTATTATTTTTGCAACATTACATCATTGAGCCGCAGCGCTGAAAATGAAGGTAATCGAACTGGTGAATTCACTTTCACAGCCATTCCGACTTACGACGAAAACAACGCTACATATCAATCCGAAGCTGTTGTTTAATCTGATTTAGCCGCTCTCTTCTGTGCGGCTTTTTTATCTAACTCATCCTGATACTCGAACAATTTCTGCTGTTCTGTTTTGCTCAGTCTTTCTTTTCTGGCCTTTTTCTGTTCTGGGAATTTGATATCCCACGCCATTAAAAACTCAGTCAAAGTCATATCAGCCGCCTGCTCTCTGCTGCGCCCTAGATGCTCACACGCCAAACCAATAAATTTATAGACATCAAACTCTTTTAATGGATCGCCATCTTGAACATCTTCATCAGTCACACCTATGACACCAAATCTTAGACAGTGACTAGCTAGCACTATAACGTCATTTATAAAGTCGCTGTGAGGCGGATTGACAAGCTTTAACTTGCCGTTATCGTTAAACCTAAATCCGCCAAATATATTTGCAGGCAGCTTAGGCTCGCAACACGCTTGAAGAATCTCAACAGCTCGATGATACTGCCAGTTTATTGACGGACATTCGAAAAATGTTATTAAAGTCTCAACAATCTCGGCAGGAGTGCCAATTTTATCTATGTTTTGAAATGTTGGCCTTATATTGTATTTGTTATCATCTATGTATATAGCCGCAAATCCGTATCTAGTGAGCATTAATAAACCTATTTTTACTGTGTTATAATGCAGACAGTTTACATTATTTTAGGCGTTTTAAAATATGGCGGAAAATCTAGGGGCAATACGGTACGACATTGAAGTCGGTACTGCTAACATGCTAAAGGCGGAAGGTCTCGTAAATAAATCAATGAGCAAGAATGTTGAGGCATTTGAAAAAGCTGACGCGGCGGTAAGAAAGTACGCAGAATCCCAAAAAGACTTGGGGCGCACAATTAACGCGATGGGGCAGGTTTTAGATAAAAATGGCAACATCGTAGTATCGGCAACAAATCAGTATAGAGAGCTAGCATCTCAAGCTAAGAGATCTTTTGATTCTCTAGATACGACAGTAAATAAATCAACAAAAGGCGTTAGGGATGCTTTAGGCTCAAACTTAGGCCAAGCAGGTATACAGGTTCAGCAATTCGTAGGTCAGATACAAGGCGGGCAATCTGCAATGGTAGCGCTAGCTCAGCAATCAGCGGATTTAGGTATTGTGCTAGGTGCTCCGATGGCAGGTGTAATCGTATCATTGGCGGCTGTACTTGCTGGCACATTACTACCGGCATTGTTTAACAGCAAATCGGGACTGAGTGAGCTTGAGAAATCAATAGAGCGCACAAGAGCTGTGATGACCATTGGTGCTGGCGGAGTGGTTGAATATACGGAGAAAATGCAAGAGCTGGGAAGGGTCAGTAGAATTGTAGCTGAATACAGAATAAAAACCGCCATGGCTGACGCAACCAGCTCTATAAAAAATGGCGTAAAGGCTATTGGCGAGGAATTCAGTAAATTAAATGATGGCGACATAATGACCAACTTTAATGACGCTGTGCGATTCTCTGACCAGCTTTACGGGCAGTTTAGCGGTCGAATTGGTCAGTATGCTAAATTCATCGGCGAACAGTTAGGTGCAACTGGAGAAGAGTCAAAGAAGCTTGGTGCAGAGTTCATACAAGCATTTAAGAAGCTTGAGAGCGCAAAGACTGTGCATGAGGTGACAGCGATACAAGAGTCAATCATCAAGCTATCTGAGTCTACTGGCAAGGCGGATAAGAAGCTGGTAAAAATGCTTGGCAATGTATTCGATCAGTTTGACTTGATCCGCGAAGGCGCGGCAGTGTTAGAGCAGGGCGCAAAAGGCCAAGACGACCTAGCCAACACAGCGGCAAAATCAGCAACCGCTGCAAACGAACTGGCAAACGCATTAACTGTGCAAATAGTGGCGCTAAAGGAGGGCGAGAGGGCCGCTTACGCATACGAGTTGCAACTGCAAGGGATTGACAAGGCACAAAGAGATGCACTGTTAAATCTCTATGATCAAAAGGTAGCTCTAGAAGATGAAAAAGCCCTTCGTGATGCCAACAGTAAAGCTATTGAGCAAGAAAAGGAAGCCTACATTAGACTGTCTAAGTCAATAGAAAGGGCTAGGTTAACTCGGGAAAGGCAAGCAGCAGCAAAAGAAGCTCGAAGAGTTGAAACGCTAACAACTCAAGTTCAAACTGTGGGCCTAAATCCGGAGGATGAGATTAGAGCTAGATTTGAGCGTGAAAATCAAATGCTCATCGAGGCAGAAGAGCGCGGTATAGAAATTCGCGGCACTTACGCAGAAAGAAGAAAGCAGCTAGCGCAAGAAGAGCAGCAAGCTATAGACTCATTAAGAATTGATTCAAACAATGCGATGAGCGCATCCCTCGAAGCAATGCAAACTCAGGCTGTAGGCGCGTTCACTCAATTTGTAACTGGTGCAAAAAGCGGTAAAGACGCAGTTAGAGACTTGGCCAACTCGATACTAACTCAAATGATTGGCGCAATAGTCAAGCAGGGTATAACAGCAATTTCAACACAGCAAGCAGTGACGACATCGCAAGTAGCAAGTAACGCTCAAGTTGCGGCAAGTGCGGCTCCGGCTGCGGCAACTGTATCGCTAGCAAGTTTTGGTGCAAATGCTGGCCCTGCGATAGCTGGTATGTTGGCAGCGTCAGCGATTGGCTTGGCTATATCTGGCGGTAGACAATACGGTGGCGCGGTGTCTCAAGGTATGTATCGAATCAATGAAGGCGGAGCGCCGGAGGTCTATAGCCATGGTGGCAAGGATTATCTAATGAACACCAAAAACGCCAACATAAAATCCGCTGGTAGCGGTGGTGGCGATGTTAATGTTGTCGTGCATAATAACGCAAGCGGGACTCAAGCAACTGCTAAGCAGAGCGCGGATGGCAAAACCGTAGAGATCACTATAAACGAGATTGCAAAGCAACTATCAAGCGGTCAGGGCGTATTGCCGAGAACATTTAAGCAGCATACAAATTTATCATTTAGAGCATCGAGGTAAGAATGGCTGATATAGATTACCCAAGCGATTTACCACAATTTAACGCTGGCAAGCAGCGAAGAGAGCGACAGGGGTTTGTAGTAACTAACCCGCTTCAAGGGTCTGCATACGTAGAGTTAAGATCTGACGACCTACCTGTCACCTGGGACGTTACAATTACTTGCACAAGCGCATTACAAGCTCAGACTTTTCTGGCTTTCCTTCGCTCAGTGAAAGGCGGCAGGCCATTTAATAAATCAATATTGACTGAGTACGGCTTTCAAGATTACGAGGTCGCATTCTCACAAGAGCCAAGAGAGCCAGAGCAAATAAGCCCTAACGTTTGGCGCTACTCAGCTACTATTTATGCTCAGCAACTAAAAACACCGCGCATTCCGACATTTATCACATCATCTAGACATAGAGTTGTTGGATTATGATTACATATCCTAGCTATCTGCCGGATTTTAAAACTAGTAGGATTCAGTCTCAGAATTTCAATTTTGAGCTGCAAGAGTTTAGACGCGAAATAACGTCGAGAGATTACGGCGTGCAGTGGAATATTGAGATTAGCTGCACTAGCTATGAGCAATCACGCGCTTTTGACAAATGGATAGACAGCCTTGGCAACCAGCCTTTTATTAAATCAATGCGTACTGAGTACGGAGTCTTTGACTACGAATGCAGATTTATTGATGGGCCGCTTGAACCGACTGAGATCAATAATGTTTACCGGTATAATGCAGCAATAATCAGTGACAGATTAAAAACAGATATGGACTACATTGATAGGGAGCTAGTTGATAGATACAAACTAGACGCTAGTATTATAGATACTGCAATTAATTTAGAGTGGCCAGAGGTGATAGCTTAATGCAATACACACAACAACAACGAGAGTATTTACACAAAAGACCAGCTAACATAGCGCAGTATGAAACAGTTGAATTTAGTCATCCAGACTTTGGCAGCGTGTATCTAGTAGCTGACCAAGTGCTAACCAAGTACTTTAACGTTAGCGGAATAGACACAGCTTTTACGCCTGTATCAATGTCAATCCCATCCGACACAAATCAAAAAACAGATAGTAGCAATGCTGGAACTATACAATTTGCTCGAGTAGGGATGCAGTTTAGAGCTAAGTTAAAAGCAATAACACCGAGTGGTGCACTAAAGCCAATAACCGCAACAATCCGAGTTTATCAAACAGATGTAATAAATCCCGTGTATGAGCGCCAATTATTTGTAGCAGGTAATGGGATTAACATAAATGAAGAGGCTGTAACAGTTAAGCTGTCATTTGATAACCCTGCGAAAGTTACAAAGCAAAAGTATTTTTATGATCCAAGTATTTTTATCGGGCTGCAAAATGGATAGTTTAACATTTATTGCAAAGATAATTGGCACGAAATGGGTTAATAGAGCTTCAAGCTTTGATGAGTGCGATTGCTGGGGGTTGGTAGTACTCTATTATAGGCATGTGCTATCTATCGAATTACCCACTGTAGCAGGGTATGACGACAAGCTTGATATAGCTGATTGTTGGCAAAATGAGGCGCACTTGCCGCATTGGGTTGTTGTTGATAACCCTTCTGATAATGGCCTTGTGTTTACTTGCTATAAAGGTGACAGGCCCACCCATGTAGGTGTAACCATCGGCGGAGGCAAAGTCCTGCACTCGAACGGCACAAACAAAAGCGGCGGAGTGCAGGTTAACAGCATCAGAGCTTTAGAATCAATGTATGGTAAGATGACATATCACAAATTTATAGAGCGAAACTATGCCTAGACTGATTATAAGAAAAGACCAAGCTGGCGCTACTGGTTCAGACATATACGATTTTGATTTTGGTGTTAGCGCTATTGATATGTTAATGCAAAAGCTGCCGGATGGCATCAATCAAGATGAATCGCATGTAATGATTAATTCAAAGCTAGTTGATATTGAGTCGGCCAGCGATATGACAAGGGCGCTATCGGTTCATGATGTGGTTACTGTCACGTTAGAGGTTAAAGGTGTGGAAACGCTGGTCTATATAGCTATTGCCGTTGTTGCCGCTGCTGTAGCTATTGCATTAACTCCTAAACCTAAAATACCAAATTCACTCGGCGAGCAAAAGCAATCACCAAACAACCAATTAACAGGGCAATCAAATATTGCAAGGACTTATCAAGCCTGGCCCTTAGTGCTTGGCAGTCCGGTATCTTATCCTGATTTAATTGGTGAACCTATCGAGGAATATAGGGATAACGTAAAGCAAGTTAAACAGTACTTCTTTGTTGGTTTTGGTCAGTTTGATATACAGCAAATCAGAACGGGCGAAACAGGTTTATTTAATTTTGCAACGTCAGTATATAACGTTTATCAGCCAATTGTTAATGATGATACCGTGCTACCCGATTACACAACAGCTTTTGCTGTAAGCGAGATTGACGGTCAGATCTTAAAAGGCACAAACGAAGCGGATCCAATCGAAACATTTGAGTCAACGATAAATGAGACTAGAGCGAATAGCGTAACTAACACCGCCACTTTTTATCTAGTTCAAAACGCTGCAATGGATGCGCTAAAAGCTAAGTTTGATTCGGAGGGGTCATTTCAGGCAACGATAAGTTACACTGCATCAGTGCAGGTTAGCGACAATCAGGGGCAGGAGGATTTGTACATTGACCAAGAGGTTACTGGATCCGGTCAAATCTCAAGTATCACTTTGTCAGGCTCGGATTATAAGATAGACTTTTCGAGCTTTAATGGCTGGCCATCAGAGGATCTTATTTACAAAGGCGCGTCAGTTGTCAGCACTGGCTTTGCTGGTCAAGTTCAAAATATAAACGCTCCAGTTCAATGTACTGATTTTTGGATTAACTTTTCTTTCCAGCGCGGATTAAAATCTACTGTAAATGTAACCATTATAGTTGATGAAATGGACGCAAAAAACGGCAATCCAACTGGCGTGACTCAGACATTTGATAGAATATACACTGGCAACACATTGGAGCCTAAATTTATCACTGAGAAAATAACACCTTCATCTGGCTTCTCCTGGTATAAAATCTCAATAAGGCGCACAAACGCGACAACGGAAACGGCTGAAAATCCAGACGAGTGCAGACTTGAGAAAGTCCAGTGTATGAATTTCTTTACAAACAAATCATTCGGAAATGGCACCATATTAGAGGTTGATTTACCTTCGACCCAAAACGCTACAAACACAAGGCAGACGAGAATTAACTTAACTCTGACAGCTAAAATGCCAACTTATGATGTTAATACCCAACAAGTAATGACAACGCTAAACCCAAGCAGAAAGATGGCTGACGCGATACTTTACACGTACACAAATTATTTTGGCAAACCAGCGAGTGAGCTTGATTTAGATGAGCTTTACGAGATACAAAACAGACTGGATGCGATAGATCCAAGATTGGCTCAGTTTGACTTTACGTTTGATGATAACGACATCAGCATGTTAGAACGCATGGAAACAATCTTAAATGTTGCTCGCTGCTTTACTTTTCAAGATGGTGACAAATGGAGATTTAAGCGCGACGAGTTAAGGAGTTACCCATCTGCTATTATCGGTCGCAGAGATATTGCGATGGATGACAGAGGCTACAGCATTACATACGACTCTTATCTACTGAGTGATTTTGACGGTGTTAGAGTTGAGTATGTTGATAGAGCTATAAACAAAAAAGCTTATGTTTATCGGTCAATAAACCAGCTTGGAGCAATATCGAGCGAGATTAGTGAAAACCCTAGGGTAATAGAGCTTGCAGGATGTCAATCAAAAGCAAATGCAGAAAACAGAGCGGAGCTTGAGATTAGAAAAATGGTTTATCAGCGCGAATCAATGACAGAGACATGCTTAAAATCATGCTCACTGTTAGAAAAAGGTGACATGGTTTTATACGCTGAGCAGTACGAAAGTCCGGTGATGGATGGTGAGATTCTGGCTGTTAACGGAGATATTGCCACAACTAGCGAGTTGATGGCTTTTGAAGCAGGTAAATCATATCGATTATATTACACTGTAGATGATGGATCACTTGTTGGCCCGTTTATAGTTAACCCTCTCGCAATAAACGGCACGTTTAGATTCCAGTCGCCAAACCTAGCTGATGTATTTTTGAGAGATAGCACTCTAGGCTATAACGTACAAACAGGATCTAGATACATGATAGTTGAGTTGGCTACGGAGTCAGATAGCCAGTGGGTGATAACCGAAAAAGATGTCAGAGGCTCAAAAGTTCAACTTAATATGATAAACTACAATCCATCAATTTATGATTTTAACGAGATATAAATGTCAGATAATTGCACTTTATCAAGCGGGTTTCCGGTCGGAACAGACAACGGGCTGGCTCTAAGCTGTAACTCGTCAACTATTGATAAAATAGTCAACGGTGCTAAAGGTGATGTCATCTATAACAGAGTTGGCAAGAGAGTTTATTCTCTTGCTGACCTACCTGCCGGATACAGAAGCATTGAAGAGTTCGGCGGTGGCGCAGATAAAACAGGAACTGAAAACGCGCAGGCACTTATTGATGGCCTAAAAGATGTTGGCGGAATGCAGTTGGTCATCGGTGACACTGGCAAGCTTTACAATTTTGATGCTGTTAATACTCGCGCTGGCGGTTTAACTGATTTAATTGATACGGTTAACATACTCGTTTTAGATGATGTTACCATCAAATCAACTAGCAACAGCGCAGCTCCTCTTTGGCTTCTTTATGCAAAAAGAGCGGTTATAAAAGGCTCATTTACTTTAGATTGCGACAATTCAAACTGCGTTGGCATAAGAGTCAGAAATGACTCCAGTGAAGGTGGAGACAACTATTTAGAGCAGTTCACTGTTAAAAATGTATATCAACAGACGGCACTAACAACAGACCAAGCAAACGGTGTTACGGTATGGGGTGCGTTTAATAGTACGAATTGCCATCAAGTAACAGTAAATAAAGTTTTTAGCGATGGCTCAAAAGACAGGCAGAGCGGAACAACTGCTCGCGGCATATTGATAAGGTACGACTCGACAACTCTGCAAGTGTCAAAGCGCAATTATTTTTACGGATGCAAGATAATCGACGTGTCGCCAGCGCCGGAAGCGGATGGAATATTCTGCCAGCAAAACCCGTTTTTTTACGGACAAGAAACACTGATGGTCGTCGAAGGCTGTTACTTTGAGGATTGTCTAAAGCGCTCGGTAAAGTCTCAGGTCGAACACACTATATGTACTGGCAACATAACAGTGCGTAAAAAGCCTAGTGATCTCAGTGATGAGCCTGGCGCTTTTGGTATTGATTACGATATGCAGTATTCAAATGCAACGTGCCGAGACAATCAGTGCTTTTATTATGGTGGCGACGTTGTGCCGCAGTCTGCGTTTGTTTTATCTGCTCATCAGACGTTAGAAAAAGACGGTTCTGTGTCGACTGTTAATCAGCCGTCAATGTCAGGCACTTTTGACAGTAATATCGTAAAGCTTGTGGGTAGTGGCGATCCAAAAACTGACTTCATAAACCGAGGGTTTAGATTCCTAACGCTGCAAAACAGGACTAACTCAGATGGCGGCTTTATTGATTTTAATGTCATCAACGTAAACAACAACGAGTGCGACGTACCATGCGAAATGTTTGTGTGGGGATTCTTGATAGACAGAGCAACCGCAACTCAGATAAAACTAATAAACATTAAATCTAACTACGCCCGCTCTATATCAAATGCGTTTTACGTAACAAGCAGCGGCGGCGGTAGTGGATCAACTCGCACATCAGCGAACATAGATTCTATTGAGCTAGGCACAAAAAACCTGTTGCTTGCTCATAAGCAGGATGTTGGCACTGGTAAAAATCAAATAACATATACAGCAAAAGATAATGATTATGTGATGGGCGCAACAAAAACCGTTGTCACAGGGCAATCTACCAGCGTTGTCGGGATATCCTTAAATATAATCGTACCTAAAAACACCCAGTATAAGTTAACTTGCTCATACGGACGAAGATCAAACGGCAAAAACCAAGTCAGGAGTTACGTTGAGCTTATTTGTCACGACTCATCGCTTGTCGGCATTCGTGGCATATCAAGAAAAAGCGAAACATTCGATAGAAAGGCTGGTCAATGGGGCGTTGGCGGCAATGTCGGCAACAACTGGGATTTAGATTCTAATTACACTGTCAGTGA
>Ga0193960_1001160_pt1 | contig 10583 bp, 8 predicted proteins | sample FB_3_MG_FD_140338 | JGI IMG/M metagenome (GOLD analysis project Ga0193960, IMG submission 140338) | Microbial mat bacterial communities from the Broadkill River, Lewes, Delaware, United States - FB_3_MG | ecosystem: Environmental > Aquatic > Freshwater > River > Microbial mats | place: USA...
GCTATTGCCAATTCCTGTTCAGCTTTCTGAAACTGCAACCACCAGCTCTGCTTTGACTGTAAGGCCTTTTGCTCGATTTCTAGCTTGCCAAGCGCTTCTGACATTGTTTCTAGTGCTAATTGAAGCTCAGCAACGCGCTCTTCCGATAGCAGTTCTACCCCTTTGGCTTGGGCTTCTAGCTGTTTTAAGTGATTATCCGCTTGCTTGAAATGCTCGTATACTTTTTCAGATATTAGCCCGTAGATCTCGGTACCTGTTAGCTCTTCAAGCAGCTCAGCCCGCTCATTCGCATCGGCATTTAGAAAGGCAGCGAACTGCCCCTGAGAAAGCATCATCGATTTGGTAAAACGGTCGAAATCTAAACCACTAATCGATTCGACTAACTGGTTTTTATGTTTCACTTGGGATGCGAGAATTTTGCCTACACCCTCTACATTCGCCTGCTCTACATTTGCCAGTTCTTCATTAATAAGCTCAGCAAGTTCGACTTTTGCCTCTTGCAGGTTGCCATCGACTTGATCTCTAGAGCGGCGCTGACTCCAAAAAGCCCGGTAACGTTTGTTCTTAACTTCAAACTCGACTTCAGCCATGGAATCGGCTGTACCGCGCGTCATCAACTCGTTGGTAGATTTGGAGATATTCACCAATCTCGGCGTACGGTGATACAGCGCAAGACAGATAGAATCGAGAATGGTTGTTTTACCGGCCCCGGTTGGCCCAGTAATCGCAAACAGGCCGTTATCGACAAACGGTGACTGGGTGAAATCGATCTTCCACTCGCCCTTTAGCGAGTTAATGTTCTTAAAACGTAGCGAGAGTATCTTCATTAGCCTTGCTCTCCACTCGTATCTTCGCTTAGCATCGCAGCGAATAGATCATCCTGATCAATAACCACCTCTGGCGCTTTTGTTTGTGTTTTTGAGGTAGTGTGTTTTGTTTTAGCCGATGCGGGCAGGTCTTTAACTTCCTTTAGGTCGCTTAAGGCTTCATTTAGATCGCTTAAGCTTTCATCCTCGAACAATGCTAAAGGCTCGCTTGTATTCGTTTGCTTGTCCTCTGGGGATTTAATACTTTCAGGTGCTTCAATACTCTCAGGTGATTGCATAACTGAATCACCTTGCTGCTCACTGCTTTCAACCTTATTAATAACAACGTCTGCTATAACCGTGTTTTCAGCTGTTTCTAGCTCTGTCATTTCTTGGTTATTTTCTAACGCCTCACTCAACTCTGCGTTGTCGTTCTGCTTGCTTACGACGTCACCAGTTAGAAATGTTGAGCTAGGTCGGGAGGGAGCCATGCCATGTTCTTCCTCTACCTCACCGACTATCTGACAAAAGTTATCTTTAAGTCGGCCTAAGCGTTCCTGCTCTTGTGATGTTTCGAACAGCTCAGCGCTTACCCGTCTCTCAAAGACCTCATAAGCGTTTAACTCAGATAAAGTTTCTTTCTCTTGCCTTGCAAGCTCTTGGCTTCGCTGTTTACGCGCACGGCGTAATAACAGCACTTCGACATTTAGTCCTTCGGTGAGCTGCTCAATACGCTGAGTTAAATCATTTAGATAATCCTGCGTCTCGACTTCAATAGAGAGCCACACAGGAAGCGCATTGTTCTCAGTTTCAAGCGCCTGTAGCTGCTCCTCTATGGATTGCAGATCTCCTTTAACAACCTGCATCGGTTGGAACAGTGGTACAGATAAAGGCTCAACGCTAACCAAAGCGGTCTCATCAAACTCAGCGATTAATACCTGTTTATTACTGCCAATTTCATCAAAGCTTAAGGGAATCGGTGAGCCGCAATATCGAATATGTTCAGATTTAGCGACCATTTGCGGACGGTGAATATGCCCTAACGCGATGTAGTCTGCGGGTGGAAATGCACTGGCGGGGAACGCTTCTAGATTTCCCACATAGATATCCCGCACCGAATCTGAACTTTTAACGCCCATAGCAGTTAGGTGCCCGGTGGCGATAATAGGGATTGCCAGGCCTAACTCGGCGCGCTTCTGTTCTGCTAACGCGTAGATCTGCTGATAATGCCCCGCAATGGCTTCACCCAATGCTTGCGCTTTGTCTTTAGCGGATTGATCTGATTGGCTTTGTAAAAGGTCACGGGGTCGTAAGTAAGGGATAGCACAGAGAATCGCTGACGGTTCGCCTTGGCGATTACATAAGGTAATCACTTGATGATCCGGTTCCGATGCAACGGTTGAAACCACCTCTGCGTTAAGATGTTTTAATAGGCCTTTTGATTCATTAAGCGTTGAAACTGAATCATGGTTACCGCCTAAGATGATGAGCTGACATCCCAGTTTATTAATAGCGACGACTAGCTGATTGTATAGCTCTCTTGCATAGCTAGGCGGTGAGCCCGTGTCATAGACATCACCTGCAATAATGACTGCATCTATTTGTTTCTCTTCAACTTTATCTAATAGCCAACGCACTAATTTCTGGTGCTCTGCCAGACGGCTCTTGCCAATAAAGTGTTGCCCTAAATGCCAATCAGAGGTGTGTAAAACGCGGATCATATACTTTTAAACAACCTACAAGTAACCATAAATAACAGACTAGGTTTTAGCCTAGCAACCCTGCCTATAATGAAAATTTGATCAGTACTCTAATAACGCTGTAGTGCTCTAATATCGCTGTAGCACTCAACACCCCTTACAGCCTCTATCATTAACTATTCAATGCTGGCTGCTGTAACGCTGTCATTAAGGCAACCTTGGCATTGGCACTATGATAGGTATTCGACAAGATACGCTTTGACTCGAATGTAATTTCAAGCACCTTGTCACGATCAACAAGCACCAGTATATCTAGCTCGTCTTCCTCTTCAGCGCCGTCGTCATTCGCTTCAAATTGATAGAAGCCAGGTTGAGGAATGGATACCTCTTCTTCGAATCCATCCAAGTACTCTTCTATCCCCATCTGATGGATCTCCAAAACAGGCGATCCAATAAACTCAATCACACTATACGTGAGGGGAACAGACAAGAAATCTCGTTTGACCGAATAGGCAAGATATAACGATTCTGTTGCCTCGTTTTTAACCGTGAAGAACGCGGTATCAATGCCCGCTTCAGTATCTAACGGGCTGATCTCTTCAATTGGGATAAACTGCGTCACAATTTATACATCCAAAACATAAGCAGGAAGTTCACCTTCAGCAGGGACAGGTGTTGGGTTGCCTTGCTCATCAATCGCCACAAACTTAAACGTTGCTTCGGTCACTTTCTCTCGCTGGCCTATGCGACCACGACGTACCCAGGCTTCAACATGGATATCCATAGAGCTGCGCCCTACTCGAACCACATCGGTATAAACACCCAAGATATCACCCACTTTAACGGGACGAATAAAGCTCATACTGTCTAAGGATGCCGTCACAACACGCGCTTGTGCTCGCTGGCCTGCGCAAATACCCGCTGCAATATCCATCTGTGATAATACCCAACCACCAAAAATATCACCCGATGGGTTTGTATCAGCAGGCATAGCAATCGTTCTTGTTGTTAAACGACCTTGTGTCTCTGTCTGTTCGCTCTTATCAACCATCTCTAAACACCTACTACAAACAAAAAATGTAGCTGCAAGGATAGAGGATAACTCACCTGTAAGAAAAGCTGATTTCCTATTATTCTTTCACTTTAGTCTATTAAAAACGGCGATAGGATATCCCATGCAGCGAATATCCCTTCAGATAGCACTACAGCCACAATAAAATCAACGCTATGATAGGCCCATATTTTTTACTCGAGTAATAATCATGTTAATAGTTTGCCCCTCTTGCTTTACCTCGAACAGAATTCCAGATGACAAATCACACGTACAGGGCAAATGTGGTAAATGTAAACAACCCCTGCATACCAACGCACCTGCCGAATTAACCGATAGTAATTTTGAGAGGTATATCGGCCAAAACGAGCTACCCGTCATCGTCGATTTCTGGGCATCCTGGTGTGGTCCTTGCCAGATGATGAAACCGATCTTCGAGAAAACAGCAGCCGAATCTGAAGCACTGCTGTTCGCCAAAGTGGATACCGAAAAAGCACAGCAAGTTAGTGCCAATATGGGAATTCGCAGTATACCAACCATTATTCTGTTCCAGAATGGAAAAGAGATCGATCGCGTTGCGGGTGCTCTACAGGAGCATCAGTTGAAGCAGTGGATATTACAAACCTTGCAGAAGGCTTAATCTAATAATGATCTCCAACACGATTGCGAATGAGCTTGGCGTTAAAGAAACACAAGTTAAAGCGGCGATTACCCTGCTTGATGCAGGTGATACTGTTCCCTTCGTCGCTCGATACCGCAAGGAAGTAACGGGTGCTTTAGACGATCAGCAGTTACGAATCTTGGCCCAACGTTTAAATTATCTGCGGGAGCTTGAAGCGCGAAAAAGCCTGATCCTAAAAAACATTGAGGAGCAAGGGCAACTCAGCGCTGCCCTAAAACAGTCGATTCTAGCGACCGACAACAAAACCCAGCTAGAAGATCTTTATCTTCCTTACAAGAGTAAGCGACGTACTAAAGCGCAAATTGCCCGTGAAGCAGGACTTGAGGTATTACTGGATAAAATCATCAGCAAACCCTCTTCAAACCCATCGCAACTGGCAAATGCCTTTATCAATCACGATAAAGGTTACCCTAACGCAGAATCGGTACTTGAGGGTGCAAGCGCAATATTAAGCGATCGTATCGCAGAACAACCCGAACTACTGCAACGTTTACGTAGTCAGCTAATCGACACCGCATCGCTCAAATCGACCGTCACTAAAGGTAAAGAGAGCGAAGGGCAAAAGTTTAGAGACTACTTTGATTATAACGAAGCATTAAAGCGCATCCCTTCGCATCGCTTACTCGCCCAACTACGCGGTGTAAGTGAGGGCATTTTAAAAATCAAACTGGTAATTCCAGATGAAGAGTACTGCCAGCAGCTGCTTACACGTTACCTACAGCTTCCACGCAAGGCGCTAGGTGGCGAATGGTTGCAGGCTCAAGCCGCACTATGCTGGAAGAACCGTTTAAGGCCTAAGTTACAAAAAGAGCTTATACAGCGCTATAAAGAGAGCGCTGAGACAGAAGCTATTCTCGTGTTCAGCCGCAATCTAAGTGACCTGCTATTAGCTGCTCCCGCTGGCCCCAAAGTAACGTTGGGTTTGGACCCAGGTCTTCGTACGGGCGTTAAAGCCGTGATTGTTGATGCAACAGGCAAACTTCTCTCGTATACGACGATCTACCCCCACGCGCCTAAAAACCAGTGGGACCCTGCCATTAACGATCTATATAAGCTCTGCAGTCAATATCAGGTAGAGCTTATCAGTATTGGTAATGGAACAGGCTCCAGAGAAACCGAAAAGCTTGTTGGAGAGATGCTGAAGAAGCATCCTGATATCAATGCGCAGAAGCTGATTACCAGTGAAGCCGGTGCGTCGGTCTATTCTGCTTCTGAACTGGCGAGTAAGGAGTTTCCGGATATTGATGTCACCATCCGTGGCGCGGTATCAATTGCGCGCCGCTTACAAGACCCATTATCAGAGCTGGTTAAAATTGAACCTAAAGCGATCGGTGTTGGGCAGTACCAACACGATGTAAACCAGCAACAGCTGTCAGAACAGCTAGAAAGCGTTATCGAAGATTGTGTAAATGCGGTAGGTGTTGACCTTAATAGTGCGTCTGAAGCGCTTCTAACTCGCGTCTCAGGCCTCAATTCGACCTTGGCAGGTAACATCATCAAGTATCGCGATGATCGTGGCGCTTTCACCTCACGCTCTCAGCTGCTCAAGGTTCCACGGCTTGGCCCTAAAGCCTACGAGCAATCAGCTGCCTTTTTAAGAATCAGGGACGGTAAACAGGTTTTAGATAATTCGAGTGTGCACCCCGAATCTTACCCATTAGTTGAGGAGATGGCGAAAGCGCAGCATACATCAGTCAAGAACTTGATTGGTGATAGTCAGTTACTAAAGCAACTCAACCCAAACAGTTTCGTTAACGATAGCGTTGGCTTGTACACCATCAACGACATTTTAAAGGAACTAGAGAAACCAGGAAGAGACCCTAGACCGGAGTTTAAAACCGCTAAGCTTCTTGAGGGTGTTGAAACCATGGCTGATCTGGAACCCGGTATGAGGCTAGAAGGCACCGTGACTAATGTCACTAACTTTGGCGCATTTGTCGATATAGGCGTCCATCAAGATGGGTTAGTACATATATCTCAGCTTGCCGACAAGTTCGTTAAAGACCCGCATACGATCGTCAAACCGGGTGATATTGTTAAGGTTAAAGTCACCGAAATTGATCAAAACCGAAAGCGTATCGCTTTAACGATGAAGTCGCTTTAATTCCCCAAATGCCAATCCGGTAGATATAACGCATTGATTTATGGGCGTTATATCTGCCACTTATCTAATATAGATAAATAAGACGATCTCCTACCTCCATGAGTTCCGCAATTCTTGTTTGAAAAAACCTTTTTTTAAATTAAAAATCAAAGAGTAAGGCAAGACATATTGATCAACTAATACTAGACTGCTTAAACAAGCCTGAAGTATAGATAGAACCCATGAGTACAATAAAAACAAATCTATTATGGCTACAAGCTGGTGCATGCAGTGGTGATACGATGTCGTTACTATGCGCGAGCCAACCCTCTTGGCCTGAACTCGTTGCTCAGCACAATATAAATGTATTGTGGCAGCCCTCTCTTTCGACACGCACAATGAAAGATCTTTTGGTTGATATAGACCTAATTTTAAAAGATGAATTATCACTAAATATTCTTTGTGTCGAAGGTAGCTTAGCCCTAGGCCCTAATAAAACGGGCATGTTCGATACGCTTGATAGCAAACCTAAGGCCTACCTCATCAAAGAGCTTGCAGACAAAGCAGACTACGTTGTTGCAGTGGGCACTTGTGCCGCTTATGGCGGCGTACCAGCAGCACCACCGAATCCAACTGAGTGTACTGGCTTACAATCATTTCAGGGCAGTGGTGACGGGTTATTAACACCAGAGTGGAAAAGCAGAAAAGGATCGCCTGTTATCAATATATCAGGTTGTCCAACCCACCCGAAAACTATTATGCAAACCATCATATCGTTGGTTAACAGCTATCCTCTTCCTCTTAATGATTTACAGCAACCTTTAGCTTATTACAGCACAATGGTCCATCAAGGTTGCTCACGTAACGAATACCATGAATATGATATCGAGGAGGAACAATTTGGCGAGGCTGGATGTTTATTCTACAACCTAGGCTGCCAAGGCCCCTATACAACAGCCACCTGCAATACCGAACTTTGGAACAATCGTAGCAGCAAAACCCGTGAAGGCGTCCCTTGTCTGGGTTGTGTTTCACCTGACTTTCCCCGCAATGCTCCACTCTTTAAAACAGAAAAAGTGGGTGATATCCCTGTTGCGCTTCCTCTGGGTGTTAGTCGTCCTAGCTATATGGCTTACAAAGGCTTAGCAAACGACGCAGCTCCCATAAGAATCATTGATAGAAAAATGAAACCTTGATTAGTTGTTGATATGAGTAGAAGAATTAAGGTCCAACTAAATCGTGTCGAAGGCGATTTAGAATTAGAACTAGAGATTAACAATGGTGTCGTTACCGATGCTTGGTGCATTGGCACCATGTATAGAGGATTCGAACAGATACTCTTAGGTCGAGAACCTATGGATGCGCTCGCCATCACGCCAAGGGTTTGTGGTATTTGTAGTACAGCCCATTTATTTGCCAGTACGCTGGCAATTGAATCCGCTTCTTCTATCACACCCCCGCCTAATGCAATTCGAGTACGTAATATTTGCCTTCTTGCGGAAGAGATTCAATCAGATTGCCGCCAGACATTCCTAATGTTTTGTCCAGATCTTTGCCACCCTAGTTACAACAAACATCCACTCTATCCTGACATTCAAGAACACTTTGAAGAGATGAAGGGGAAGGTTTACCAAGAAGCGGTCATCAATAGTAGAAGCATTATCGAGATCGTTGCTATCTTTGGTGGCCAGTGGCCGCATTCCTCATACATGGTTCCTGGAGGCGTCACCTCACTTCCTGATATTGCTAAAGTGATGAGCGCGATATCTGTTACAACAAACTATCTTGATTGGTTCGAAAATAACATTTTAGGAATGAGCCTTAACAAGTGGAATGAGATCGACAGCTTAGACGCTCTCAACAATGCTCTAAGCGGTAATAAGAGTGCCGCAGGGCTTCTGCATAAGTTCTGCCATGATATTGGACTCACAGGTATCGGAGGTGGCAGTAGTCTTTTAATGAGCTACGGATCGATCATTAACCCCGACGTACCAGAAAAACGCATAAGGAAGCCGGGACTTTTTGAGAGCAATCTTCAGCAATTTGAAACACTGAACCAACAACATATTACAGAAGACATTAGTTATAGCTGGTATTACGATGAAGAGAACCAACCTCGCCATCCACATGATGGCTTAACCCAACCAAAGTTCTCACCTGACAGCGATCGCTATACCTGGGCTAAGGCCCCACGCTACCAGGGCAAGGTCGTACAAACAGGGCCGCTTGCTCAGTTAGTGATCGACAATGATCCTCTCATGCTCGATTACCTGGTGAAACAGGGCTGCAATAGTTGGTTGAGACAGTTTGCAAGAATTCAACGACAGGCAAAATCAATTCTGTTGCTTAAACAGCAACTCGAAGAACTATTAAGCTATATAGATGAACCTACCATGGTCCATATGCCCATCACCGATGGTGAAGGCATAGGGATGATAGAAGCGGCCAGAGGGAGTCTTGGGCACTGGTTACGAGTAGAAGACAATAAAATTACAGGCTATCAGATTATTACCCCCACGGCCTGGAATGCCTCTCCACGAGATAAAGATAAGAAAAGTGGGCATATCGAACAAAGCTTAATTGGCTTACCCATCACAAACCCAGATGATCCCATCGAAATTGGCCATGTCGTTCGTTCTCACGATCCCTGCCTTGTCTGTACGGTTCATGTGATCGGTAGCGGTAAAAAGCACCGCTATGGAGTCTGCTAATGATCACAGTATTGTGCTTTGGCAATGAGTGGCACGGTGATGATGGGTTTGGCCTCGCTGTTTATGAAGAATTACAGCAACTCGAATGGCCATCATCCGTAAATTTGTACTTTTGCGGCACTAATAGTCTGATGGCATGGCACCAAATGAAGGGAGCATCAAAAGTGATTATTGTTGATGCTGAACAGGCACAGTCAAGAGAAGACGAGATTGGATCTCTTAACTGGCGAAGCCCTGAGGAGCTGCTAGCCGCTAGCCCACGTAACCTACATGATGGCGGTGTTGAAGAGATGCTTCGCCACCAGCGCATTGATCTGGATAATACTCACCACTCAACACTATTTACAATACTCACGGTTAACATTGAAACGATAAGCGCCTTCTCTCAGGGCCTTTCCCCTGCTATTCAACGCTCGGTCCCTGATGCCGTTAACCAAATCGTGGAAAGAATAGATAACTGGGAGGCAAGCTATGCATGCTGAAGAGTTATTAGAGAATATTATTACCGTTGAAGCACCTGTAACAGTTGATCATAAGCAGCGCTGGATAGGTCATTCCCAAAACCAAACCAAGCCATTGCTTATTATCGAATTAGCTGATCGCTATTATGCGATTCCTCTATATTGTTCTCATGCCCATGCCTCTCTCTTGCAGGCAAAAATAAACAAAGAAGGGCTTATTGTTTGTCCTAAACATGGCTTAGCCACCGATATAAAAACCAATCCCGACAGTTTTGAAGTGATCAGGCACAATCAACATTTTAGGGTAAAGGAGCCTAACGCTGATCATATACCAGTGGTTAATATTGAAGGCGGACTCTGCGAGGCTGGATCGGATTCAGAGATTGAAGTACTTAAAACGGTTAACACCGCATTACAGCAAAAAGTACTGACAAATTTAGAGTCAATGGACCTTATGCTAAGTCAGGTAGAGCATAAGAAAGCCGAACTGGAAGAGAAGAATTTCAACTTAAGCAGTGCAAATGAGCTCATTGATGGCATTACCAACTCAATAGAAGAGTTTCTGGCAGTAACAGATAACCAAGGCAGAATCACTCGCATCAATCGTTATGCAGAAAATATTCTCCAATGCAGATCTGAGCAGTTAATTGGCACATCACCTGATAGCTTACTTCAAGACCAGAGCCTTAGTGACATAGTTGATCATTTCCCTACCGACTACTGGGACCAACGCCCCTACCTGTACAAAGCAGTCTATAAAGAGAGCCACTTCCAGAAAGAGATCGTTTTTCGTGACCCATTGGGGACTAATCGCTCTATTAGCAATAAAACCTTTCTGCTTAAAGGAACACTGCTCTATTCAAAAGCAGGTAAAGAGGAAGGTCTAATACTGACAGCAACAGACATCAGTGTTATCAAAGCTAAAGAACAACAGAAAAGGCAACAAGACTTACAGGAACACTTATTTCTTTTAAAAGAAACCTTGGAAACCTTAGGGCAAGGTGTTGCGATGTTTGCAAGTGATGGTTCCTTGCAGCTATGGAACCGTCCTCTGATAGATATATCTTCTCTAACGGCAGACGTAATTAA
>Ga0193960_1001162_pt1 | contig 10583 bp, 6 predicted proteins | sample FB_3_MG_FD_140338 | JGI IMG/M metagenome (GOLD analysis project Ga0193960, IMG submission 140338) | Microbial mat bacterial communities from the Broadkill River, Lewes, Delaware, United States - FB_3_MG | ecosystem: Environmental > Aquatic > Freshwater > River > Microbial mats | place: USA...
AAGTTAGTAATAGCTCGCTCTGTTAACGACTTATCAAGTAAAATGCTACTTTCATTATCAAGATGATTATGCCACTGAAGGCTTGCCTTACATTCAATTAACAGTTTTTCCTGTAAGTTATGTGAAAAGTCAGCAATATTAACTTGTTCAAGCTGCAGCTTAAGCTCTGCTCGTTCCATTTTTGCATAACTTAATAACTCCTCCACTAAATCCTCTAAACAGAAAATTTCATCCTCTAGGCCTTGTACATGAGCCATCATATTTCCACGTTTGGCTGTAACCAGCATTTCCAATATCATTTGCATACGAAATAAAGGTGAACGAAACTCATGAGCAATAACATGGGTGAGCTGTTTGTGACTGCCTAATAAGCTTTCCATTTGCTCTGCCATAGTATTTAAACATACATTCAATCGCCCCACCTGAAAACGTTTTAGGGTTGATGCTCGTGCAGACAAATTACCTTGGCTAATATCAACAAGGGTAGACTCAAGCCGTTTTAATTTTCGGTGTAGACCAAATAACCAAATAAAGCAGCCTGATGCAACAAAACAAATGAGCGCAATAAAAATAGCATCTCCCACTGTTTCATCAATTTTTAATAACTGATGTGCTTCATTTTCTTCGATTTGATAGTACTGCGCTGGTGAAAAAGCTGTGAAGTAATCGTATTCATCATCATCAAACCAGGTTAGCTGGTTCTCTAAAGCTTTTTGAATATGGCTTGGAATACGATCAAATGCAACAGGGCTGATAATAACTTGGTTTTTATCAGCAATAACATCAATAAGCTCTTGCCTGCGTTGCAAAGTTACATAGCTATCAAGCTCTTGAAGTAATGTTATTTCTGCAGCAAAATTTTCAGCTTTTATGATGTTTTCAATATCAACATAGAGGTAAGTATTAATTAAATGGGCAGCAACCATAAAAATAAACAGTGTTGCTAATAGCCCTAAATATAAAGAAATAAATAGTCTGGTCATAAAGTTCGCACAATTAAATGTTATGCAAATAGTTTAGCGTTAATTATGCTCTTATTCTGTATGCGTTTGTATGAATATTGATTACCAATAATCAGGTATAAACATATAACCTTTACCCCGCACTGTTATTATACCTTGTGGGCGATTAGCATCATCTTTAAGTTTTTTTCGTATTTGCGCTATTTTATTATCGACCGAGCGATCTAAGCCGTCATATTCAATACTTCTCAACGACTGCAATAGCTCCTCACGGCTTAGCACCTGCTCAGCATGTTTAGCTAAGTGCCACAGTAGTGAAAACTCTGAAGGCGTTAGTGGCACTAGTTCATCGTTTAGTTTGCAACGCTGTAGTGGCTCGTTCAACCACAAAGCGCCAAAAATTTTTTCTTTATTTGAATGGGGAGATGGGTTTACTTGGTTTAAACCAGCTGAGTTAATTATTTCAGTAGCACCTTGATTTCTTCGTAACAAGTTTTTAATACGTGCTAGCAGTACGCGAGGTTGAATCGGTTTTTGAACAAAATCGTCAGCACCAATTTCCAGTGCTGCTACTTGATCCATATCATCACCACTCGCCGTCAGCATCAATATTTGACCAGAAAATTGATTTCTAACCTTACGGCATACAGATAAACCATCGAGGCCTGGTAGCATTAAATCAAGCACAACCAGCGAGGGCTCAATAGCGGCTATTTTTTCAACCGCGTCAATACCCGAATGAACAACGACAACATCGAAACCAAAATTTGAGAGATAATTTTGCAATAAAGAGGCTAATTTATCATCATCCTCAACCAGCATAATAGTTTGGATATTCGACATTTTAGATATATAGATCACTTAATAGAATATTAAGCCCAATATAGCAAAATAAAACAAAAGAGGCACTAATAATGCCTCTTCTCAGTCACTTCAAGTGCCTAAATTACTGTAACAAATATTTATCTAATTCAGCTTTTGTCATCACATGTACTGTGTTGTGAGGCGCAGCTTCAATAGTAAAAAAGTAAAACTCTGGTCCCAACTCAGCGCCTAACATTTCTCTAAAAAAAGTGAGTTGCGCACCGTGACCTTCATGATCTCTACCTAGTTCGTCAGCTGGCTTGCCTTCAGTGCAACACCATGAGTGAACGCCAAGTTTTGCACCTTCGGTATACACTCTTTTAAAGCCCGAAGTATATAAATCAACACCGCCAGAGTTAACGTCTGAAGTTGCTTCAACCATTGTTGTCAATTGTGCATTACGTACTAGTCTACCTGTATGCATATTAATTGCATCGTTAACTGAACCACTGATTTCTTGTAGTAATAATGTATCAACTTCAGGGTGGTTATTAATCAGATCGGTTATTTGTACGTATGTTTTTGTACCAAGGTCGCCATTAACCATTGCTATAGTGCCAGATACTTCAACCGTACTAGTACCACCTTCGATTAAAGATTCATTAACAGTCAACTTTATTGAAAAATCACCTTTTACAGGGTGGCTAATACTACCTTCATAGGTTGCATTTTCGTTATCATCTTGTGATAGTGAAATGTCTTTGCCAAAAAAGTAATTATCTGCATCAGCCAGTGCCTCATTAATATCTTCCAGTTCAGTTTCCACTACTCGGATAAAATCAACAGGCTGGTTATTTTCAAAATCAAAGCCAAAAAACAAAAAGCCTTTATCATATTGAGCAAAAATTAAATTATCACTTTGACTCATATCTACAAATGTCACTTTGTAAATAGCACCATCAATTTGTAGCTCAACTGCGGCTTGCTGACTTTGATAATTTTCTACATACCGCGCAACATCTTCTGGCTGTATATGGTGTACAGCCTTAGGAAGCGTTGGTGTTGTTGGAGGCGTAGTAGGAGTTGTTGGTGTAGGCGATTTTTTTGAACTACTACCGCAAGCTTGCAATGCAAGTACGATAATTAGTATTGAGGTTATAAGTACTAAGTTTTTCATTATCTAATCCTATGTCTCTATTAATTGAGCGCATTATGCGGATAAGACATCAAGTACAATAGCATCAAATTGTCGTGCAAATGTATGTAAAGCACTTACATTTGCTAAAACGAAATAGTTAACTATTTTACTTTTGTGAAGGTGAATTAAAAAAGCCCTGTAGTTACAGGGCTTATGTTACTTATGTTTATTTAGTTAGGCTTAAATATCTTTAATTCCCATATTAAACAAGGTAAAACCGTAAATATCGGCGTACTGATCAATGGTTTTACTGATTGGTGTACCTGCGCCATGACCGGCATCGGTTTCAATGCGAATTAAGGTTGGGTTTGTGCCCGCTTGTTTCGCTTGTAACTCGGCAGCAAACTTAAATGAATGCGCCGGCACTACGCGATCATCATGATCACCGGTTGTCACCATAGTAGCTGGATAGTGCGTACCTGCTTTAACATTATGTACCGGTGAATAACCAAGTAAATAGTTAAACATTTCAGCGTTATCATCCGACTTACCATAGTCGTAAGCCCAACCAGCTCCTGAGGTAAAGGTATGGTAACGAAGCATATCAAGTACACCAACCGCAGGTAATGCCACTTTAAATAGTTCAGGACGTTGCGTCATAACTGCGCCAACAAGCAAACCGCCATTAGAGCCGCCCATTACTGCCAGCTTATCTGAAGACGTTACTTTTTCGGCAATTAAGTATTCTGCAGCAGCAATAAAATCATCAAAAACATTTTGCTTTTTCAGCTGTGTGCCTGCGTCGTGCCATTTTTTACCGTATTCACCACCACCACGTAAATTAGCAACAGCGTAAACACCTCCTAACTCTAACCATGCAGCACGTGTTGAACTAAATTGTGGCTGTAAGCTGATATTAAAACCACCGTAACCATAAAGAATGGTTGGGTTAGTACCATCAAGCACTAAACCTTTCTTGTGGGTAATAATCATTGGCACTTTAGTGCCGTCTTTAGAGGTATAGAAAACTTGCTTTGATTCGAAGTTATCGCTATTAAACTTAACTTTCGATTTCATATGCACACTAGATTCGCCAGATTGAAGATCTAAGCTAAAGGTCGTTGAAGGCGTTTTCTGGTTACTAAACGAATAGTAAAGTTTAGTTTGAGATTTTTTACCACTAAAGCCACCAGCCGTTCCTACTTCAGGCAAAGCAATATCACGTACTTTTTTACCATTAAGTTCGTACTGTTGAATAAACGACGTGGCATCTTTCATATACTTAGCAAATAAGAAGCCGCCGCCCGTAGAAACTGACAATACATTTTCAGTTTCAGGAATAACATCTACCCAGTTTTCAGCCGTTGGCTGTTGAGCATTTACCTTCACGACACGTTTATTAGGCGCGTCCATGTTAGTAATAAATAGTAAATCATTACCTTTACTGCTCACTAAGCTAGTGTCTGAGTTGGTATTACCGACAACAGTAACCAATGGCGAATCTGCTTTTGTTAAGTCTTTAATAAATAATTTATTTCCTGAAGTTGAAACCGCGGCAGAGACCAATAAATAGTTACCATCTTTAGTCACTTCACCGCCAACATAGCGATGTTTTTCAGCCTCAGTGCCGCCGAAAACTAATGCATCTTCTGACTGTGGAGTGCCTAGCTTATGGTAATAAAGTTTGTGTTGATCGGTTTTAGCCGATAGTTCACTGCCTTTAGGTTTGTCGTAGCTTGAATAATAAAAGCCTTCATTACCTACCCAAGACAAACCACTGAATTTAATATCGACTAACTCAGTCTCTATCACTTCTTTGGTTTTGGTATCGATTACTCGTGCTTTACGCCAGTCACTTCCGCCTTCAGAGATCAAGTACACGGCGAGTGAACCATCTTCACTAAATTCAATGCTCGCTAACGACACCGTACCGTCTTCGCTAAACTCATTGGGATTTAGGAAAACTTCTGCAGGGGCATCGCCTTTTTGACGGTATAAAACATATTGGTTTTGTAAGCCGTCATTTTTATAAAAATAGTTATAGTCACCTTCAATAAAAGGCATGCCTACTTTTTCATAATCTAACAATGTTGCAAGGCGGGTTTTAATTTTATCGCGGAAAGGAATTTGTGCTAAATAGCCCTGAGTCGTTTTGTTTTGGGCGCTTACCCAATCTGCAGTTTCAGCACTCATATCATCTTCTAACCAACGGTATGGGTCGGCCACTTTAGTGCCAAAATAATCATCCACAACAGCAACTTTTTTAGTTGTTGGATAAACCAAACTGGTACTTTCAATGCTGATACTCGCAACTTGTTCAGTTGCCGCGCTAGGTGCGGTGTCTTGACCACAGGCACTTAAGCCAAACAATGCCAGTAGAATTGCCGAACGTAATACTATTTTTTTAGAATTCATAATTTACCAAATAAGTGAGATTGTTTTTCTTTGCCAGATATCATATGGCAGTATCAGATTGATGTCTATGTCAGGAAAAGTAATTAGGCCAAAGCGGCAAACATATAATAGAATCAATTAACTAAGATACGAGATAAAGTAAAGAAATATGAACATTACCAGCTCAAACCGGCTAAGTTATAAGCTTATTGATGAAAGCGATAGTGAGTTTCTCTACCAACTTGACCAAAATCCTGAAGTCATGCGCTATATCAATGGCGGCGTTGAGACCACACGTGAAGATATCGTTAATAAGTTTATACCTCGCCATAACGCTTATAAAAATCCCAACAAAGGCTGGGGCTTATGGAAAGTAACAATTACAGCAACGAAAGAAAGTATTGGCTGGATTTTAGTGCGCCCAATGGACTTTTTCTCCGATAGGCCCATTTGGCACGATATTGAATTAGGCTGGCGCTTTCTGCAATCAACGTGGGGCAAAGGCTATGCATCAGAAGCCGCCATTCATATTCAGCAAGCACTAGCTAAACAGCCTGAAAATAAAATATTTAGTGCGATCGCTATGCATGACAACGCTGGCTCGATTGCAATAATGAAAAAAGTGGGTATGGAATATGTAAAGTCCTATACTCATTCTGACTCACAACTGGGGGATTTAGATGTGGTGTTATATAGCATGGAAAATACCTCAATATCTAGAAAATATGCTGATCGGTAATGTAGACAAATAACTTAACGAATTACCAAACCTGCTTATTGCCATTCGCTAAAATTAACCTTATTCGCGTTGCTACCATTAACGACAACCTCTATGAATCAGAGACTTTTAAATGGTTGATGGCCATCGATAAGTCCTCATGAGCGTACTCACGAACACAAATGCAGGTGATTTTTAATAAACCATTGACAACACAAATGATAATGATTATCATTTGTTTATCTTCTTGGTCGAAGTGGGCGCACTACTACTTAGGCTAATGTTGATACAAGTACGGAGCTTAGTTGTTATGAATTGGGACGTGTTTCAATTAAGTAACGTACTTAACAAAAAATAACTTGATAGCGTTATTTGAAATAAAAAGCCAACTATTCTCCAGTAGTTGGCTTTTTTGCGTTTTATACCCGCTCGACTTAAAAAGATAAATTTTTCCTGTCGATAATACCTTTATACTAGGCATTGTTTGCAGGGAAAGAAAAACAAAAAAGCCCAACAAAAGTTGGGCTTTTATCTAATTTAACTAATAGAAAGTTAGCTAAATTTTATCATTAAAAGTGGGAAGAACAACTACACTTTTTCAAATACAGTCGCGATACCTTGGCCTAAACCAATACACATAGTCGCTAAACCAATGTTAACATCTTGTGCTTCCATTAAGTTTATTAAGGTACCTGAAATACGCGTACCTGAACAACCTAGCGGATGACCTAGAGCAATAGCGCCACCGTTAAGGTTAATCATGTCATCCATTTTGTCTTCTAAACCTAATGAACGTACACATGATAATGCTTGGGCAGCAAATGCTTCGTTAAACTCAGCTAATTCGATATCGGCTAGCGATAAACCAGCACGTTGTAGTGCTTTCTTGGTTGCTGGCACTGGACCAAAGCCCATGGTTGATGGATCGCAACCTGCGATAGCCATACCACGAATTTTAACACGTGGTGTTAAGCCCATCGCTTTTGCACGTTCTGCTGACATCACTAACATTGCTGATGCGCCATCAGAAAGCGCAGAAGAGGTACCCGCTGTTACCGTACCATTTACCGGATCAAATACCGGGCGTAAACCCGCTAAACTTTCAACCGTCGTTTCCGGGCGAATAACTTCATCATGCTCAATCAGCGTTAAAGCGCCCATCGCATCATGACCTAATGTTGGTACGATTTCGTTAGCCCAACGGCCTTCAAGCGTGGCTTGATGAGCACGTTGATGAGAACGAGCACCAAAAGCATCTTGTTCAGCACGAGTAATACCATGTTGCATACCTAATAACTCAGCGGTTAAGCCCATGTTACCAGCAGCACGCGAGATATGTTTGCTCAATGCAGGATCAAAATCTACATCATACATCATAGGTACATGACCCATGTGCTCAACACCACCAACCATAAACACATCACCTTGACCGGCCATGATATTAGTAGTGGCGTCATGTAATGCTTGCATTGATGAGCCACATAAGCGGTTCACAGTAACAGCACCGGTAGACTTTGGAATATCAGTTAATAGCTGCGCATTACGAGCAATATTGAAACCTTGCTCTTTAGTTTGCTTAACGTTACCCCAGATAATATCTTCAATTAATGCTGGATCAAGATTAGGGTTTCTAACCAATAATTGTTGCATTAAGTGTGCTGATAAAGTTTCAGCACGAACATTACGAAAAACACCAGCTTTTGAGCGCCCCATCGGGGTACGGATGCAATCGACAATAACGACTTCTTTCATGATTTTCTCCTCGCCTAAGCTGTTTTAACGTCGGTTGTAAAATATGACTGACCAGATTTTGCCATTGCGCGCATGCCGTCAGTAACTTGATAAATTTCGCCTAAGTGCGCGTATTTATCTGCCATTGCAATAAAGTTATCTAAACCTAAGGTTTCTAAATAACGAATTGGACCCCCTCTAAATGGCGGGAAACCTAAACCGTAAATTAAGCCCATGTCAGCTTCAGCTGCAGTATCAACTACACCTTCTTCTAAACAACGAACCACTTCATTTACCATAGGAATCATCAAGCGAGCAATAGTTTCGTCTTGAGTGAAGTCTTTTTTATCTACGCCAGTAAATAAGTCATAAGCTGCTTGTGCTGCAACTTTTGTTGGGCGACCGCGCTTATCTTTACCGTAATCGTAGAAGCCTTTACCATTTTTCTGGCCTAAACGTTTTTCGTTATATAAAGCGCTTACTGGGTCATTATCAATTTTAGTCATACGTGTTGGGAAACCAGCAGACATAACACCCGTACAGTGATCTGCCGTATCAATACCGACAACATCAAGTAAGTATGCTGGGCCCATAGGCCAGCCAAATTGTTTTTCCATGACTTTATCAACAGCAACGAAATCAGCACCTTCTAACACTAATTGGCTAAAGCCGGCAAAGTATGGGAATAAAACACGGTTGATATAAAAACCAGGACAGTCGTTAACAACGATAGGTGATTTACCCATTTTCGCCGCGTAGGCTACAACAGCAGCAACGGTTTCATCTGAGGTTTCTTTACCACGAATAACTTCAACTAGTGGCATTTTGTTTACCGGGTTGAAGAAATGCATGCCACAAAATTTGTCTTTACGTTTTACGCTTTCTGCCAGTAAATCAATAGAAATAGTTGAAGTATTTGAAGTAACAATAGCATCATCGCTAACGTAGCTTTCAACTTCAGCTAAAACCATGGCTTTAACTTTTGGATTTTCTACTACAGCTTCAACAACAATATCTACATCTTTAACGCTGTCGTAGCTTAATGATGGTGTGATGTTATTTAACACACCAGCCATTTTCTTGGCATTCATACGGCCACGTTCAACTTGCTTACTTAAAATACCGGCAGCTGTTGTTAAACCTAGGTCAAGCGCTTGGTCGTTAATATCTTTCATGATGATTGGCGTGCCTTTATAAGCAGACTGGTATGCAATACCGCCGCCCATAATACCCGCACCCAATACGGCCGCTTTATTAACGGCTTTAGTTGCTTGCTTACCCGCTTTTTTAGCTTTACTTTTAACTACTTGATCAGCCATAAATAGGCCAATTTGCGCCGTAGCTGAATCAGTTTTTGCTAATTTTGCAAAACCTGCGTTTTCTAATGCCATTGCGCCAGCACGGTCTAAGCCTGCAGCTGCTTCAATGGTTTTAACCATCGCCATTGGCGCTGGGTAATGTTTACCAGCTTTAGCAGCGATCATACCTTTACAGGTATTGAAGGTCATAATAGTTTCTACTGGAGAAAGCTTTAACGCTTCTAGCTTAGGTTGACGTTTAGCACGCCAGTCTAGTTTGCCCGCAATTGCTTGATTCAGCATTTTTAAAGCCGCTTCACGTAAATGCTCAGGCGCAACTACGGCATCAAGTAAACCTACAGCCATTGCTTGCTCAGCTTTAAACGCTTTACCTGTTGACATCCACTCAACAGCGTTATCAGCACCAATAACACGTGGTAAACGCACGGTGCCACCAAAACCTGGTATTAAGCCTAATTTAACCTCAGGTAAACCAATTGAACATGTTGTATCAGCAATACGGTAGTCACAAGCTAAACTCATTTCACAACCACCACCTAACGCAAAGCCATTAATGGCAACTACAGTTGGTAGCTTAATATCTTCAAACGAATCAAAAACATCTGATCCTTCTTTGATCCAAGGTATTAATTCAGCTTCTGGCTTTTTAAATATCTCTAAAAATTCGGTGATATCAGCACCAACGATGAAAGAAGACTTACCTGAAGTAACCAGTACCCCTTTTGCTTCACTGCAATTATTAATCGCATCAACTACAGCGATATACTCTTTAAACGTTGCCTGATCAAACTTGTTAACTGAGCCTTGCGCATCGAATTTAAATTCGACAATGCCGTCATCTAACAACTGGGCAGAAAGGCTTTTGCCTTGAAATAACATGCCTACTCTCCTGACTTTTAATGGATCTTATCTAGATCGATTGACTGGTAAATACGTAATCATAGATTACTACCAAGCGTGTGAATATTTAGTTTACTCATTAAATACAAGAAATAAGTAAAAGAAATAAAGTGCCAATGAGTTTGCCTTGAAAGAGTTGCGAAAGCAAATTTTTTTAAACGGGCGTTTTAATTAGGTGTATTAATATTATTTTTAAATAAAAAAATAGCGAAATTAATCGCTATTATAATTATGGTTTGAAACTTACCACGAGTAACTTATACCGCTATTTTGATTTGCTAACTGCCTAGTAGAACAGCGCCCCAAATTATAAGCGCGATAATCATGCTAATAAAAACCGCGGCCGATGCTAAATCTTTCGCTAAACCGGAAAGCTCATGGTATTGATAGCCGATACGGTCAACCACAGCTTCAATAGCTGTATTTAATGTTTCGGTGAACAATACGAATAACAGTGAAATAATTAATGCTGCTTGCTCAGCTAAAGAAATGTCCACCACAAAAGTTACTGGAATTAATATTAAGCATAACAGCAACTCTTGTTTAAACGCTGCCTCATTTTTCATCATCCAACTAAGGCCTTTACAGGTATTGTTAAATGCTGAGAGTATTCTAGT
>Ga0193960_1001164_pt1 | contig 10571 bp, 9 predicted proteins | sample FB_3_MG_FD_140338 | JGI IMG/M metagenome (GOLD analysis project Ga0193960, IMG submission 140338) | Microbial mat bacterial communities from the Broadkill River, Lewes, Delaware, United States - FB_3_MG | ecosystem: Environmental > Aquatic > Freshwater > River > Microbial mats | place: USA...
CTATGAATTGCTATCTCATGGTGTAGCTGATGGCACTTTGCTGCCAATGGAATCGATCATGGGGTTCAAAATTCAAGATCTGGTTAAGCACACAACGGTTGTGCCCGGTGGCCTTTATAATGTGAGCTTCTTCTTGGTTATGAATCGTGACCGTTTTGCTGATATTTCTAAAGCAGACCAAGATGCCATTATGCGTGTTTCTGGCGAAGCGTTTGCAAAGATGGCGGGGCAAGCTTGGGATAATGCTGATGCAGCGTCACTTAAAGCCTTGAAAGCAAATGGCAACGAGATCTCTGTAGCGGATGACGCTTTTATCGCGTCAGTTAAAGAGCGTACTTCTACTTTGCAAGGTGAATGGATCAAAGCCGCAGCTAAAAAAGGTGTTGATGGAGAAGCCGCGCTGAAAGAGCTTCATGAAATCATCGGTAACTATGCTGCCAAATAAGCTCGTCATCGAGAGTTGATCTATGAATTTTATTACATCTTTGCTGAAACCAAAGATGTGGGTATCTTCGCTCGAATTTTTATTTGAGCGAGTTCTTGCCTACACCGCAGCCTTAGTTATGTTCATCATGATGATCGTGACCTTGGTTGACGTTGTAGGTAGGGACCTGTTTTCAGCCCCTTTGCCTGGGGGCTTTGAAATTACAGAGCTGTTACTTGCATCGCTGATTTTTTTAGGGCTTCCAATGGTGACCGCAGAAAGTGCTCATGTTGATGTGGATCTATTGGATTCAACCGTTCCTGAATTTTTAAAACCTTTACAAAATATAGTGATTGGGCTGGTCAATGTTATCGCTTTTGGCGTGATGTCATGGATGCTTTGGAAATTGGCGTTACGGACTTATCAGTATGAGGATACAACCGCAGTATTAGAGATCCCTTTCGCGGGATTGGTTTTCCTAATGGCTATCTGTTGCACATTATCGACCATTGCATTGGTAGTTATGTTGCTCTTTAAACGTGGCAAAAAACTCTTCTCACATAGCGATTCTGGGAGCATCGAATAATTATGGAAATAAGTCTTATTGGCTTTGCCGCCTTGATGGTGATGATCTTTGCCCGTATCCCTTTAGGTGTTTCTATGGGGGTCGTAGGTGTTGTAGGTTTTGCTTATGTGCAGTTAGAGGAGTTTGGTAATCCAAGAGGATGGGAGGCGGCTTTTAGTATGGTGTCGCAGGTTGCCTTTGAGACGGGACTGTCTTACAGCTTGTCGGTCGTCCCATTGTTTATTCTTATGGGAAATTTTATCACTGAAGCGGGGCTTTCTGCCCAGCTTTATAGAGCCTCGCATGCCTTTCTAGGGCATTTTCGTGGGGGCTTGGCATTAGCGACTGTCGTGTCATGCGGTGCTTTTTCAGCGGTGTGCGGTAGTTCCATGGCCACCGCGGCAACAATGTCTAAAGTGGCTATGCCATCAATGAGGAAATATAACTATTCTGATGGTTTGGCGAGTGGCTCAATTGCAGCAGGAGGGACATTGGGCATTCTTATTCCGCCTAGTGTGATTCTCGTTATATACGGGATTATGACTGAGACCGATATAGGTATGTTGTTTATTGCAGGACTGCTGCCTGGCTTTTTAGGAATAGTACTTTACATGGCAGCGGTATCAGCAACTGTTCATCTGAAGCCAGAATCAGGCCCTGCGGTTGAAAAATCGAGTTGGGCTGAGCGTTTAAGCGCTTTTAAGCATGTTTGGACAATCTGTTTACTGTTTATAGTGGTGATGGGTGGCATCTATAGTGGTGTATTCACTCCAACGGAGGCCGCTGGTATTGGCGCATCTGGTGCGTTCTTTATTGCATTGCTGCGTCGTAAATTAACCTTCAAAAGCTTAACTCATACCTTGGTGAGTTCGGTTCGCACTACGGCGATGTTGTTCTTCCTAGTGATTGGCGCGGTACTGTTTTCCAACTTCATTAATCTAGCTGGATTGCCTGATTCGTTGCGGGATATGGTGCTGGGCCTGGATTTAAGCCCTGTATGGGTCATTTTGGCGATTATCGCTATTTATGTGGTCTTAGGTTGTGTCTTAGAAAGTATGTCTATGATTCTACTAACGGTGCCTGTTTTTTATCCCTTGATTCAAGCCATGGGGATGGATCTCGTTTGGTTTGGGATTCTTGTGGTTGTAGTGACGGAAATAAGTTTGATAACGCCACCTGTCGGGTTAAACGTTTTCGTGCTTAAGACGGTTCTTCCAGATGTGAAATTAAGTACCATTTTTAAAGGTGTAACACCTTTTTGGATCGCCGATATTATTCGTTTGGTTTTAATCGCAACCATTCCGGCTATTTCACTGGCCTTGCCGAGTATGGTGGGCTAATTCAATAGCAAGCGCTTAGCCCCCGTAAGCTTGTGTTTCGAGGGGTTCTTTTTTACATGCTTATGTTGAAATACTTTTACCCATGAGGATTTAATCAATGATCCCTGAGATAGATACAATTCTATACGCGTCTGATTTAGGTGAGAGCTCCCGATCTGCTTTTTTAATGGCTGCGAAAGAAGCTTATCGCCACAATGCGCGTCTTGTCTTTCTTAATATCGTAGAGCCGGCTAATAGCACCACCGAAACAATGCTGGATAGTTTTATGGAAGTGGGGGCTGTCGAACAGATGAGGGCGCAAGGAATTGAAAAGATTAAAGGCTTGATGCAGTCGCGCCTTGATGCTTTTAAGCAAAAGGACTTGAAAGACAAGATTCCATTGCAGCATGAACCGATCACGCGTGTTGAGGAAGGACCCGCTGCTGAAACGATCATTAAGGTAGCTGACGAGATTAAAGCCGATATGATCATTATGGGGACAAGAACTAGAACCCATTCTGCCTTAGGTCGATTCTTTGTCGGTTCAACTGCTCAAAGCGTTATGCAGCTGACGAATAGACCGGTTCTTATTGTACCTTTGCCTGAAGACTGAAGCAGGCCAACTCATTCCGGTCAAAATAGTCATGTGCCGGTATAAATATAACTAGCTAGAAACTCTGCTCATTAGTCGAAAAACTGATGCGGGATTGTTGTGTCTGATCGTTGCGCCTAAAAAACAGAGTAATGTCAGTAAACTTGATTAAATAGGTGTTAAAATGAATGATACTAGTTTCGATGTTAAGGATTTTAGGCGCGCGTTATCGCAGTTTCCTACAGGGGTTACCGTTATCACAACCGTTGATGATAGAGGGGAACCTATAGGTGTCACCGCCAGTAGCTTCAATTCTGTTTCAATAGATCCAGCACTCGTACTTTGGAGTATTGATAAAGGCGCGCATAGTTTAAATGCGTTTGAGAATGCAGAGTACTTTGTGGTCAATGTCTTAAGTCGTGATCAAGTGGGCACGTCAAATAATTTTGCGAGCCGAGGCGAAGATAAATTCGCTAATGCGGCCTACTCTCTTGGTTTAGGTGGCTTACCTGTCCTTGATGATTATGCTGCTCAGTTTGAATGTAAAACATGGGCAGTCTACGATGGCGGCGATCATCTGATTCTCGTGGGCGAAGTGCAGGATTACCGCTATAAAAACGCTGCAGAACCATTGGTTTTCGCCCGGGGGAGTTATGCGGTTTCGTCAACACATCCTGCGATCTCTAAGCCAAGTGAGTGTAGCGATAGGGGAGAATTTGTCGGAGACTATTTGCTTTATCTCCTGCGTGAAACTTATAACCGCTATAGCCAAGAGTTGTATCCAAAACTGCATCAGGTTGGTGGCGTTACCCCGGAAGAATGGCGAGTATTGGCTATTTTGGCAGATCGTGCAGAGATTGATTTTGAAACGCTAGCCCCCCTTGTTATGCAGCCTTTGGAGGCTTTAAGAGAAACGGTTGAGTGGATGGAAAATAAAGCATTATTGAATGTAAAGAACAACGAGGTTTCACTCACTCAAGACGGTGTTGCACTTGCTGAGCAGCTGCTAACGCTAGCAAAATCTCATGAGGCTGAAGCGATGTCAGCTTTGTCTCACGAGCAGTCTGAACTGTTAAAGTCCAGTCTGCGCTCAATTATTAATAATCAAACTTAGGAAAATTAATGAACAGTGCTGGTAACCATGTTTTTAGCTCTAACCTGCTATTGAATAGCGGAGGAGATAATTTATGAGTGATCATCAGACAAAATCAGGGATAGGTTTCACTGAGTTTGTGGCAATGATGGCTTTCGTTACTTGTTTTGTTGCGATGGCCATCGACCTTATGTTGCCTGCACTAGCTAATATAGGTACAGATCTAAATGTTGAGCGAGCCAATGATACACAGTTGATTATCACAACTGTGTTTTTGGGGGTTGCGGTTGGGCAGATTTTATATGGCCCTCTGTCCGATGTTGTAGGTCGTAAGCCTTCTATCTATCTCGGGTTTTCGATATTTATTATTGGGACCTTAATTTGTCTTTTTGCTACCAGCTTAGAGATGATGTTACTCGGTCGTCTTTTTCAAGGGTTAGGTGCGGCCGGTCCCCGGATTGTGACAATTGCTATTGTCCGCGATAAGCATAAAGGGCCTCAGATGGCACGGGTGATGTCATTAATAATGACAGTCTTTATTTTAGTGCCAGTGATCGCGCCAATTATTGGGCAAGGAATACTGCTGATATCAGGCTGGAGGGCCATTTTTGCGTTTTTGTTGCTCATGGCTCTCTTTATTCTGTTTTGGTTTGGGTTTCGTTTGCCTGAAACATTGCCCGCATCACAACGAAATCAGTTCACCATCAAAGCACTTATCAATAGCTCTAAGGAAGTCGTCGCAAACAAAAAATCGATGGCTTATGTTATTTCTCTTGGTTTAGTTTTTGGGGCTTTCCTTGGTTTTTTAAGTACTGTTCAGCAAGTTCTACAAGAACTCTATCAGCTTGGAACTGCATTCCCCTTCTATTTTGCGGTGCTTGCAGCAGGTATTGGGGCGTCGAACTTCCTTAATTCAAAGTTGGTGACACGGTTTGGTATGAAGCCCCTAGTGATGGGGGCTCAAGCTGGTACATCGCTGTTATCTTTATCTGCTTTGATCTCCTGTTTTTGGCTTGGGGTCGTACCCCCTTTGTGGTTTGTAATGGGCTATTTTATGGTTTTGTTGATGGGGATTGGGTTGTTGTTTGGTAATTTGAACGCTCTCTCTATGGAGCCTTTTGGACATATCGCAGGTCTGGCTTCGAGTTTTGTCGGTGTGGTTTCAACCTTAATAGCGGTTTCTTTAGGAATGATTGTGGGGCAGGCGTTTAATAATACGTTGATCCCATTGATATTGGGCTTTATCGTATTGCCAGGGATCGCTTTTCTAATTACTAGATGGGCGGCACAGCAACCTTGTAGTTAGCTGTTTTGTGGTCTTGAGCGATGTCTTAGATAAGTGCTTTTTAGAAAAGTAATGTGATTTTGTGATTTGGAGTTTTATATGGACCGCTATTTAGATGATTTTACCGTTGGAGAGGTCTTTAAGGCGCCAGGATATACATTGAGTGAGGGACAGATCTTAGACTATGCCTTAACTTATGATCCACAACCTTTTCATATTGATGCGCAAGCTGGGGCTGAAAGTCCTTATGGCGGCGTCATCGCGAGTGGTTTTCAGACCATGTCACTTTGTTTTCGTATGATGATTCAAACGCGTATTTTTGAGACGGTTAGTATGGGGGGGCCAGGGCTTGATGAAGTTCGCTTTCTCGCACCTGTAAGGCCGGGTGATACCATCACTACTGAACTAGAAGTGCATTCGATTACTCCCTCTCGTTCAAAGCCTGATCGAGGCATTTTAAAGATTTATTGCAAAGGGTTTAATCAACACCGTGATCAAGTGCTTAGTTTTATTGTCATTATGATGGGACGAAGAGCTGAAGGGCTTGAGTAGCAGGTGGGTTGATAAGGTTTAAAAAATGGACACACTAAGTTCGTTTAAATAATTGTCCCATAAGTGTGTCCTAGGAACGCCAGCAAGAAGCATAGGAGCTGGCGGGGTACTGCATCATTGAAGCAGTTTAAAAGGGGAAGCGTTTACTCAGCTACTTTGTTAAGTAACTGAGTAAAGTTGAGTGCTGTTCGATTCCTCAGTGTAATCAGGGCTTAGCCTAGCTTTTCCATAAGAGATTTTAGGCTGGCTTTAAGTTGTTCTGACTGGTCGTCTGATAGCTGGCCTAATAGATTAGCTTCTTCAGCAAGCGCTAATGCTTGCATTTTAGCACCTACGTCGGCACCTTTAGACGTGATTTTAAGAGTGTCAGTGTCTTGATACTCTACGAGCCCTTTATCAGCCATCCAATCTGCTGTTTCGCGCAAGGCTACATTAGGCTGCATGACCATACCTGCTAGTTCACTCATCTTAATCGCAGGACAGTTGATCATGCGAGCAAGAATACGCCACTCTTCAGGTGTTACGTCGCACTCATTTTTTAATTTCGGATAGAGGTCTGCGCTAAAACGTTGGTAGGTTTCGCGTAGCAAATAAAGAAGGTAATCGCTAACGAAGTCACCTTCGCAAGCGTTGTTTTCATTGGTTTCAGATGATTTAACCATCTCAGGGTGTTGAGCGGAAACCGCATAGCTACCACGAGCAAAAACAAGGGGCTCTGCACCGTCGTTATAGCGGTAATCCATGACTTCACCCACTAGAATTAAGTGATCACCGCCTTCGTATACTGCCCATGTTTTACATTCAAACTGTGCTGCGTAGTCATCTAAAATTGGCGCGCCACCCAAACCAGCAGAATAGTCAGCGTTAGCAAATTTGTCTTCGCCGCGGCTGGCAAAGTTATTTGATGTGCTTACTTGATCTCGATTTAAAACGTTAACAGCAAAATGTTCTGCATTTTCAAAAGTGCTTAGGCTGTGAGCACCTTTATCAATGCTCCATAGTACGAGCGTTGGATCCATCGAAACTGAGTTAAAACTGCTTGCCGTTACACCAACCGGGTTTCCTTCAGCATCCAGAGCGGTAATAACCGTTACGCCAGTTGGGAACTGTGATAACGCACGGCGGAAATCTTTAGCATCGAAATCTGTCTGAGACATTGAAGGTCACCTTTTAATAGTTCGAGATCATTGTAATTATTCTAGTTTCCAAGCGTCTTGTATGCCGGAAACTTCATATGTTAACTAATTATAGAAGTACTATTCATAGTTAACATATATTTTTCATGGCTTTGTTTGTACTTTTCATGATCTATTTGTTTGTCTATTGTTGGTTTTTCTTAGCTTTTTTTTAATTAACTTATTGAAAATAAATATTATTTTTTATTTTCTCTATATTCGGTTGCAGTCACGCCTGCATTTCTGCGAAAGAATCGGGCGAAGTAAGCGGGGTCTTTAAAGCCTAGTTGATAGCTGATTTCAGTAATCGGGGAGGTTGAGAATGTTAATAGCCTTCGAGCTTCTTGCATTAAGCGATCCATAATAAGTCGTTTAGAGGGTAGGCCAGCTAAGCGACGACAGATTTCATTAAGGCGTGCTTCGGTAACGCTAATGATGTCTGAGTATTGGCTTAGGGTTAAGTGGTCTCGGTAATGGCTTTCGATCAATTCATTGAAGCGATGAAAGATACGGACATCTTCCTTACGTGTTTTTTGTTGTGGCTGTTTTTGATCGGATAATCGGGTGATATCAATTAATACTAATTGCAGAAGCGCTTTCAATGCCAGCCTATGCTCTAGGCTCGTATAGTCATTCTCATCGGCCATTAAACTGAGTAGATGCAGCATACGTTCTGCTGTTGGATCTTTTTGAGGTGATAAAGCAACGCAAAGGGGGCTATTAATAAAGCTATTGCTAGTCCAGCCTGCCGGCACCATTTTGCCAAGTAATTCCCAAACTAGCTGTTGTCTGGCCGTTATTACGTGTCCCTTAGCGTTGTTATCGGTGACGAATGCGTGTGGGACGGTAGGTGGGGTCAGAAAGAACATGGGCCCCTTAACGATATAGCTGGTTTCATCTAAGTGAACACGAACAGTCCCATTCAGAATGACATGGATCTGATAAAAGCGATCATGATGATGGACAGGCATGTTACGACCAAAAAAATCTGCCAGTTTCTCTAAATGCTCGTAGTGTATTTCTGCATCAACATAATGTTGATCGTAAGCGTGCCCTATATCGATATTTGGAATATCGTCAGTGATGGAGGCGCTTTGGTCTAGCGGTGTTGAATCGCTGCTCATCTACTCTCACCTATTGTTGTTGCCTTATTAATAGAGACTCATTGTATTTTAGTTAATATTTGAACTATTTAAAGAATTATTCTTCCCTTTGTGCAAATGCGTTAAGGGCTTAGAGTAAGGGTTAAATATATAATTCTTTAAAATCAATGGGTTAATATTTATTTTGTTTGTTTTTAGGGTGTTTTTTGCGCATTATGCTTTATATGTTAACTATCAAAAGTACAAGTAAGGCTGTGAAAGATCCATTTTATTCTGTGGGCTTGTGAACAATAATGTAATCATCGCAGAGGCAATGAGTTCAGCTGTTTATTATGTACTGAGCTACTCGCTGCCAGACTAAAACAAAAATGAAGAAGGTAAAGAGCAATGGAAAGACCAAATCCAATGTTAGATGAACTGAAGAAGATTCTACCTACGATCGCTGCAAATGCAGTAGAAGCTGAGAAGCTACGTAAAGTGCCTGATGAAAATATTCGTCTTCTAAAGTCTATCAATCTGCACCGCGCTCTACAGCCGAAAGCATATGGCGGTTTAGAACTTTCTTTACCACAAGTGACTGATTGTGTTGCTGCATTAGCTGGTGCATGTGGCGGTACTGCTTGGGCATTTAGTTTGTTAATTACGCATAGCCACCAGATGGCGATGTTCTCTAAAGAAGCGCAAGCTGAATTTTGGGGCGAAAACCCAGATGCAACAGCCAGTAGCTCTATCGCTCCTTTTGGTAAGACAGAAGAGTGTGAAGGCGGTGTTATCTTTAATGGTGATATGCGTTGGAGCTCTGGTTGCGATCATGCGGAGTGGGCTATTCTTGGTTTCCTTCGCCCGAACGCTGAGACAGGCGAAAAAGATTATTGCTTTGGTGTTGTACCTAGCTCTGATTATGAAATTGAAGATGATTGGTATTCTGCGGGTATGAAACCTTCAGGTACTAAGACGCTTAAGATTAAAGAGAATACATTCATTCCTGAGCATCGCATTGAAAAAGCAAAAGCGATGATGACGGGTGAGTCTTCTGGTTTTGGTTTGTACCCAGATAGTAAAATCTTCTACGCACCTTACCGCCCATATTTTGCATGTGGTTTCGCTGCAATGGCACTCGGTATTGCTGAGCGTATGTTGGTTGTTTACAAAGAGATGACCAAAAACCGTACCCGTGCATATACGTTGGCAAGCAGTGGTAAAGAGATTCCACCAATTATGCGTTTGGCTGAATCTACTCATCAGGTGATGGCCGCTCGTGCGTTGATGGAAAAAACCTGGGATGAGCATAAAGAGTTTGGAGAGCAGAAACGTTATCCAAATGATGAAGAGCTAGCATTCTGGCGCACAAACCAAGCGTATGCGGTTAAAATGTGCTGTGAAGCAGTTAATCGTTTGTTTGAAGTGGCAGGTGGTAGTACTTGGATTCACGACAATGAAATTCAGCGTTTATGGCGTGATTGCAACATGACAGCTGCTCATGCTTACACAGATTATGATGTATGTAAGCAGGTACTTGGCAGATCTATCATGGGCATGGATCCGGATCCAACAATGGTATAAACCATGCGTTAAGCTTAGTTATGAAAAACCCGCGTATTTCGCGGGTTTTTTTTAGGCTGTTGTGATCAATGTTTGAGTGCTTTGGAGCTATAGGAAGTATCTGCATGAGGAACGATAGAAGTAAAGTCGATCGATTTTATCTTGATTAAAGTTAATATATTAACTAAATTATTCGAGCTTTTCTCAGGAAATTAAGACAAGAAGCGCTTTCTTGCACCACTATTAAATGGAGATTATGCCCTAGCCATGTATGATTTAACGTATATATTATCGCTGACTAGTCCTACCTTTATCTTGATTGCGATGGGGTATATTTCAGTTAGGAGCGGGTTTTTACAAAAAGACAATGTACGTACATTGGCTTGGTTTGTGATTAATTTTGGTTTACCAGCTGCTCTTTTTAGGGCGCTTAGTTCTCGCTCTTTTCAGGATATTCTTCATTATGATTATCTGCTGATATTCGGCTTGGGATCGTTTCTGTCCTTCATGCTCCTGTTTGTGGTTGCCAAACTGAGGAATAAATCCCTTACAGAGTGCGCGATGTTTGGTTTAGGTGGAAGTATTTCAAATAGTTTGATGGTTGGTTATCCCATTATCATGCAGCTATTTGGTGAGGCTGCATTAGTACCGTTTGCCTTAACCTTGATTGTCGAAAATTTCTTTATTTTACCCTTAGCGCTGGCGCTGGCTGATACTGGCAGGCATGAGGGCAGTAGTTTCTTTAAAGCGTTGGCGAAGTCGCTTCCTCTGCTGCTTAAAAACCCAATTATTGTATCTATAGGCTTAGGTATTTTAAGTGCGGCGACTTCTGTTCATCCGCCCCAGTTTGTAGGGCGTGTGATTGATATGCTCGCTGTGACGGTGGGAGGCGTTGCCTTGTTTACTATCGGGGGTATGTTA
>Ga0193960_1001167_pt1 | contig 10558 bp, 5 predicted proteins | sample FB_3_MG_FD_140338 | JGI IMG/M metagenome (GOLD analysis project Ga0193960, IMG submission 140338) | Microbial mat bacterial communities from the Broadkill River, Lewes, Delaware, United States - FB_3_MG | ecosystem: Environmental > Aquatic > Freshwater > River > Microbial mats | place: USA...
GTCTTTATCTTTTAACCAGCTAATATCCAGTGAGTCGCCTTTGGTATCGGCGATCCATTCGCGACTGAAGCAACGCCATCTTGAATGCAGCAGTTTGGCATCGACTTTTTTATTTTCGGCTGCAGCTTCTTTATCGACGGCGATTTCTTCAGCGCCAAAGCTGTATTCACCTTCGCTGCGTGGGCTGGTGCCATCGGCCTTGTTGCCATATACCGCTTCAAAAGGCGCTAAATGGTTGTCACCAAAGGGCGTGCGTTTGCCAAAGCTGGGCATATTGGTACGCAGGTCGTACACCCAAACGTTTTCGGTACAGTTTTCTTGCTGCTGTTTGTCTTTGGCTGAGCCTTTGGTAAAAAACAGTACGTTAGTTTTTACACCCTGAGCGTAAAAGATACCGGTGGGCAGGCGCAGGATGGTGTGCAGGTTGCACTTACTCATGAGGTCGCGGCGTACATCGGTACCGACACCGGCTTCAAATAACACGTTATCGGGCAACACCACGGCAGCACGGCCGCCCGGCTTTAAGTTCCGGTAAATATGCTGCAAAAACGCCAGTTGTTTGTTGCTGGTTTTGTAGGTGAGGTCGTCGCGGGTGTTGCTGGCTTCGCCGCCTTTGCTGGTGCCGAATGGCGGGTTGGCGAGAATAACATCGGCGGGCTTTAGCGCTTTACCGGCATCACCTAGGGCGTTACCTAAATGCACGACACCTTCGTCGTCACCCTCCATGCCATGTAGCAGGCAGTTCATTAAGGCTAAACGGCGGGTATTGGGCACCAGTTCGATACCGACAAAGGCTTTGTTCTTCTGAAAGTCCGCATCTTTGGCGGAAAGCTCAAAATAATCGTCGGTTTGCTCGCGCATATATTGGTCGGCGGCCACCAGAAAGCCTGCGGTACCAGCAGCGGGGTCCTGAATAGTTTCGCCAATCTGCGGCTTGATGCAGCGGACCATGCTGTTAATCAGAGCGCGAGGGGTGAAGTACTGGCCCGCGCCGGATTTTGTTTCGCTGGCGTTCTTTTCCAGCAGGCCTTCGTACAGGTCACCGAGGCCGTCTTTTTGTGCGCTGAACCAGTCGATCTGATCGAGGGTTTTAATCATCTGTTCTAAATGGCGCGGCTCACGCAAACGTGTTTGCGCATCGGCATAAATGGCACTGATAAGCGGGTCTTCATGCACTAGGTTGCCATCCGCATCTTTGCCGGTAGAAAGGCTTAACAGAATTCGCTTGTAATCGTTAAGCAGGTTGATGCCCGATTTTTCGTTGATGTCCGTCCAGTGACAGCCCTCTGGTAATGGATGTCTTTTTAAGGTGCCCGCTTCGGTGTTTTCATGCACCATCTTAATAAACAGCAGCAACACCAGCTCGGTAACGTAATCGCTATAGTTAATGCCGTCATCACGCAATACGTCACACAGGTTCCAGAGTTTTTGTACGATGTCGTTGTTGGTCATGGTGTTACCGGATGCCTTCAGTGGAAATTTCTTTATGGTAGCGTAGTTTAGCGCTCAAATAGAATGAAATTTAGCGTTTACTTTTTTATGCTTAGTACCTTGCTAGATGGCTTTGCGAAATGACCAAGTGACTAAAAAGTAGTTTGAGACCACAAGGAAGTTGTTATGTTTAAAAAAACGAAACTGGGTGGATTTTATTTCCCTAAAGATTACCCTACCCGTTTTGTTACGCTGGTTAAATGGCGCTTTAAAATCAAAGCGCTTTACCGCTGGCTACGGGTAAAAATGGTTTGGCCTAAATGTGTGGGTTTTCAATATAAGTCATCCCACGACTTAATCGAAATCGATATTACCTACTTATATAATTTGCGCTGCCAAAACTGTAACCGCTCTTCAGCACAAGCCCCTGAGTTCCACGCCATTGTAACGGCACTAAATCAATTACCAAACGGCATCGAGTTAGACAATTCAGCAAAAGAGGGCAATATTCAACCCACTTTCGGCGCATTTAACCTCGCAATCCTAGCGGGAAACTTATAGTACATGGGTAGCTCGCAAAGGCCAAAAGAGAGTTGAATAGTAATATGCAGGCAATTTTTGATTGGTGTGTGGTGGGGAACGGGCCCATTGTGAGTAAAGATTTACCACTCGCCCGTCATACCATAGGCTTCAATAAACCCTTAGCTGCCCCATTTAATGCAATCGTGCATAATAATAAAGAGATAGGGCTGTCAAAATCTATTGGGTTACACACTGAGTGTGGGCTTGAGAGCGTGTTACCCAAGTTGATTGATACAGCCCTCACACTCGAGGCTGAACTAGGTTGTTGGCCATCGCTGGGGCTTACGGTGGTCACAACGGGAGTGGGGCTCAATCTACGCTTAAGTGTGCAGCGAATGGATTTATTGCCGTCGATTGCACGTCCATCCACTCTTGCTTCCAATACACCATTAGCAGCAAGCTTTCATAATTGGCTGGCTGAGCGGCGCTATGCGTTAACACTTCTTAAAGACCTTGATTGGCCGCAATATATGATGACTCTTAACGTTGAACCATTGGTAGAGTTCCATAATCAATCGAACTGTTTAAACGAGCTATTGAGCTTGCCAAACGCTAGTAAAGAGCAAGCAAAAAACGGCATCGACTTCCTTTATAACATACCGCTTAATGCTTGGGTCAAGGCTGTATTGCTTGCCAAAGACACCGATATTGTCGCTTGCGATAGCTTGTTTGTACTGTCGCGCACTAGCCACCAAACCGTGAATTGGTGGCTATATGACTATACCTATTCAATTAAAATGAATGCTATTCGAACTCGCTTAGCTCTGGCACAGGCGCACCATTACGCATCGACACTTTTTCTCTCGTAAATAAATCGGCCAACAGTTTGTTTTGGTGTTGTTTATAGTCACTTGGATAAGCGTCACGCTCATGCCAATAGGCATAACCCGTATCGATAAACCCCGGATTTTTTGCGACTTCGCATAATGGAAGCATCGTGGCGTAATCGGTCACACAGTCAAACCACTGTCCATTAGGTTGTTTAAATGCGTGCACCGGTATTTTCATAAAGCATTCTTTGGTAAATGCCCGCAAATGAGCCCATACGTTTGCTCCGTGTTTTTGACGACTATTTACGTAGTCCGGCTGGTACAGCTTTAATGGCTTATTGGGCCTGAACATCGGCAATTGCACCACATCATGCCCTTTTCGCCTTGCTTGTTTTAGCGTATGAACCACCTCGCTGCTCATTAAAAAATCATCTTGATCGAGTACGGCAATGAGAGTGTTTGGGTTATCACATACGTCATATATAGCCTGTAGAAAGTTTGGCATGCGGCCGTGATGTTTTGCATGACGGATCAACGTCATTTTATCACTGAGCTTGCTCATTAACTTTGGATAACACCATGAGTGCACCAAGCTACTACCATCATCAATCACGATGACACCAAAGCCTTGGTCTTTCTGCGCACTTAATGATTCGATACAACGTGCTAGTTTTGGATATGAAGTGTTTTTCCCTTTTACTAAAAAGACCACTTCTTCACTACGACATTCGTACTGCCATTTAACATGTGTGACAAGATCGAAAGCCTCTTGTTGCTGTAAAGGCACTTTGCCTTGAGAAATGAGGTCGCGAATCACACCTGATCTCAAAAACGATTTATCGATATTGCTTGGGTGTACATAAAACGTCTTTGGATTACCCCCTCGGACCGAACGTAGGTAGCTACTTTGCTTTTCATGTTGTTGCATAGCTCTATGCCATGTAAGCTGAAAGCGGCCTTCTACAACTGGATTTATAATTGGTAATGCGCGTTTATATTTATGAAGGTCTAACATGCCAAAGCGGACTTCTGGGGCGAATTGACCAGGCTCACCGAAGTATGGCAAAAACGTTCCGGTTGATTTTGGAATGTTAAAGCCGACACTGTGCACCTCTGGCTTTTGTAATTCACAGTGCATGTCAGCTACAAAATCATGCAGCCAGTCTTGTCTTCCAATTAACACATCGCAGTCACACTGCAGCACATAACGTGTTTCGATCTGCTCAAATGCCCAAATTTGATTGTAAAGTGGAGCGTTGCTCGTTGTGTGGGTTTCTTTTACGTCGATGGTATTAAACCAGTTATTGTACGTCTTAAGAATTTCCTCGGTGGTGCTGGGTGCCGATATTACCTGATCAATAACTCCTTCTGCTTCTAGTCGCTTAGCCTGCTCTAGAACAGAAGTTAAGTTAGGTCTAGCGTATTGTCTTAAAAATGGCCCATTAAACAGATCTATAAGTAAAAGCTTTTTAGCAAACCTTTTAGGATATTCTAATTGGGTTACGATATGACAAATTTGCTCATAAAAACCATCTGCATCTTGTGCACAGGACTTTATCAATAGCGTGGTATCATTATGCTGTTCCTGTGTTGACAGCGAGGGAGGGTACTCTTCGAAAAGGGGGTGCAATTGTGTAATTAATTCGGAATAAAATTCTTTAAATCCATCCAAGGAAGCGAGGCTATCTTCTTGAGGTATAGATGTAGGCCTACGAGCTAATTCATGATCGCTAAATCCAAGTACACCAATCGCATAGAGCCGTGCCGATAAATCAATAAAGTATCCGGTACTCAATGTCTTTAGATCCTTACCAATATCGATGTAATGCAGATCACCGTTTGGGTGGTACATTAAGTTATCACGCTTGATGTTGGTTGGTGCTATCCCGCCGATATAACAGGCAACCAGAAATTGCTTTATCTTTTGGTACGAGATCGTTTTTGCAACGGACTTGTATCGAATATTTTCAGAACAAAAAAACCAAGCGAGCCCTTGTTGTTTAAAACTACCCTGTACAATCGGAAGTGCTGGGTTTTGTATGAATGGCGCTAAGCGTTTAACGTCTTCAAGCATTAACCCCCATGGATAAAACTCTTTGATGATTATACTGCCACTCTCATAAACAACCCCTTCCATACCAAATCCGAGCAATGTAGCGCCTAGACTTTGGGTTTCATAAATCTTTTTAGCTACAAAGGCTAGCTTGTGACGAGTTTCAAACCAGACATTATTCGTTTTATTCTTTCTAGTCGTATTGCCGTTTAAACTGTAATTACAGTAAATAGTTTTTATAGCTAGGGCGACTTGGTTAGGTTGAAGAAGCAGCAACATAGCCACTAGCCAATGATCTTCTGCACTTTTTAAGCTCGGATAGCGAATCCCGGCTCTATTAGCTAGCACTAAGTTACATGACGGTAATTCGTGCTGCTCTTGGCCGTGACAGAAACGGTCAATAAACGTGACTAGCTTTTCTGGATCTTCAACCCATTCTTGCAGCGGGTAGTTAACACTAGGTTCCAAGCAGCCATTTATATTTAATTGGTTTCCCGCCAAAACCACGCTTTTACCAAGTAATTCACCTAACTCTATACACTCGCGAAGGCTATCAATAGTTGCGAATTCATCATCGGCATCTAGCCTTGCAACCCAGCGTACAAACATTTGTTCGTCAGCCCAGTCCAAAATAGCATTACGAGCTTGTGCTGCACTTCCGCATTGTGCGCGAATTAACGTAACATAAGGTTTGTCTGCCAGTATAAGTAAACGCTTTACACTCGCTTCATCTGAATGGTCATCTAGTATAACCACCTGAACCTGCTGCTCACTAAACGCGCTTTGCGCTTCAACGCTGGCTAACGCTTGCACTATTTTTTGTGATTGATTGCGGTGATTTATGGCGACAAGTATCGGTGCTTTTCTATAGGTAGAAGTGCAAGTTTTGAGAATATTAATATTGCGGCTTGTCAATACCAATTTGACTGAGGTGTGCGCTTGTTTTGGTTTCAATTTCCCTAGTCCTTAATTCAGCTTCAATCTCATCTCGAGTCCACTCAAAGAGCTGCTCAATACGATTGAAAAACTTATCCTTTTGCTTGTATGTCATTCGTTGTCGGTATTTACTATAAAACTGACAGACGCCCGCTAGTTTCTGCGGAGAGCGTTTTGCAGATAGTGCATCAACACGATGGTTTATAGTCCAAAACACCGTTGCCTGATTAGTAAATTTAATTGAAGGTTGCAGATCGAGCACTCTTATTGCTAAGTCACGATCATTGCAACTTACTAGCCCACTACTGAATCTACCTGCACGATTAAGTAGTTCAAGACTTATAAAAGTATTTGAACCTTGCCATCCTGGATTTCCCACTAAAAAATCTTCGCTGCTCAATTTTTCTGGGACATTTGAAGCTCTTACTTGATTACCATCCACAACATTAATACCCGACACAACAACTTGTGCGTTTTCTGAAAGTTGCTCGCATTTTGCTAGGTGCTGTTTATCCCAATAGTCATCGTCATCTAAAACAGCAACAAAACACGAAGGGTTATACCGTGTTAAATAGTCAATACCCGTATTCCAACTTCCTGCCGCACCTTGTAGGTTTTTGTTATTTAACACAACGAGTTGTACACCAGCTAATAACAACTTCATACGAGCAACGTCGAGCTTCGACAACGGTTGTCTATCCGCAACAATTACAACAACGTCAGCTTGCCGTGTTTGGGCTACAATCGAGGGGAGCGAAGTCGCCAGCAGACAGCCCGGTCTTGGTCGCGTCGCAATTAATACCGCAATCTGTTTATGTTTTAACCCACTGCAGGCCATATTGCTTCGCTTAGTTCTTCTAATACAGAATCTAATTGCTGACCTAGCACTTTGTCTAACTGTCTGGCCCCCCCTTGCTCAGCAAAGCGGTTGTTAACAAATACACGGTCAATAATGACTTCGTGCACCAATTGTTTGGCTAGGCGCTCAAGCCATTTTCGTTGTGCTGGCAGCCAATTATGGCGTTGGTAGATGCGCTGCATGGCTTGGGCAACCCGAGTTTCAAACGGCACGAGTGGTTCGCCGAATGCAGCCCTACGGATATGCCCAATGATACTGGCGGCAATATCCTGATTGGTTTGGCTGCGCACAGCGCTTTGTAATTTTACCTCTGTATAACCGGCACCATCGAGCAGCAGTTTGATCTCTTTTAGCTGTTCACGGGTCAGGTCTCGCGGTTTGCTAACCACCACTGACAGCGCTGCGCTTTGGTTGAGCTGCTCTTTGATAAACTGGTTGAAGCTATCAAGGTAGTCTTCTGGTTTTTGATGAACACCGTAGCTTTGGGTGCGCTCTCGGATCTCATCATGGTGTTCAGAAATCACGGGCTGACGCTCGCTGCCTAGCAAATGGCTCACTTCTGCTAGTTGATTCACCAGGCCGCTGTGCTGGGTGATAAAGGCTGCTGCTTGATTAGGGCCTAGTTCATACAAGTGCTTATGCAGGCTCTTGGGTTCAACGCCCCATAGACCCTCTAGTTCACCGAGTTTTTGCTTGAGCGCCGGGTTACTTTCGGCCTTTTTCTCGGCTTTACGCAGTACGCGCATCACTTTTTGACTTAATTGACTCAGCACTACATCTGCATGACATTGTTCTGCGGTATCACCTGGGGCATTGAGTGCGCGCTCCAGTTGTTCGGGGTCAGTAATTTCGTTAACCAATTGTTCCAGTGTGATGTTCGGGTCTCTCACCAATGGTTTCATGGTATTGACATCAGCAAGCGCCGCGTAAATATCCACGGGATCATAGATGCGGAATACGGTTTTACCGATTTCATCGCAACGACGTGTGGCGCGACCAATCATTTGCTCATATAAAATCCGCGATTTCACTCGGCGCATAAATACCAAGTTACAGATTCTTGGCACGTCGATTCCAGTGGTTAGCAGATCGACGGTGATGGCAATGTTTGGGTAACGTTCGTTTTTGTACTGGCGGATTAACTGTTCTACCTTGTCGCTCTGGCCGGTAATTTTTGTGACTGCTGCTTGGTTGTATTCACCGTTATAAAGATCTTTAAAGGCTTCATCCAATAGCCGTTTGACCATATCGGCATGTAAGTCTGTAGCGCAAAAAATTAGGGTTTTTTCATCGCCAAAAGGATCAATTTCTTGAACCAATTGCTGACAAATCACGCGGTTAAAGTTTTCGTTAATCACCCGTCGGTTAAAGGCGTCGACTTCAAAGCTGAGTTCGTCGTCGAGTTCCGCACTTTGCACTTCACCCGTTTGCGTGTTGATAGCACTTACCTTTTCACCTTTGGTAAAGGTAATGCCGTTTTGCGTGAGCAAAGTTTCGTAACGAATTGGAGGCTCATGGTCGATCAACCAATCATCAGCAACGGCTTCACGGTAAGCGTAGGTATATACCGGTTTACCAAAAATCTCGCTGGTGTGCTTGGCAGGTGTGGCCGTTAACCCCACTTTTACAGCATCAAAGTATTCCAATACACGACGGTAACTGGATAGGTATTGGCTGGCATCCCGGGTGGCGATTTCACCTTCGGTCATCTCTTGATCGAGAGTATATCCCCGATGCGCTTCGTCGATGATGATGCAGTCAAATTGGTCAACAGGTGGAGGGTTATCGCTCATAAACAGGCGCCTAACCATGGCTTGTACTGTTGCTACTTGAACCCGAGTTTCGGCTTCTGCCGCCATGTCGCCAAGCTCTGCCACATTGTAGATTTTGGATAAGGTGTGGTTTTGCTCAAGCGGCGCTTCGTTGAAGGCATCAATGGCTTGTTGCCCCAATGCTGTACGGTCAACCAAAAACAAAATGCGCTGGAATTTTTCGACCTTTAAGAAACGATACATTAAACCAATGATGGTTCGCGTTTTACCTGTGCCGGTTGCCATCGCCAGCAATACGCTGCGTACTTCGCGGGCCAGTGCGTTTTCAACGGCAACAATGGCTTTTTGTTGGTAATCGCGTAATTTTAGATATCCAAAAGGTTCTGCTTTAAGCTTTTGTTGGGCATCTTCTTTACTGCGTTTCAGTAAGTCGAGCAAGCCTTCAGGCGTATGGAAGCTAGACAACGCCCGCTTGGTATTAGCTGAATCACGCACATCACGAAACCACGTGCCGGATTGTTCGGTTAATTGCGGTACGTAGGGACGGCCATTGCAGGAATAGACAAATGGCACTTTGTAGTGGCTATCTCTTTCATCTGGCCATGCGACAGTCATGCCTGCCAGCTCCCACGCACCCAGTAAAGGGGGCGCTACGCTAAAGCCTTTGCTATAACGCTCTGCTTGCGGAATTTTCCCTGCGACATTGGTGTTTTCTCTTTTCGCTTCGACCACAGCGATGGGCGTTAAACCAGCAAACAGTACGTAGTCTGCTCTGCCCCTTTCTCCGTTGTGTTCTGTTGGCCACTCGGCAATGGCTTTATTCTTGCCTTTTTCTGGTCGTGCTCCATTTTTAAAGGTAAGTGCCTCGCTATCAGCCTGCCAACCCGCTTTTGTTAACTCTTGGTCAATGAGAATTCGCGTTAGTGCCTCATCTAACACGATGTTCTGTGTTGCTACCTGCGTATTGCGATTGAGCTGTTGTCGTTGGGACGCTTGCGCTTTTTCATCCTGACTTGCCAACTGAGTCTGAAGCGCCTTAATTTTGGCTTCATAGTCTTGTTGCTGTTGATTTAACGCCCGTTCGTGTGCCGCTGCTTGCTGTGCTAGTACACGGGATTCTTCATCCATCGCATGTGCAAGCGCCTCGTATTCATCTTTTTCTTTGCCGATAAGTTCATTAAGCTGCTGACTGGTGCCAAGATCGAGATTGGCCTGTTGCAGATCGTTTTTAAGTTGAGCAATTTCACGCTGCAAATTGCGAAGCTGCTCACTGGGGTCCGCAGGCGCGATAAAGGGGCCAGGCTTAAACTGCGCACCCGACTTACCAAACGATTGATGAAACCAGATGGCTAATTTACGAGCCACAACCAAACCATTGATGGCTTCTTTATGCTGGGTTATGAACTGGTGAGTGGCCCTATTACCCTCTATTCGTAGTGTATGGAAGAGTTCTCTTACAACGGGTTCTAACTTTAATTCTCGGTTTATTTTGTAGAGCAGGTCAGCTTGTGTCGTTTGTTGATCGAAGGAGATCCCTGCCAATACAGCTATGTGCTGAGCTAACGCTTCACCCAACTGACGTAGCTTTATCAGGGTGGTGTTTGGATCACTAACAAAAGCGCGCTCCGCTGACTGGGCTAACTCTACGAATAGTGGATCATGCTCTGTTAGAAACCCAAAGTTACTTGTTTGATTAGCCGATGTCATGGCTCGGAAGCTCCATTTCGCTTATCGAGCATACTCGCTCTAAAAAACAATCGAATAGCCCACTCTATTTATCAAGCGCTCATAGACCCGCTTTCTGCAAAGTATCTAGGTAAGGAAACATATTCGTAACCTCAGGCTGTATCGTCCTAAGCTGGTTGCGAAAGAATACCATGTATTTTTATCTTCACTCACCTTATGTTAGCTAAACTTATAGTCTTAAAATGGCCTATTCATTTTGCTCGTGCTACTGCTCGTTTAGCCGTTGGCTTCCGTTTACGGGTCATCTTCGTCTTACCCATACCCCGTAAACCAGAAAAGTTCTGGGTTTCGACCTCTCCAATCAAAGCCCTCAGGCCTTCTGTTAAAGGCTGCATAAACTGCCCATAGCTCATCCGTTTGTCGCTGATCGCTTCTAGCTGAGATTCCCAGTGAGCTGTCATATCAGGAA
>Ga0193960_1001168_pt1 | contig 10557 bp, 8 predicted proteins | sample FB_3_MG_FD_140338 | JGI IMG/M metagenome (GOLD analysis project Ga0193960, IMG submission 140338) | Microbial mat bacterial communities from the Broadkill River, Lewes, Delaware, United States - FB_3_MG | ecosystem: Environmental > Aquatic > Freshwater > River > Microbial mats | place: USA...
CGCAGGGGAATAATCTGCCTAGTCCTACCAGAATTTAAAGAAGCCTCGCGAATGCGGGGCTTTTTACATTCTGCGATGTAGAAATTAACGGGCAGATGAGAACTGCCGAAGGCAGTCGAGCCGAGCGCAGCGAGACCACATCGGAGCCTGCGACGATAGCCCGTAGGGGAATAATCTGCCTAGTCCTACCAGAATTTAAAGAAGCCTCGCGAATGCGGGGCTTTTTGCATTCTGCGATGTAGAAATTAACGGGCAGATGAGAACTGCCGAAGGCATTCGAGCCGAGAGCAGCGAGACCACATCGGAGCTTTTTTACTGACCTACAATTGAATACTCCGATTTAGCTCAATCTGCTGGAAACTTTCATGGCTGCTGCAGATTACCAACTTATCTTGCCACTGATTAGCTAACCTTTGCAGAAGTGTCTCTGCCAGATCAGTATCAAGCCCGGCGGTGGGTTCATCCAACAGAATGACGCTGGTATCCTGTAGCAGAATGCGCGCAAGTCCGATGCGTTTACTCTCACCCCCCGAGGGTTGCCACTCATTCTCACCAAGCCAGGTATCTAAACCATTAGGGAGGTGTTTCGCCCAATTGGCCAGTTCAACTTGCTCCAACACAGTCCAGAGTTGCTCATCTGAATGAAGGTGGTGCAGGCAGAGGTTGTCACGTAGGGAAGCTCTGAGAATATCGATCCGCTGAGGCATAAACTGAATCTGGTGTGGCTGCAATCCTTCAAATTCAATGCGCCCCTGAATCGGATCAAGATCGCCATTCAGAAGTTGTAGTAATGTGCTTTTCCCACATCCGCTCGGTCCTCTCAGCCAGATCCACTCAGGCCCTTGCTGCTTAAAATTGAGTTCACGCAGGAGCATTTTATCCGATTGTGGATACACATAAGTTAACTGCTCAATCTGAATGGCAATCTCTTGTTTATTAGGGTTTTGAAATAATCGCTGATCTCCGATTTGGCGAGCGCTCGAACTGTGTGCTTCCAAACGAGCTAGGGCTCGCAGGCCTAGTGCCAGGCTGGCAAGGGCAGGGCATGTGCCTGCCAGTACTTCGGCGGTGCCTAAAGTAAGAAGCAGCAGCATAAAGATATAAGCCCCTTCCAACTGGCCAGCATTAAAAGCGATAAAGCCTTGCCAGAAACTGATGATTGCCATGGCAGCGAGAGATATTTGCGACAGCAGAAGGACCTGTTGTTGACGTTTAAGCGTTTTCGCTTCCCACCGATCCATCGCTTCGGAGTGTTTCTGCAAGGCAGCTCCACGGGGTTCGATTTGGCGAAAAAGTGTCAGGGTACGTATACCGTTGAACAATGTGCTGGATTCCAGCCACAGTCGGCTTTGTTGTTCTTGCTGTGTGCTTTCAGGCTCCAGAACCCTTTCGCTGTATAACCAGGGAATTAGAATACATACAACCAATAGTATTGGTGTAACCATGAGTGATAGTTGAGGCAGCACCATAGTCAGAGTAATCAGATAGCCGATAGAGACCGCCAATGCTGTGAGGGCAGGTATCACCGCAAATTGATAGATCGACTCAATATTGTGTATATCTTGCAGCAGACGACTTGAGACTTGATGGCGGTTAAGTTGTTGCTCACTCCATTTCTGGTTAGCAACGAACTTGAACAGATCCGCGCGTAACCGGGCAATGATGCGAAAGGTCGCTTCGTGGCTGGTGATTCTTTCACCGTAGCGCCCCGCTGTGCGGCTGATCGATAAACCACGGACCATGGCGCCCGGGGTGAAAAAATTAAATGTGTGGGCTGTTATCGCACTGAGACCTGCAACGGCGGCAGCGCTGATAAACCAGCCAGATACGGCGAGTAGCGCGATACCCGAGAAGGCGGTGACAATCGTGAGCAATGTTCCTAGAAGCGCATAGCGGCGTTCGTGAACAAGCAGGGCCAGATAGTGTTGTTTTAAATTAATCATGGCGATTCCTCAGCGCTTGCATGGCAACCTCCTTGGTGAAGAAGCGCCTTTCGGCTGGCCTGTGGCTCGCCATAATGACCATGCCTCCTCGGTTACAAAAGAGCTGTAACTGTTGCAGAAATGCTAGTGCGGTATCGGCATCTAGGTTGGCTGTGGGCTCATCCAGAAGCAGTAATCTTGGTTGATGCAGAAAGACCCGTGCTAAAGCGATTCGCTGAGCCTGGCCGCCCGATAAATAGCCGCCGCTGTCGCTGATCTGGTAATCAAGTTCGCCCGGCAGATCACGGACCATCTTATCTGCGCGGGCATCCGTCAGGGCAGAGTACAGCTCTGCCTCGGAGAACGCCCGACCCAGGCAGAGATTGTCGCGAATAGTGCTAAAGAACAGCTCTGGTTTTTGCGGCATATAACCGATTTGCGACCACCACGATGGTTGCTGGTGAAGCAGCAGCGGCTGATTATTTACAACTATTTCCCCTTTTGGCAGTGAATGTAGGCCTGCCAGTGTATCCAGCAAGGTGGTTTTCCCTGAGCCTGACGGGCCATTTAGCAGGAGTTTCTCCCCGGGACGCAATCTAAACGATATGGGGTGATGAATCAGGTGTTCTTTATCCCCTGATTGCACACCGATCAGCTCAAATTTTTGCAGTTTCTCTACAGTTACTTGGCGATGGCAATGCCTATTTTCAGCAACCAGATTATTCAGTTGCATCAGGTGATCTGCGACACTCTCCGCATCCATTTTGGCATGGTACAGCGAACCCATCCGGCGTAGCGGAAGGTAAAACTCAGGTGCTAGCATCAAAAGAAAGACCCCTTCTGCCAGTGAGAGATCATTACTCCAACTACCAAGCTGATATTTATCAAGGAAAAACAAGCCTAGATAAACAGCGACCAGCGCTACACTGATAGCACTGAAGAACTCCAGCAGTGTGCCGGATAGAAAGGCCAGCCGAAGTACTCTCATGGTAGAACTGCGGAAGTGATCCGATTGCTGGTAGAGCTGGCTTGCCTCCCGTTCAACCGTGCCTGCCTGTTGTATTGGCTGAAGGTTTTTGAGCCGGTCTGCCAGTAAGTTGCCCAGGCGATTGAGTTGTTGCAGATTTTCTTGGCTGGCAGCGGCTGCCTTTCTACCGACGAGAATCATAAACAGAGGTATCAAGGGGGCTGTGAGTGCCAAGATCAGTGGTACTAACCAGTTCACTGTCGATGCTGCAATGAGGATGGCGATCGGCATCATCACGGCTAAACGTTTTTGTGCGATAAATTCCGAATAATATTCACGCAAGCTATTGATTTCGGTAGTCAGTAAGTTGCTGAGTTCTGCGACGTTAAAGCTGGGAAAAAGACTGATATTCAAAGAAAAGCATTGTTCAAGCGTAAAACGCCTGATTTCTGCCCGAACTTTGATGCTGGCCTGATTGCCAACCCAGCTTTGCAGATAACTCAAAATAGGGCGTATAACTAAAAGCGCTGTTAATACCAACCAATCAGCCGTTGTAGGGGGACTTGCCTGCTCGGCAAAGATAGCCGCATCTAAAAGCGTTGCAACCAGCCATGCAAAGCTGATGGTGACTGCTGCCTGGCATAATCCCAATAAGGTCAGCAGCCAATTGTGTTGGGAGGCCGCTTTGCCAAATCGGTTCAAAAGGTCTGCTTTGCTTTTAAAGTTTTCAGGTGTTGGATTGGTTGTCATGGGTTGTTTTCCAAATTAGATAAATCTAATATAAATCCATTCTAATCAGTTTTGTCAGAATTGACAAAATCGTGTCATTTGGGGGATTGGTCTGTGACGAATGAAAGCTGGCTGAAGTCGATGAGAAATGTGTTGGAAAGCTATTCTGATCCTGCCGTTCTGGTCGATGAAAACTACAACGTTGTTGCCACCAATGAGCAGTATGATTTCCGTTTTGGTAAACGCCGTGATAAAGATCATCGTAAGTGCTTTGAAATTTCCCATGGTTACAAACGTCCCTGTGATCTGGAAGGGGAGACCTGCCCTATGCAGGCGGCCAATAAAAGTGGGGTTACCTCCAGTGTTTTGCATATTCATAACACTGCTCAGGGTAAAGAGCATATGGGGATTGAGACAACGCCGGTGGTGGACGAGCTGCAACGGCAATATTACATTGAGGTGATGAAACCGATCCGAGAGGTCAGCGCCGAGCCGATTGCTGATAAAATGATCGGTCGAAGTCCGGCTTTTAACCAGCTGGTTGATCTGATCCATCGGGTTGGCAAAACTGATACGAGTGTCCTTTTGACCGGGCCTTCCGGCTGCGGTAAAGAGCTGGCTGCGCAGGCTCTGCATGCTGTCAGCCCACGTACCCGTAAACCGTTTGTTACAGTGGAATGCTCTGGTCTGACGGACTCCCTGTTCGAGAGTGAACTGTTTGGGCATGTGAAAGGGGCATTTACCGGGGCGACCAGTAACCGTAAAGGCTTGGTGGAGTCTGCTCGCGGTGGCACCTTGTTTCTGGATGAGGTTGGCGATATTCCTCTGCATCTCCAGGTGAAGTTGCTGCGTTTGATTGAGACGCGAACTTATCGCCCAGTGGGGGAAAGTGAGCCCTATGAAGCGGATTTTCGGTTGATCTGTGCAACCCATAAAAACTTGCCTGCCATGGTTGAGGCCAGTGAGTTTCGCGAGGACCTTTATCATCGTATCAGTACTTTTCCGATCAGTTTGCCCTCGCTTGCCGAGCGGATTGAAGACCTGCCTCTGCTGGTAGAAAGTATCCTGATGCGTATTGATGACACTCTGCCGGTTCGCGTTAGCAAACAGGCGATGGGGCTGCTGGCCCAGCAACCGTTTAAAGGTAATATTCGTGAGCTCAAGAATGTGCTTGAAAGGGCTGTGGTGCTTCGTGATAACACCGAGATAAGCGAAGAGGTGATGCACCGGGCACTGGCATTGAGCCCAAGCTTCGTTGCTAAAGGTAGCAAAGGCAGTGCTGCGCTTAAGCTTTTGGCCCGTAAACGCTATAGCCTTGAAGAGGTTGAGCGGGAATATATTCAACAATTACTCGCCAGTTACAATGATAAAGCGTTGATAGCAGAGATTGCAGGCTGCAGCCTGCGCACTCTGTATCGAAAGTTAAAAATGGGGGATTAAGATAAATAAGCCTGACGAATATTCATCAGTCTGACCCTTTTCAGATAAGTTGCTGGGTTAGATCCCCCGAAGGTACGCAGGGTGGTGTGTTACTCCTCAGCATCAAAGTGGTTTTCTAACCACATGGCATTGATGATGCCGAAACTGCAGGCGAGCAGCACACCAAGAATCCAGGCGAAATACCACATGTCAATCTCCTAGTAGTTAGAAACGCTATTCTGTTCAATGAACTCCGGCTCAATCCGGCGCCACATTTTGTAGTATCCCCAGGCGGTGTAGCAGAGAATAATCGGTACAAAGATCATCGCTACCCAAAACATAATCTCCAGTGTCAGTTTGCTTGAGGTGGCATCCCATAGGGTTAAGCTGCTGGCGAGATCACTGGATGATGGCATCACAAATGGGAATAGTGTGCTGCCAGCCAGCAGAATGATGGAACTGATATTGAGTGAGCTGACCACAAACCCCCAGCCTGGACGATTGGCTTTTGCCAGAAGGCTCACCCCCAATGGCAGGATCAGGCTGGCTGCCGCCAATGCCCAAAGCAGAGGGAACTGTTCGTAATTGGCAAACCAATCCTCAACCCGGACCACCTGTTTGTTCAGTGGGTTTGAGCTGGCATTTCCGACGACTTCAGACGCGATGCTGTAACCCTCAACAACCGTCAACATCAGTCCGCCTGCAAGTAGCATTAGAATGGACAGGACAGGACCGATGCGGTTGGCATAATACTGCGCACGTGCTTCGACATCGCCGCCAGCGCGCATCTGCAACCAGATCGCACCATGCAGGGTGAGCATAGCGACGCTGGCCAGACCACAGATAAGCGCAAATGGGTTGAGCAGCGCGAAAAATGAACCGGTGTAGATTGGTCGGGTCAGTTCATCGAAGTAAAAGGGAGCCCCCAGGAAGAGATTGCCAAAGGCGACACCAAAGACCAGCGCTGGGACAAAAGAGCCCATGCACAAGCCCCAATCCCAGTTGTTACGCCAACGGACACTGTCAGACTTACTTCGGTACTCGAAACCTATAGGGCGGAAGAAGAGGGCAAAGAGTACTAACAACATGGCCCAGTAAAAGCCGGAAAATGCCGTCGCATACACCAGTGGCCAGGCAGCAAAAAGAGCGCCTCCGGCAGTGATGAACCAGACCTGATTACCATCCCAGTGGGGGCCGACGGTATTGATAATAACCCGGCGCTCGGTATCAGTTTTTCCTAGAAATGGCAGAAGTATAGCAGCGCCGATATCGAAGCCATCGGTGACTGCAAAGCCGATCAAAAGTACGCCTATTAGAAGCCACCAGATCAGGCGTAGAGATTCATAATCAAACATACTTAACCTCCTCCTCGTTTTTCTCTTGTGCTATCTCATTGTCATAACGCCCGGTACCCAAAGCACTTGGGCCTTTGCGAACATATTTGAGCATCAGATAGATTTCGATCACCATAAAGGCGGTGTACAAACCGACAAAACCAAAGATGCTTAACCAAAGGTCGCTTTCCGATAGATGTGAAGTGGCAACATAGGTGGGCAGGATCTCGCCAATGGCCCATGGCTGACGGCCAAACTCGGCTACAAACCATCCGGTTTCACTGGCTATCCAGGGCAGCGGTAGGCAGAACAGAGCAAACTTTTGTAGCCAGCGTGTTTTATGCTCTTTCCGTTTCGCCGTGAAATAAAATGCCAGAGTGAATAGAAGCAGCATGGTGAAGCCAGACACAACCATAATCCGGAAAGTCCAGAACATTGGTGCTACACCAGGGATTGTGTCCATCGCCGCAGCTTTGATCTGCTCCTCGGTTGCATCGACGACATCCGGGGTAAAGCGTTTCAGCAGGAGCCCATAGCCAAGGTCATTTTGCACGGCCATAAATGCGTTGCGGTTTTCGGGCGTATCTTCGCCATTGCGGAGTTTCAACAACAGCTCATAGGCGACAATACCATTGCGCACTCGGACTTCTGCACGCTCAACAAGGTCTTTAATCCCCAGTACTTCCTCATCCAGCGAGCGGGTTGCAATCAGCCCGAGTACGTATGGGATTTTAACTGCGTACTCTGTTTCTTGCGTTTCCTGATTAGGTAGACCTACCAGTGTGAAAGGGGCAGGGGCTTCATGGGTATCCCACTCAGCTTCCATCGCTGCAAGTTTAACTTTCTGTACTTCACCAACTTCGTAGCCGCTCTCGTCACCCAGAATGATAACGGAGATCACCGACGCCAGACCAAAAGCAGAAGCGATCGCAAACGAGCGACGAGCAAAATCGATATCTTTGTTTTTAAGAAGGTAATAAGCACTGATTGCCAATACGAAGATCGCACCAGTGACATAACCTGCAGAGACGGTATGGACAAATTTAACTTGAGCAACGGGGTTAAATATAACCTCTGTAAAGCTTTCCATCTCCATGCGCATCGTTTCAAAGTTAAAATAAGAACCTACGGGATTTTGCATCCAACCGTTGGCGATTAGAATCCATAGCGCGGAGAAGTTTGATCCTATGGCGACCAGCCAGGTTGTGGTCAGGTGTTGCACTTTGCTCAGACGATCCCAGCCGAAGAAAAACAGACCAACAAAGGTGGATTCAAGGAAGAAGGCAACCAGCCCCTCTATCGCCAGTGGTGCACCGAACACATCCCCAACATAATGAGAGTAGTAAGCCCAGTTGGTTCCGAACTGAAATTCCATTGTCAGGCCGGTCGTCACGCCAAGGGCAAAGTTGATACCAAAGAGCTTGCCCCAGAAACGAGTCATATCTTTGTATACCTGCTTGTTGGTCATGACGTACACAGACTCCATGATCGCAAGCAGAAATGAGAGCCCCAGAGTTAATGGGACAAATAGGAAGTGGTACATCGCAGTCAGGGCGAACTGCCAACGCGAAAGCTCCACTACGGTTTCAGATACCATGATTTAGCACCCCTAATAATAGTCAAATGAGTCTTTGACTGAATACAAATGATTGAACATCACTTTAGATATAGCAGAACCCGTGCCAATAATTATTTTATTGATAACTTATTGATAATATTAGGTATTTGTATTGATCATGGTTTTCTTGTTTAATCTGTTTTGGATTAATTGTCATAATTGACACTGCATATGGCATAGGATGTTTAATATGGTTGGGCTAGGAGGATTGTGCTTGGTTAGAATTGAAGGAAAGGGTGGTCAGAAATCCCAAAGCAGCCGATTTCAGGGCTGCTCTGGATCAGGTTTTTGAGCCTAAGCTTTTTGGCTTTGGGAATCGTTAAGGATGTTGAGCATTCCCATAATGGCATACGACAGGATCGTTACTCCGACCATTCCTCCACCCCAAATTAGCCCGACAAGTAGCCAATCTACAGGTCCGCCGGCATCAGAAAATCCGGAAATGGTGACCTTAGCCATGATAAACAGGGCTATAAAGCCGCCTAGTAAGCCAAGAATCTCTGAAATAATCAGGCGGCGGCTCTGCAAGCCTCCTTCTCGGGTAAGTACAAGGATAAAACCGCCGATACCAAAGATCACCAGCGCTATCAGAATCCAAAATAGCATGCCCATCATTTCGTAAAAAACCACGTACAACGTATAGAAGTCGAGTTCGTTCATTATCTGTTCCTCCCAATTAAGCCAGGCCGCGAACCATTGAGATGTAAGTTGGTTTCAAAGCCATGGTTTTCATTACCCATGTCACCCAAAGCTCTTCCAGAGGAGCGATGACGCCCGGGAAGGAAGGAACAAGGTTATTCTTATAATCGAATTCAACCAGCATTGCCCGACCATACTGAGTTAGTAGTGGGCAGGATGTGTAGCCGTTATACTGGCTGGTGGCCGTTCGGTCCTGAATCGCGGCAACCAAGTGATCGATTGCAACAGGCACTTGCCATTTAACGCTGGCAGCGGTTTTACCTTTTGGAACACCAGCGATGTCGCCGACACACCAGACGTTTGGAAATACTTTATGCTGCAAGTTGTATTTATCCACTTCGGTCCAGCCATCTGCTGCAAAGGGGCCCGTTCTCCAGGCCAGAGGGCTATTTCGAACTGCATCGGGGGCACGCATCGGAGGAATAACATTGATGAAGTCATAATCAATGTCTGAACTACCAGTTGGGGTATCAAACGTTGCTATCTTGCGATCAAGATCAATTTTACGCAGTACGTGGCTGTACACGGTGTCGATGCCGCGATCTTCGTAGAGCATTCTGACCTTTTCATGGACAATCGGGACGCTGAACAAGCTTTTGCTGTGAGCCGCATAGAGTAGATTCGCTTTACTTCTGGTACCGTTACGGCGCAGGTTATGCTCTGTTAGGAACGTAAATTTAAGTGGTGCTCCAGCGCATTTCATCTCAGTTGCCGGGCGTAAGAAGATTCCCTGGCCTCCTTCCTCTGAAAAGCGTGACATAGCCGACCATGTTTTGGCGGCTGCGTCTGGGCTGTGGTAATGACTACCCAATCCGTTTTGCCCGATACGATTGACATCCATGCCTTCGATTGCGGCATAGTCAAGTTTCATACCGGTCGTTACAACCAGAAAATCATAATTTACGGCCTTGCCGCTTGAGGTGACGACCTTATTGCCGACAGGATCAAATTCAGCCACAGTTTCCTGTATCCAATCTACACCCTCCGGCATATACCTGGAGGTGTCTGATGTTGGGTATGAGGATCCTTTAATACCGGTTGCTACCAGAGTGTAGCCGGGCTGATAGAAGTGCTTTTTGTTGCCATCGATAATGGTAATATTCGCGCCATCAAGCTGGTTGGCAAGACGGTTTGCAACACCAAGACCGGCTGCTCCCGCGCCAGCAATAACGATATGCGCCTTCGTTTTTACTTTCTCTGCCGCTGCCGCGTTTAACGTTAATGGTGCTGCAGCGGTTGCGCCGGTTGCAGCAGTAAGTTTGAGGAAACTTCGCCTGCTTAAATCACCCATATTTGATTACCCTTACTCATTGTTTTTTGTGTTATCACCACTGCTGCAATCTGTCAGACACAGGGCTGTGATCTGTTAATTGGAAGGCTGCAAGTGGGATAATCTGAATGGCTTGCCAATCTTGTGGCTTTTGAATTCAGATATGTCCAACTATGAGAAGCATAAAATATGCCAAGCATTAGTATTTGCTAATGTTTGGTTATTGTCTTGTATTTCAGTGGGTTATGATTGTTCGTAGGGTGACGCTTTACGATGGTTGGCATTTTACTTGTGACAGATATGACAGCTGTCAGACATAACTGGCGGACGGTCAGTACTATGTTTCTCAGTGAGAGGCGTTTATTGCCTTCAGTAATCTTTTAATTGGTGGTAAAGAAGGGGGGGAAGTGACGGGTGTATAACTTAAAACGGTTTGTCCTGTTCCTGATCAAGCAGCTTGAAATAAATCTCTTCCTGATGATCGATCACGAAGTTAAATTTTCCAATGGCCTGCTTTGCCTCTGACATACCCAGTGCTTCAATCAGGTGTTCAGGGTAAACCGGCATTTCTTGGGCTTTGGCTGTTGCTTGTACATGGA
>Ga0193960_1001175_pt1 | contig 10503 bp, 5 predicted proteins | sample FB_3_MG_FD_140338 | JGI IMG/M metagenome (GOLD analysis project Ga0193960, IMG submission 140338) | Microbial mat bacterial communities from the Broadkill River, Lewes, Delaware, United States - FB_3_MG | ecosystem: Environmental > Aquatic > Freshwater > River > Microbial mats | place: USA...
ACATCACATTCGTTATGAATTTCAGCTAGCAAAATGGCTTTACATATTTGAGCTGGCGCTTCATCGCCTTGCACAGCGGTAGGGTAAATAGTGACAGGTAAGCCGGGGAAGCGACGTTTTAGTACGGTAAGGATGTCGTGTACCGCTGCACCTGTAGCTGAAGTTATTATGCCTATATGAGATGGGTGGGCAGGCAGCGTTTTTTTGTGCTGGGGTTCGAATAACCCTTCGCTTTTTAGCTTTGCTTTTAACTCGTCGAAAGCTATTTGAAGCGAACCATTACCACTTGATTCCATCGAATCGCAGATCAGCTGATAATCACCGCGGCCTTCGTACAAGCTAACTTTAGCTCTAACAATGACTTTGTCGCCTTGTTGGGGAGGCGGGATGAATTGATTGCGATTTTTGAACATCGCGCAACGTACTTGGGCTTTGTTGTCCTTGAGTGTGAAGTACCAATGCCCTGAGCTGGGCTTTACAAAATTAGAGATTTCGCCTTCAACTTGAATCGTCAGGAAGGAGCGTTCAAGCAGAGTGCGTGCTTGGCGGTTGAGTTCCGAAACGCTGATGGCGTGAGCGCCACGTGCGTTAGAATGGTTTTTGTCATTAAGCATGCCCTAATAGTAAACGAAGTTGTTTGTTCTGGCAGCTGCGATTGCTGTTTTTGTCACCGCTTCTGGGTAGTTTTGAGAGCTTATTGATAAAAATAATTATATTCGGTCTATATTTGTTCTGTTGGACTTTTCTAAACAATGAAAAGAGAAGTTTTCGATTGAGACAAAAGGCTAATTTCTGTATAATTTCGCGTTTAAATTTATTTACTACACAGGCTGGCAAATAATGTTGCGAATTGCTGAGGAAGCACTCACTTTTGACGATGTGTTGCTTGTTCCAGGGTACTCTGAAGTACTACCGAAAGACGTTTCTTTGAAAACGCGTTTAACAAAGGAAATTGAACTTAACATTCCTTTGGTTTCTGCAGCTATGGATACAGTGACTGAATCTGGTCTAGCTATCGCAATGGCGCAAGAAGGTGGTATTGGTATTATCCATAAGAACCTGACGATTGAGCAACAGGCTGCAGAAGTGCTGCGTGTTAAAAAATATGAAGCGGGCGTAGTGAGTGATCCTGTCACTTGCCGTTCTGATATGACCGTTGGTGAATTGCGTCAGCTGTCTGAATCAGTAGGCTTTTCAGGTTTTCCCGTTGTTGATGATGGCGATCTAGTAGGTATCGTTACTGACCGTGATTTCCGTTTTGAATTAAAACTGGATGCGTTGGTTGCTTCAATCATGACACCTAAAGATCGTTTAGTAACGGTTGAAGAGGGTGCTGATCCTGATGAAGTTAGAAATTTACTGCGGAAGCATCGTATTGAGAAAATTCTTGTTGTAGATAGTGCCTTCACTCTACGTGGAATGATGACTGTTAAAGACATGAATAAGGCTCAATCTCACCCGAATGCAGCAAAAGATGCAAAAGGGCGTTTGATCGTAGGTGCCGCAGTAGGTACAGGTCCTGAAACACCAGATCGTGTCACTGCTCTGGTTGCAGCGGGTGTTGATGTCATTATCGTTGATACTGCTCATGGACACTCTAAAGGTGTTATTGATCGAGTGGCTTGGGTTAAGGAAACGTTCCCTCAAGTGCAGGTTATTGGTGGCAACATTGCGACTGCTGAAGCGGCCATTGCATTAGCAGATGCGGGTGCGGATGGTGTGAAGGTTGGTATCGGTCCAGGTTCTATTTGTACAACACGTATTGTCGCGGGTGTAGGTGTTCCTCAGATCAGTGCGGTTGCGAATGTTGCTGCAGCGATGGCTGAACGTGGCGTTCCGGTTGTGGCAGATGGTGGTGTACGCTTCTCCGGCGATTTGGCGAAAGCGATTGTTGCTGGTGCTTCTGCCATTATGGTGGGCTCAATGCTTGCGGGTACTGATGAAGCGCCTGGCGAAGTTGAACTGTTCCAAGGCCGTGCGTTTAAATCTTATCGTGGCATGGGATCCCTTGGGGCAATGGGGCAGTCTACGGGCTCTTCCGATCGCTATTTTCAGGATGCCTCTAAAGGTGTAGAGAAATTAGTGCCAGAAGGAATTGAGGGTCGAGTGCCTTGTAAAGGCCCTATGGGTGGCGTTGTTCATCAACTGGTAGGTGGCCTGCGAGCATCTATGGGCTATACCGGCAGTGCTGATATCGCTACTATGCGTACAGTGCCACAGTTTGTTCGTATCACGAATGCAGGTATGAATGAAAGCCATGTGCACGATGTGAGCATTACGAAAGAAGCTCCAAACTATCGTGTAAGCTAATTTTATAAACTCTAAAAAATGGGGTGGTTCCTAGTTACCACCCCATTTTTTTTTTGCAGAAACATTAACTCTGTAAAGCATAGAGATAAAACGTTATGACCAAAGATATTCATGCTCAACGAATTCTGATTCTAGATTTTGGCTCTCAGTACACGCAGTTAATTGCACGACGTGTTCGTGAGATCGGCGTTTACTGCGAAATTCGCGCTTGGGATATGGCTGAGGAAGAGATCCGAGAGTTTGCGCCTAAGGGGGTGATTCTTGCGGGTGGTCCTGAGTCTGTGACGGAGGGCGATTCTCCTCGTGCTCCTGGCGTGGTATTTGATCTAGGTGTTCCTGTTCTTGGTATCTGTTATGGCATGCAAACCATGGCAGAGCAACTTGGGGGTAAGGTATCTACATCAGATAAGCGTGAGTTTGGTTATGCGCAAGTACGCCTGGAAGATAGTCCTAGTCGTTTGTTGGAAGGTATAGAAGATCATTTGGCTAATAATGGTTCATTGTTGCTAGATGTTTGGATGAGTCATGGTGATAAAGTTACCGGGCTTCCTGATGGTTTCTCTGTTATCGCATCAACTGAATCTGCGCCTATTGCAGCAATGTGCCATCCTCATAAAAACTTCTATGGTGTGCAGTTCCACCCTGAGGTTACTCATACTAAACAAGGCGGTCGTATCCTTGAGCGTTTTGTGGTTGATATCTGTGGTACAGAGGCGCTATGGAATTCTGCAAATATCATTGCAGATCAGATTGAAAAAGTGCGTGCTCAGGTTGGTGATCAAAAAGTACTGTTAGGTTTGTCTGGCGGTGTAGATTCATCTGTTGTTGCGGCGCTTTTGCATAAAGCGATCGGCGATCAGTTGACATGTGTCTTTGTTGATAATGGCTTGCTGCGTAAGCAGGAAGGCGATCAAGTGATGGACATGTTTGCTAAGAATATGGGCGTCCGAGTCATCCGTGCGGATGCTGAAGAGATGTTTCTTAGTAGGCTTCTTGGTGAAAATGATCCTGAGAAAAAGCGTAAGATTATCGGTAATACTTTTATTGAAGTATTTGATGATGAAGCGACTAAGCTGCAGGATGTTAACTTTTTAGCGCAGGGTACTATCTATCCTGATGTTATTGAGTCCGCGGCTGCTAAAACTGGCAAAGCGCACGTCATCAAGTCCCACCATAATGTTGGTGGCTTGCCCGAAGATATGCAGTTTGATCTTGTTGAACCGTTACGTGAGCTGTTCAAGGATGAGGTGCGTAAGCTAGGTCTAGAGCTTGGGTTGCCATATGATATGGTTTACCGTCATCCATTCCCAGGGCCAGGTTTGGGCGTGCGTATTCTTGGGGAAGTAAAGAAAGAGTATGCAGATATTCTGCGTGAAGCAGATGCTATCTTTATCGAAGAGCTTCATAAGGCTGATTGGTATCATAAGACAAGCCAGGCTTTTGCTGTGTTTTTGCCAGTAAAATCGGTAGGTGTTGTTGGTGATGGTCGCCGTTATGAATACGTTATTGCTATACGTGCTGTTGAGACGATAGATTTTATGACTGCTCGTTGGGCGCATTTACCATACGAGTTGCTTGAGACCGTATCTAGTCGAATCATTAATGAGATTCCTAAGGTTTCTCGTGTGACTTATGATGTGAGTTCTAAGCCGCCAGCAACGATTGAGTGGGAATAGTTTTCTCAGAATTGACGTTAAAAAGCCTGCATTGATGCGGGCTTTTTTGTGGAATGGTTGGCGCGTTAGCAGATAGTGAGGGTGAAATGGAGCAGCATGAACAAGATCAATTTTGGATGCGTAAGGCTTTGTTGTTGGCTGAGCGCGCCAATAGCGTAGATGAGGTGCCCGTTGGTGCAGTTGTTGTGCTCAATGGTGAGGTTATTGGTGAAGGGTGGAATCAACCCATTAGTGGTCACGATCCTACGGCGCATGCAGAGATAATTGCGTTAAGAGATGCGGCATCGCGGATAGGGAACTATCGATTAGTGGGTGCAGACCTTTATGTCACTATTGAGCCTTGTACTATGTGTGCTGGTGCGATCGTGCATTCTCGCATACGCCGATTGGTATATGGTGCGTCAGAGCAAAAGGCGGGTGTGGTAGAGAGTAACTGTCAGCTTTTTGAACGCCCTTGGATTAACCATCGAATAGAGGTTATATCGGGGGTGTTAGCTGAAACCTGCAGCGCAAAAATTAGTGCTTTTTTTCAGCGACGCAGGGCAGAAAAGAAAGCCGCTAAAATCTCTTTAAAAGACGAAGGTTAGCCTTGCTAGAGTGAAGGCAGGATATCTTCAACAATAGTTGTGCTATCCCAGCTAGGGTGATCGGGGTCTAGATCGGCAGCTTCGCTTTGCTTTTTAGCTTGTTGTAGTTGTACTTCCCAGCTTAGCAGTTTCATATATTTTCTAATGTTGCTTACGTAGTGGACCGGTTCGTAACCTCGTGCGTAGCCGTATCTAACAGTACTGTAATATTTCTCCTGAGTTAGGAGAGGTAGGTGTTTTTTTACATCATCCCATTTGTCAGGATTGAGGCCTGCTCTGCTTGTGAGCACGCGAGCATCTTCTAAGTGGCCATAGCCAACGTTGTAGCCGGCTAAAGCGAACCAGGTATGGTCGGGTTGTGTTATGCGCTCCGGGATCTTTTTCATTACGCTAATAAGGTAGTGAGCACCTCCAATAATACTTTGTTCGGGGTCTGTTCTATCGCTTACGTCGACCTCTTTTGCGGCAGCATTAGTTAGCATCATGATCCCTTTTACGCCGGTCGGGGATACTGCTTTAGGGTTCCAGTGTGATTCTTGATAGGCAATGGCAGCCAATAACTGCCAATCAATGTCTGTTTCCTGCTCTGCCATAAAGAAATATTGCTCGATCTTAGGGAAGCGTGTTTGCATATCCTCTTTAAAAGCGGCGGTATCATAAAAGTTGAGTGGGTTAGAGCGGTTGAAGTACTTGTTTTTTAGTGTCTGAATAAGCTTTTGTGTAGATTCAAGAGCAAGAAAGCGGTTAATGGAGTTTCGCAGACTTTGATCGCTGTGTGGGCTTAGCATCCAGGCCAGATCTTGGGGTTGGTTTAGGTCGAACGCTTTGTCTAACCCAGGGAAAAAAGATTTCTGAGCGTCAAAGGCGACGCTATCAACCACCGTGTATGCGATCTCTTTATTATGGACTTGTTCTAAGAGTTCAACTGATGAGAACTCATTGCTCTCATCCCACTCTAGCCCTGGGTTATCTTGTTTGAGTTGTTTAAGTAGCTCTGCATGGCTGCTATTGGCCAGTACGACAGTGGTTTTGTTATTTGCTATGAGGTCTTGTAGGTTCTTGGGCGCTTTAGTGTCTTTAATTTTTCGATAGACAAGGGTTGTGGTTGTGGATAAGTAAGGTGTGGCAAACTCAAATCGTTCTTTGCGTTCATCGGTGATGGTAAGCATTGCCCCTGCAATATGCGCATTGCGTGCTTGCATCGTAGTAAATACTTCACCGAAGCTTGGCGGCAGCACTAGTTCTAGTTTGACACCAATATATTCGGCATAGGCCTTGGCTAGGTCGTATTCAAAGCCAGCAGGCTCCCCTTTTTCAATAAAATAGGTGTTTGGGGAGTTACGGGTCACCAGTTTGAGTGTGCCCGATTCTATGATTGCGCCTAGCTGTGTTTTGCTATTCCAGCTTAAAAGTACTGGAATACAAAACATCAGAAAAATAACTAGGGCCTGAATGGCATCTTTTTTACGACTAATATCAAACATAGTACTGCTTTTCTGGTATCCCGTGTGCTGTTTCTGTAAAATTCACAACCTATCATTCTCCTGTAACTACTGCCGACAACTGGCAGCTATCAAGAGGCTCTATTAGAGATGCTTGCACTGCGCGGAGCTCCTGCTCTTTCTGCTTTTCGTCATGAAAAGCTACTTTCTGGTATTCAGTCCAAGGTTCCTGCCGTCACTGGCTTGTATGCTGAATTTATGCATTTTTCCGATCAGTCACAAGCTTTATCGGATAATCAGCAACAAGTATTGGAGCGTATTTTACGCTACGGGCCAAAAGCTGAGGCTCAGGAGCCATCAGGTCAGCTGTTTTTGGTTGTGCCGCGTCCGGGTACTATTTCTCCTTGGTCATCGAAAGCAACGGATATTGCCCATAACTGTGGTTTGGCTGATATCAAGCGCCTTGAGCGCGGTATTGCTTACTATGTTCAAGCATCTGCGACTTTATCAGAATCCGATCAGGAAACGATTAAATCCGTGTTATTTGATCGTATGGTTGAGGCTGTGCTTTCAAGTATAGATGATGCAGCGGTTCTGTTTGTAGAAGAACAGCCTAAACCATTAACAAAAGTAGATATTTTATCGGGTGGCCGTGACGCGTTGGTTAAAGCAAACGTAGAGTTGGGCCTAGCGTTAGCTGAAGATGAGATCGATTATCTTGTTGATAGTTTTATTGAATTGCAGCGCGATCCAACTGATGTTGAATTGATGATGTTTGCGCAGGCAAACTCTGAGCACTGCCGTCATAAAATATTTAATGCCTCTTGGGATATCGATGGTGAAGCACAGGATAAATCTCTGTTTGCGATGATCCGTAATACCAACGAATTAGGTGGTGAAAATGTATTGTCTGCTTACAAGGACAATGCCGCGGTTATGGTAGGTAGTAAGGCAGGCCGTTTCTTTCCGAATCCAGAAGGTAAAGAATACGCATATAATCAGGAAGATATACAGATCCTGATGAAGGTTGAAACGCATAACCATCCAACCGCGATAGCTCCTCATTCGGGTGCTGCGACGGGGTCTGGTGGTGAAATTCGTGATGAAGGCGCGACAGGCAAAGGTTCTAAGCCTAAAGCGGGCCTTACCGGATTTACAGTCTCTGATTTGAATATTCCAGGTTTTGAACAGCCTTGGGAGTCTAAGTACGGTAAGCCTGAACGTATAGTCACGCCGTTAGATATTATGCTTGAGGGGCCGATCGGTGGTGCTGCGTTTAATAATGAGTTTGGTCGACCAGCGCTTACCGGCTATTTCCGTACTTTTGAACAGAAAGTAAACGGTGCCGCAGGCGAGGAAGTTCGTGGCTACCATAAGCCGATAATGATTGCCGGTGGTTTGGGGAATATTCGCGATAGCCATGTTGAGAAGGGCGAAATACCTGTAGGTGCGAAGCTTATCTGTCTAGGTGGTCCTGCGATGCAGATTGGCCTGGGTGGCGGTGCTGCCTCGTCGATGTCTTCTGGTACCTCTTCTGCTGATTTAGACTTTGCTTCTGTTCAGCGTGATAATCCCGAATTAGAGCGTCGTTGCCAAGAAGTTATAGATCAGTGCTGGCAGCAGGGCGATGAAAACCCGATCGCATTTATTCACGATGTAGGCGCGGGTGGTTTATCCAATGCTTTCCCTGAATTAGTGGGAGATGGCGAGCGTGGTGCTAATTTTGAACTTCGCAACGTAAATAACGATGAGCCTGGGATGTCTCCTTTGGCTATCTGGTGTAACGAAGCTCAAGAGCGTTATGTAATGGCGGTTGCGCCTGAAGATCTTGCACGTTTTGAGGCGATTTGTGAGCGTGAGCGTTGTCCGTATGCGATTGTCGGTGAGGCTATTGAAGAGATGCACCTAACATTAGGTGATACGCATTTCGAAAACAAACCTGTCGATCTGCCGATGAGCGTTTTGTTTGGTAAGCCGCCTAAAATGCATCGTACAGTTGAACGTAAAACCTACGATGTAGCTGACTTTGACACTACTGAAATTGATCTGAAAGATGCTGCAGAGCGCGTATTAAAACTGCCGTCTGTTGCATCTAAATCTTTCTTGATTACGATTGGCGATCGCTCTATTACAGGGCAGGTTGCACGTGATCAGATGGTTGGCCCATGGCAGGTGCCTGTCGCAGATTGTGCAGTGACAACCGCTTCTTACGATACTTATGCTGGCGAGGCTATGGCAATGGGTGAGCGTACGCCGCTTGCTTTAGTTGATTCTCCTGCATCAGGGCGAATGGCGATTGGTGAAACTGTAACAAACATGGCTTCGGCACGGATCTCCGATATTAAGGATATTAAGTTATCTGCAAACTGGATGTGTGCTGCGGGACACCCAGGCGAAGATGAGAAACTATATGATACCGTTAAGGCTGTCGGAATGGAGTTGTGCCCTGCATTAGGTATTACGATACCGGTGGGCAAAGACTCTATGTCCATGCGTACGGTTTGGAATGATGCTGGCGAAGATAAATCAGTTACCGCGCCTATGTCGCTTGTTATTACTGGCTTTGCTGCGGTTACTGATAGTCGTAAAACGCTAACACCTGAGCTGCGAACAGATCAGGGTGACACTGATCTGATCTTGCTTGATTTAGGAAATGGTAAGAACCGTGTTGGTTTGTCTGCACTGGCGCAAGTGTATAACGAAGTTGGGCAAAATGTACCGGATGTTGATCAACCGGAGCAGTTGGTAGCGTTTTTTACGGCTATTCAAGAACTGAATGAGCAAGGTCTATTACTTGCGTATCATGACCGTTCAGATGGTGGTTTATTTGCGACAGTTGCTGAAATGGCCTTTGCTGGGCGTACAGGTTTAGATATAAATCTTGATATGTTGGCTGGTGATCAAAGTGAGCTTGCGGCAGCGCTGTTTGCAGAAGAGCTTGGCGCGGTTGTCCAGGTTAAGCGTGATGATCTGGAAACGGTTCTGACTGAATTGAATGCGGCAGGTTTGGGTGAGGTTGCTCAAGTTATCGGTTCGCCAAATCTAGATGATGAATTACGTTTCCATTTTGATGAGGAAGAGGTCTACTCTGAGGGCCGTATTAAGCTTCAGCGTTGGTGGGCAGAAACCTCTTATCAGATCCAATCTTTACGTGATAACTCAGCATGCGCTCAGCAGGAGTTTGATAGCTTACTTGATAAAGATAATCCCGGTTTGCACGTTAATCTTTCGTTTGATCAAAATGAAGATGTAGCAGCTCCGTTTATTCAGACTGGTGTACGTCCGCAAATGGCGGTTATACGTGAGCAGGGTGTCAATGGCCAGATTGAGATGGCTGCGGCATTTGATCGTGCAGGTTTTGCTGCTGTCGATGTTCATATGAGCGATATCCTTTCTGGTAGGGTTGAGCTTGATCAGTTTAAAGGCTTGGTTGCTTGTGGTGGCTTCTCTTACGGTGATGTTTTAGGTGCCGGTGAAGGTTGGGCTAAATCGATCTTGTTTAACACACGGGCAAGGGATCAATTCCAATCCTTCTTTACGCGAGAAGATACATTTGCGCTAGGGATTTGTAACGGTTGTCAGATGCTGTCGAATTTGCACGAGCTTATTCCAGGTTCTGATCTGTGGCCGCATTTTGTACGTAATGTTTCAGAACAATTTGAAGCGCGTGTGGCAATGGTTGAAGTGCAGGAATCAGATTCTATCTTCCTTCAAGGTATGGCCGGATCTCGTATGCCTATCGCTATTGCGCATGGTGAAGGTCGAGCAGAGTTTAAAGATGCTTCTCATCTTGCTAGCTTGCAAACATCTGGTGCTGTTGCGCTTCGTTATGTGGATAACTATGGTCAGCAAACAGAGGCTTACCCAGCTAACCCGAACGGCTCTCCAGAAGGTATTACTGGTGTGACTACTGATGATGGTCGTGTGACCATTATGATGCCTCATCCTGAGCGAGTATTCCGTTCTGTTACGAATAGCTGGGCGCCTGATGAGTGGGCTGAAGATGGTGCTTGGATGCGTATGTTCCGAAATGCGCGAGTCTGGGTTGGTAAATAATTGACGACACAATTAAAGCATAAAAAAGGCGGCCTCTAGGTCGCCTTTTTTATGCCTAAAAAAGAAATAAAAGATTAAGGTCGGACGTAAAAATAGCCTTGCTGCTGTAGATGGATGATTTCAGGCAGGCCTGCTTGGACAACATCGGTTTCTTCTACATCGTATAGGTCATCATAGGAGACCTTGAAGCCATCTAGGCTGTTACCGCAGATAATAAAGTGGACATCATTGAGACGAAGAGAATCTAGTGATGTTTGTTTGGCTTCATCGTTGGAGGCCTCTAGAAAATACTTAATGGCGGGCCCATGAACCACCGCTTTGATCGTTACGTGATCTTCTCCTAATTGATTAATATGATTTGCCATATTGGAGAAGGTAGCTGCGATGCGTTTAGGGTCATCATAATTGATATGGTAGACCACTTTCTGATCT
>Ga0193960_1001177_pt1 | contig 10495 bp, 8 predicted proteins | sample FB_3_MG_FD_140338 | JGI IMG/M metagenome (GOLD analysis project Ga0193960, IMG submission 140338) | Microbial mat bacterial communities from the Broadkill River, Lewes, Delaware, United States - FB_3_MG | ecosystem: Environmental > Aquatic > Freshwater > River > Microbial mats | place: USA...
CGTTGTCGCCAGAGAAGTATTCTTTGTGCGCATCGCCCATGTCAGAACCTGACATGTTCTGGTGCTTAACGCAAGCGATGCCCTGACGGATCTCTTCACGCTGGATTGGCTTAACGTAGCCCAGCATGCCTGCTTCACCGAAGTATTCTTTCGCCAGGTTGTCAGTAGACAGCGCAGCAGTGTGGTAAGTCGGCAGAGTGATCAGGTGGTGGAAGATACCCGCTTCACGGGATGCATCCGCCTGGAAGCTCTGGATACGACGATCCGCTTCGATAGACAATTCAGTCGCATCGTATTCAGCAGACATCAGGTTAGCACGATCGTATGCAGATACGTCCTGACCAGCTTCAGTCCATGCATCAAATACTTGCTGACGGAAGTTCAGAGTCCAGTTGAAGCTTGGGCTGTTGTTGTAAACCAGCTTGGCGTTCGGGATTTCTTTACGAACTTCATCCATCATGGCCTTGATCTGACCAACGTGAGGCTTCTCAGTTTCGATCCACAGCAGGTCAGCACCGGCTTTGATGGCTTCGATACAATCGAAAACACAACGCTCTTCACCAGTACCGCGACGGAACTGGAACAGACCGGATGGCAGACGCTTAGGACGCAAGATCTTGTCACCACGCTTGATAACAACGTCGCCCTGACCCATTTCGTCAACAGTGATTTCTTCACAATCCAGGAAGCTGTTGTAAATGTCGCCAGAATCGCCTGGTTCTTTAACCACAGCAATCTGCTTGGTCAGGCCAGCGCCTTGGGAGTCAGTACGGGCAACGATTACACCGTCATCAACACCCAGCTCCAGGAAGGCGTAACGCAGAGCGCGCAGCTTGGAGTGGAAGTCGGCGTGAGGAACGGTCACTTTACCGTCCTGGTGGCCACACTGCTTCTCGTCAGCAACCTGGTTTTCGATCTGCAGGCAGCAAGCACCGGCTTCGATCATCTGCTTGGCCATCAGGTAAGTCGCTTCTTCGTTACCGAAGCCAGCGTCGATGTCAGCAATGATAGGCACAACGTGCGTTTCGTGGTTGTCAATCTGAGCCTGTACTTCCGCTACCTTGGCAGCATCGCCTGCTTCTTTGGCAGCATCCAGAGCACGGAACAACTGATCCAGTTCACGAGCATCGGCTTGACGCAGGAAGGTGTACAGTTCAGCAATCAGGCTGGCAACGGCTGTTTTCTCATGCATGGACTGATCCGGCAGAGGGCCGAACTGAGAACGCAGAGCAGCAACCATCCAACCAGACAGGTACAAGTAGCGACGGTTGGTGTTACCGAAATGCTTCTTGATGGAGATCATCTTCTGCTGACCGATGAAACCGTGCCAGCAACCCAGAGACTGAGTGTACTGAGAGCTGTCGGCATCGTACGCAGCCATGTCTTCACGCATGATCTTGGCGGTGTACTTGGCAACGTCCAGACCCGTCTTGAACTTGTTCTGAGCACGCATGCGAGCTACAGATTCTTCAGAAATGCCAGACCAGCCAGAGCCAGCGGCTTCTTTCAGGGCAGCAACAGCCTTGATATCGTTTTGGTAAGCAGACATGGTTTCCGTCCTTTTCATTTGCATGGTTATAAATCAGTGTTCGGCTCTGGTTCTTTGCCAGATGTCCTCACTGCTTGGTCGCCATACTAGGGACATCCACCACATTATTGAAATCAATAGTGCGTATACCTGGTATTCACTGAAGAAATACTATGTGTTCTTCTGTGCCAATAGATGTTGCGCCGCCGCCCAGGCACTCGACCAGGCCCATTGAAAGTTGAACCCTCCCAAATGCCCGGTGACATCCACAACTTCGCCAATAAAGTACAAACCCGATACCCGTTTGCACTCCAGAGTCTTGGAGGACAATTCATCGGTATCAACTCCACCCAATGCCACTTCTGCCGTGCGATAGCCTTCGGTGCCTGCGGGCTTGACTGACCAATTGTGAAGCTGTTCAGCGATGGCATCCATTTGTTGCCCATTTAACGAAGCCAGTGATACATCCGCTTTTATCCCAACCGCTGCCAGCCACTGCTCACTGATTTTCTGAGTCAACTGATTGCCTAGCCAGGTTTTCAGCAACTGCTTGGGGGACTCATGCTGTGCCTGACGCAGCGCTGTGGCACTTTCCAGTCCAGGCAACAAGTCAATTTGCAGTGTCTGCCCTGGCTGCCAGTAACTGGATATTTGCAACATCGCCGGGCCACTCAAGCCTCGGTGAGTGAACAGCATGTCATCAGTAAAGCTTTGTTCCGCTGTGCTCACGGTCACCCGACAGGCATTACCTGACAGCGCCGAACTCAGTTCTTTCAGCTTGCCCGTCAATACGAAAGGCACCAGTGCGGCCACTGGTTCGTACACGTTCAAACCGAATTGCTGCGCCAGTTGGTACCCGAACCCGGTGGCTCCCAAAGTCGGAATGGATGGCCCTCCGGTCGCAACCACCAGACGGCTTGCCCTATAGCCCCCCTGCTCGGTGATCAACTGATAGCCCCCCTGATCCAGACGTTTGACACTCTGAACCGTGGTTTTCATGTTCAGAACGACACCTGCCTGATCACACTCATTCAGCAGCATCTCCAGAATGTCACTGGATTTGTTGTCACAAAATAACTGACCGTCTTTCTTTTCGTGCCAGGGAATCCCATAACGATCCACCAGAGCCAGAAAATCCCACTGGGTATAGCGGCTCAAGGCCGACTTGCAAAAATGCGGGTTATGACTGAGGTAACAATCGGGAGTGACGTCGTAGTTGGTGAAATTACAACGCCCACCACCGGACATCAGAATCTTCTTACCCGGTTTATTGGCATGATCCAGCACCATCACTGACTGACCAGCCGCTGCGGTCAAAGCCGCGCACATCAAACCGGCAGCACCGGCACCAATAATCAGAACATCACACGTTGTATTTTGCTGACTGGACAAGGGCGTTTTCACCTGTGTAATCAATCTTTGGAGCAACATTACTCCGGGTTCACTTGAGGGTTGGTTATGGGCTGGTATGATGCCAGCGTTATTTCAACGACCTGTTTTACTGCTATGGGGAATACAGCTTTATGGAGTTATTTGATCGCGAAGGACTACTCGAAGCGACCAAACTCTCTCCACGCAAACTGGAGATTTTACTGTATTTGCTGAAAGGGCCAGCCCTGACGCGCATATACAATCAGCTTGAGTCCAGGCAGGGCCTCGACGTCATTGAGGAGATCCTGACACACCTGTCCATTGAGCTGGATTTTGATCGTGAGGCGCTGGAAAAATCCATCCCGAAGGAAGGCCCGTTTATCACGGTTTCCAATCATCCGTTCGGCTTCCTTGATGGCGTTGTCTTACTGTTGATCATTGGCCGGGTGCGGCCCGACTTTCGGGTTGTTGCCAATTATCTGCTGAGTTATTTCGCACCGATTTCTGACCTGTTCATCACGGTTAACCCCTTTGAGAACATGGGCCCCAAAGGTATGGGCGGGATGCGGAAGTCACTCGCACAACTGAAGCAAGGCCACGGTTTGGGGCTGTTCCCTGCGGGTGAAGTCTCTACCTGGCAGAAGGGTCAGAAAGGCATTACCGACAAAGCCTGGCCAACGTCCAGCGTCAAATTGATTCGCAAGGCCAACGTGCCGGTTATTCCGGTGTACTTCCACGGTCGAAACAGCAACAGTTTCCATATTCTGGGGAAAATACATCCGGCTTTGAGAACCCTGCGCATCCCGGCGGAGTTTCTCAAGAAGAGTAAGTCCACGATTCAAATTGGCATTGGCGATCCCATCATGCCCGATGATCTGGCTCGTTTTGAAACCAACGATGCTCTGAAAGACCACCTGCGCAAATCCACTTATCAGCAAGCCGAGCAGTTTATTCGCTTTCCCGTGTCTCGCTAACCCGCGCCTCGCCAGCCATATTGGCCAATGCCTGCTTGACCGGTGCATAGCTGCGGCGATGTATCGGGCAAGGTCCCAATGTCATCAAGGCTTCTTTATGAACCTTGGTGCCATATCCCTTGTGCTTGGCAAAGCCATATCCCGGATACTGCTTGTCCATCTCCACCATCTCACGATCACGCGTGACCTTGGCTAACACCGAAGCCGCACCAATCGCCGTTACCAGGCTATCGCCTTTCACCACCGCAGCGGCTGGCAATGTGAGTTCAGGCAAACGGTTGCCGTCAATCAGTGCATAATCCGGCGTGACAGACAGACCTTCGACCGCACGGGACATGGCCAACATCCGGGCGTTCAGGATGTTGAGCTGATCAATCTCTTCCACGGTTGCACGCGCTACCGAAAAAGCCAGTGCTCTGGAGCATATTTGCTCAAACAAGGCCTCTCGACGCTTCTCGCTCAGTTTCTTTGAATCATCCAGCCCTTCGATGGGCTGTTCGGGGTCAAGAATGACCGCTGCTGCAACCACATCGCCACACAGGGGGCCAGCCCCTGCTTCGTCCACACCGCAATACTGCAACTGCTGTAAAAGCAGTTGCTGTTCTATTTCAATCATAAGGGGGTTATTGCTCGATGAGTCTTGCAATCGCATCAGCAGCTTCAACATCTGCATTGCGTTTTAATTGCTTGTGAATAAACAGGAAGGTTTCCTGCAACTGATGGGCTTCATCGGTGTTTTCAAGACTGGCCAGAACGGCCTTTGAAAGGTTGCAAGGGATGGCTTCTTCCTGAAGAATTTCAGGAACGACCTTACGACCCGCCAGCAAATTGGGTAAAGAGACATATGGCTGGATAACCATACGACGCCAGATCCACATAGTAACCGTCGAGACTTTATAGCTCACCACCATTGGACGCTTCATCAACATCGCTTCCAGCGTCGCCGTACCGGACGCCAACAAGATCGCATCAGCGGCGGCCATACAGACCTGAGACTGCCCCAGAAGAACCTGAATCGGCAATGGCTCAGGCTGTTCAGCCAGCAGAGCCTCAATCTGATTACGACGATCAACACTGGCCGCAGGAATTACAAACACCAGCTCTGGACGTTCTTTCAGCATCAAACGAGCCGTTTCAATAAAAGTGCCACCCAGGTATTTCACTTCGCTGCCACGACTGCCTGGCATCAGACAAACCACCGTTTGCTCAGGAGCCAAACCCAGCTTGATGCGGGCCGGAGCCTTGGGGGTTTCCATCGGAATTTTATCAGCCAGATGATGGCCAACAAACTTGACGGGGATTTGGTGCTTTTCGTAGAAACGGGCTTCAAATGGAAACAGCGTTAGCATCAGGTCAACGGCTTTGGCGATTTTGAAAACCCGCTTTTCACGCCAGGCCCAAACCGAGGGGCTGACATAATGAACCGTTTTGACACCTTCTTTTCGGAGTTTCTGTTCCAGGGTGAGATTAAAATCCGGGGCATCGATACCAATAAAGACATCGGGAGGGTTATCACGCCAGCGCTGGAACAGGTTTCGGCGAACCTTGAGCAATTCGGGCAAACGCCCTAACACTTCAACCAGCCCCATCACCGACAGCCGCTCCATGGGCACCAAGCTGGTAAAGCCGTGTACTTTCATCAGAGGGCCACCAATGCCTTCGAATACGGCATCCGGGTAACGCTGTTTCAAGGCTTCAACCAGCCCTGCTCCCAACATATCGCCGGATGTTTCTCCCACAACAATGGCAATCCGTTTCATTGATGGTTACTTCTTGTCTTTGTCGGACTGACGAATAATACCGCGCGTGTTTTGCTTCACACTGTCTCGAAGAACCGCCACAAAAGCATTGTCTTGCGCCATCTCATCCAGCTTTTCCAGAGCAGCAGCCAGACTCAACTCTTCACGATACAAAGCACGGTATGCAGCCTTGACAGCTTTGATGTCATCCGCCGCAAAACCACGACGATGCAATCCTTCGGCATTAATCGCACGAGGAACCGCCGGATAACCCAGAGCCGTTACAAACGCCGGAATATCCTGCAATACAACCGTTGCAGCGCCACACATAACATGCGCGCCAATCTGACAATATTGATGAACCTGGGTCGCACCGCCCAGAATGGCCCAATCGCCGACACGAACATGCCCCGCCAGATTGGTATCATTGGCAATCACACAGTTGTCACCCACGACACAATCGTGAGCAACGTGTACATTCACCATCAACAGGTTGTTACTGCCAACGCGAGTGACGCCACTATCCTGAACCGTGCCACGGTGTAAGGTGCAGGATTCACGAATCACGTTATTGTCACCGACTTCCAGTCGTGTGGACTCACCCGCGTATTTTTTATCCTGGCAATCGTCGCCCAGGGTCGCAAACTGATAAATTCGATTATTTCGGCCAATGGACGTTGGCCCCTTGATAACGACATGCGGCCCAATAACCGTTCCTTCACCGATCTCGACATCCGGGCCGATAATGCTATAAGGACCAACCTCAACATCATTTGCCAGCTTTGCACCAGCATCCACTATGGCCGAAGGATGAATCATGCTTGCTCCATATCTCGTTCTGCACAAGTAATCAGCGCTGAGCAGACCACTTTGCCATCTACCAAGCCGCGACAGTCAAATTTCCAGATACGACGACGACCGCTGATAAAACGTGCTTCAAGCACTACTTGATCACCCGGAACAATCGGGCGTTTAAATCGCACGTTATCGGCTCCGGCAAAGTAGTACAGCATGGTTGGCTCACGTTCATCACCCAGCATCGACATGCCCAGCAAGCCCGCGGCCTGGGCCATAGATTCCAGAATTAACACACCCGGCATAACAGGATGCCCGGGGAAATGGCCATTAAAGAATTCTTCATTGATCGTGACATTTTTAATCGCACGAATCACCGGGGTCTCTTCTGATTCCAGATCTACTTCATTTATGCGATCAACCAACAGGAATGGATAACGATGTGGCAAAAATTCCTGAATTGTTTCTACTGGTTGCGAGGACATCAAGCATTACCTTCTTGGGTCTTCTCTAGCTTTTGTAGCCGTTTGGCCAAGGCATCGAGTTGTTTGAATCGAGTGGCGTTTCTCCGCCATTGTTTTACCGGAAGATGAGGCATGCCAGACGCATACACACCGGCCTCATCAATCGAATTTGTTACCAGGGTCATTCCCATGACCTGTACACCGTCGGCCAATTTCAGGTGCCCAGCCAGACCAACACCGCCAGCCAGCATGCAGTTTTTACCCACAACGGTACTGCCTGCAATGCCAACACAACCCGCCATTGCAGTGCCGGAGCCAACACGGACATTGTGCGCAATTTGTATCAGGTTATCGAGAATCACATTGTCTTCAATGACCGTGTCGCCCAATGCTCCACGGTCAATGCAAGTATTGGCACCGATGCTGACATCATTACCAATAACAACGCCCCCTAATTGGGCGATGCGTTCCCATTGCCCCTTGTTGGGCGCATAACCAAAACCATCACCACCAATCACCGTACCAGACTGTATTCTCACGCGATGGCCAATGGAAAGATTGTGAAGCACACTGACATTGGCATTGAATACACAGTCCTGACCAATGATGGTGTTATCACCAACAAAGCAACCCGGTCCAATTTCCGTTCGGTCCCCGATCGCAACGTGACGCCCAATCACAGCATTGGCTGCAATGGTCACCTGCTCCCCCAACTGGGCCGTTGGATCAACAACCGCTGAAGCATGTACGTTTCCGCTGGCTGGAGGGCGATTATCAAATTGCTGGGATACCCGTGCATACGCAAGATAGGGATCATCAACCACCAATGCCGCACAGGAGACCAATTCAGCATCCTGAGGTTTTACAATGACGGCGGCGGCCCGGCTATTTTCAAGAGCGGCCTGATAGCCCTTGTTAGCCAGGAAGGAGATATCCCCTTCTTTGGCTTCAGGTAATGCTGAAAGGCCTGTGATAACAGTCTTTTCATCTCCACGAACATCAGCACCCAATATCAATGCCAGTTCAGAAAGCAGAAAACGCATGGCGTGAGCCTCCTATCATTTTTTACCGTTCAGGCGCTCCAGCAGAACCTTGGTCAGATCAACATCCGGGGCGTGATAAATCACAGCACCAGCCTGCAAAACGACATCGTATTTGCCATTATCAATGATCGCTTTCAATGTTTTTTCCAACTCAGGCAACTGAGACTGGAAAAACTGACGACGCCACTGCTGATCCTGCTGCTGCAACTTGCGCATGAAGAACTGCATTTCTTCTGCTTTTTTATCGTACTGGCTGCGAATTTTGCGACTTTCATCTTCGCTCATAATCGCGCCATCTTTTTCCAGGCGCTCTTTTAAAGCCAACAATTCTTTTTCCACCCCTTTCACTTTAGAGATGTCTGCCTTGTTGTCTTTCTCAAATTTTTTCGCTGATACCTTGGCGGCATCGGACAGGAACAATGCCCGTTCCATATCCACAACGGCAACTTTACTTGCAACCGCATTACCTGACAGAAGTGCAGCAACGGCTGCAAACATGACCATAAAACGCATTTCCAGTGCTCCTGAATTAAAGTGTAATCGGTGCTGGCGCAGCATCATACCAGTATGTCAGCCAGCAAGCCTGTTAGAATGATTGACCCAATGAAAATTCAAAACCTTCCGTACGATCGCCACGCTGATCTTTAATCGGTATGGAATATACGAAAGTCAGCGGCCCAATAGCCGTCACCCAGGTAACGCCAAGGCCTGTGCTGTAACGCAGCTCGCCCAGGTCAATGCCGTCATCACAGTAAGGGTGGCTGGTCAGACTCGGCAAATCACTGTCTGACGGGGTATAACATTGATCTGTAAATGTATTCCCCGCATCAAAAAACGCCACGGTACGAACGGAGCTGCGATCTTCTACAAAAGGAATCGGGAAGATCAATTCCAGAGACGCTTCCGTCAAGATGTTACCGCCAATCGCACGCGGTGTTTCAAGGAAGCTCGGAGCAGACACCACAGAACCGGATGAATCTGTTGCATACACGGGTTTGTAACGACTGCTGTTGCTGACGGCCTCGGCTGCACCATCTGCATCCGCAACATAGACCACAGAAGGAGCACTGGCATCCACAACCGGGCGGCCCAGATTGTCGGTTTCGTACACAACACTGCCATTGCTATTTGTTTGCACCAGAGGCTGAACACGATATTCAGGCAAGCCTCTTGGCCCCAGCGAATTGGTGCGATAGCCACGTACAGAACCCAAACCACCGGCGCGGAAGTTCTTGAAGAATGGCAAACGTTTGATGTCGCCATAACCATTGCCATAGCCCAATTCCGTTCTGAGTCGTACCGACCATTCAGACGCCAGAGGGAAGTAATAATTGGAACGATAACTCAACTTGTAGCTGGTGAGATCACTGCCCGGAACCGCCGCACTCAGGGAAACACGCTGTTCGATACCCTCCGTCGGGAACATACCGTGATTCAGAGAGCTATAACGCCAGTTAAAGCCGACCGTGTATTCATCAAAGCGGCTGCCTTCTGTGTCCAGAAAATCTGTGATTTCTGCAGGAATGGTTGTTCCCTCAAACATCACCGTATTGGAATAGCCCAGTGACATGCCCGCACGCTGGTAACGGGAAATAGGATAACCGAAGGTGACGTTGGCACCCTTGGTATTGGTTTGATAATCACTGACTGTGCTCAGCTTATTGAAATCTGTTTCACGATAAAACAGATTAAATCCGCGACTGACGCCGTGAATCGTATAAAAAGGGTCGGTAAAAGAGAAGTTATAAGACTGCTGGGTATCGGTCTTGTTCACACTCAAACTCATGCGATCGCCAGTACCCAGAAAGTTATTCTGGCTGACACTTGCTCCCAGAATCATCCCCTGCCCACCGGCATAACCGATGTTGAAATTCAACGTACCATTTAATTGTTCTTCAACACGGTAATTGACATCAATCAAATCGTCTCGACCGGGTACGGGCGGCGTATCCACAGTGACAGTTTTGAAAAAGCCCAAAGCATTCAACTCGGCTTTACCCACCTCGATTTTGTCCGTGGATGCCCAGCCACCTTCCATCTGTAACATTTCACGACGCAGTACTTCATCACGCGTGGTCTCGTTGCCAGAGAAGTTAACACTGCGTACGTACGTGCGACGACCGGGTTCAACAAAGTAGGTTAAATCCACTTCCAGCGCTTCGTCGTTAATCTTGGGAATACCGTTCACCTTGGCAAACGTATACCCTTCGTTGCCCAATATTCGGGTCATCTTGTCGCTGGTAGACGTTACCTGACGACGAGAGAAAACATCCCCGACTTCGATTTGATGCTTTTCCTGAAATTCACTTTCATCAACGATCAAATCGCCTGCCAGATTAATACGATTGATCGTGTAGACATCCCCTTCTTTCACATTGATCGTGATATAGACACCGTCTTTTTCCGGCGAAAGGGCGACCTGAGTCGACTCGATATTAAAACGGATATAACCACGATCCAGATACCAGGAACGCAAGGTTTCCAGGTCAGCCATCAGTTTTTCACGGTTGTATTTGGTATCCGATGAATACCAGGACCAGAAGCCATCGCTTTTCAGAGACAACTGCCCCAGCAACTCGTC
>Ga0193960_1001180_pt1 | contig 10486 bp, 8 predicted proteins | sample FB_3_MG_FD_140338 | JGI IMG/M metagenome (GOLD analysis project Ga0193960, IMG submission 140338) | Microbial mat bacterial communities from the Broadkill River, Lewes, Delaware, United States - FB_3_MG | ecosystem: Environmental > Aquatic > Freshwater > River > Microbial mats | place: USA...
CCATTAAAAGGCATTTCTTCAATAAATCGAACGGCAATATTTTTCTCTTTAGTTAACGCTACAAAATCAACTATTTCATCGGTATTAAAGCCCGATTGCACCACTACATTTAGTTTTAAATTGAGTCGGCTTTTTTCTAGTAATTCAAATGTTTTATATACTTCAGGAAAAACATCACGACGCGTAATTTTAGCAAACTTATCAGCATGTAAACTGTCAATACTTAAATTGATAGTTTTTATTTTTTCAAGTCTTTCTAAATCTTTAATGTGTTTAGAAACAAGCGCTCCATTGGTGGTAATATTGATGGCATCTAGTAAATCGTTATAGGATAACATTTCTAAAAACGACATAAAATCTTTACGAGCAAAAGGTTCACCACCTGTTAAACGAACTTTGTTTACTCCTAGTTCGGTAAGTACGCGAGTTATACGGTACATTTCTTTGTAGGTAAGTAACTCTTTACGTGGTACAATATCAATACCTTGAGCAGGCATGCAATATTGACAACGCAGGTTACAACGGTCGGTTACCGCTAACCGAACATAACTAATTTGCCTGCCAAAACTATCAATAAGTTTACCCATATCGTAAAGGTACTAAAACTAGTGTTTATACCATTTTAAAAGGTTAAAAAATCGTATTTTCGTTGTATGCCAACACCGCTAGAACTTCAAATACAAACACTGCCTAATTCACCTGGAGTTTATCAATATTTTGATAAAGAAGATGTGATTATTTATGTAGGAAAAGCTAAAAACTTAAAAAAACGTGTTTCGTCGTATTTCACCAAGAATCATGAGAATGGAAAAACTCGAGTTTTGGTAAAAAAAATTGTTCGTATTGAGCATGTGGTGGTTGATACGGAAACAGATGCGTTATTGCTTGAAAATAACCTGATTAAAAAATATAAACCAAGATATAATGTACTGTTAAAGGACGATAAATCATATCCGTGGATTTGTATTAAAAAAGAGAGGTTCCCACGGGTATTTTCTACGCGAAGAGTAACTAAAGACGGATCGGAATATTTTGGACCATATACTAACATGCGAACGGTACATGCTTTGTTAGATTTGATTAAAGAATTGTATCCGTTACGAACTTGTAATTACGATTTAAGCCAAGAAAAGATTGATGCAGATAAATACAAAGTTTGTTTAGAATACCATTTAGGAAATTGTAAAGGTCCTTGTGAAGGGTATCAATCTGAAGAGGATTATTTGGAAGATATAAGAGCAATTCGAAATATCATAAAAGGTAACTTTAAAGAGAGTTTACAACAATTTGAAAAGTTAATGCTTGATTTTGCTGCTAATATGAGGTTTGAAGAAGCACAAAAAATTAAAGAAAAATTGGCGTCTTTACAGAATTATCAAGCAAAATCAACGATTGTGAATCCGTCTATTAATAATGTAGATGTGTTTTCTATCATTTCAGATGAATCGCATGGTTATGCTAACTTTTTTAAGGTGATGAATGGTTCAATTGTACAGTCGTATACCACAGAAATTAAGAAAAAACTAGAAGAAACTGATAAAGAACTTTTAGAGTTATTTATTATTGAAACTCGACAACGTTTTAATTCTTTATCACGTGAAATTTTTGTGCCTTTCAAAGTTAATATCGGTAAAGATATAAAGGTAACCGTTCCTAAACTAGGAGATAAAAAACGTATTGTAGAACTATCGGAACGCAATGCAAAATTTTATCGTCAAGAGCAGTTTAAGCAAATAAAAATTGTAGATCCTGATCGTCATGTAAAAAGAATTATGGCGCAAATGCAAAAGGATTTACGATTAGGAAAAGAACCCCGTCATATTGAATGTTTTGATAACTCCAATATTCATGGAACGAATCCCGTAGCTGCTTGTGTGGTTTTTAAAGATGGAAAACCAAGTAAAAAAGATTACCGACATTTTAATATCAAAACTGTTGAAGGACCAGATGATTTTGCATCGATGGAAGAAGTAGTATATCGAAGATATAAACGATTGTTAGAAGAACAACAACCGTTACCTCAATTAATAGTTATTGATGGAGGAAAAGGACAGTTATCTTCGGCATTAAAAAGTTTAGACGCATTAGGTTTAAGAGGAAAAATAGCGATTATAGGTATTGCAAAACGCTTGGAGGAAATTTATTATCCTGGAGATTCTGTTCCGTTGTATTTAGATAAAAAATCAGAAACACTAAAAATAATTCAGTATTTACGTAATGAAGCACACCGCTTTGGAATTACTTTTCATAGAAATAAACGAAGTAAAAGTGCTATACAATCAGAATTAGAACAAATTCCTGACATTGGTAAACAAACAATCACTAATTTATTGCGTAAGTTTAAATCAGCAAAACGTGTTAAAACTGCTAGTTTAGAAGAATTGAAAGAAGTTGTTGGAAACTCAAGAGCTCAAAAAATATATCAATATTATCAAAAAAAAGAAGAATGAAAAAGTTGTTAATTTTATTATTGTTTCCTGCATTGATGTTGGCACAAGAACAACCTAAGATAGGTCTGGTGCTTAGTGGAGGTGGAGCAAAAGGGATTGCTCATATTGGAATACTAAAAGAGCTTGAAAAAGCAGGTGTTCAGGTAGATTATATTGGAGGTACAAGTATGGGGGCAATTGTAGGAGGGCTTTATGCAGCTGGTTATACAGCAGATCAGATAGAAGAAGCTGTTTTTGAAACAGACTTTATGAATTTACTACAAGATAAAGTTCCAAGAAAAGAGAAACCTTTTTTTAGCAAACTCCATGGTGAAAAATATGCTGTATCACTTCCTATCAAGAAAGGAAATTTAGGGTTGCCTTTAGGTTTGTCTAAAGGTCAAAATGTATTAAATTTTTTAACTGAATTACTTGCGCCAGTTGATGAGGTTAGTGATTTTTCTAAATTACCAATACCTTTTTATTGTATAGGTACTAATATAGAAACAGGTGAAGAGGAAGTTTTAGAAACTGGTTCGTTACCGTTAGCACTTAGAGCAAGTGCGGCTTTTCCATCTTTGTTAAATCCTGTAGATATAGAAGGAAAATTATTGGTAGATGGTGGAGTTGTAAATAACTTTCCTGTTGACGTTATGAAAAAAAAGGGAGTTGATATCATAATAGGGGTTAGTGTTCAAGGAGAATTATTAAAAAGAGATGAGCTGGTTTCTGTAGCATCTTTATTATTACAGATTATCAATTTTCAAATGTATAAGAAATCTGATGAACAAGTTGAGTTACTAAATGTTTATATACGACCAAACGTTATAGATTATAGCGTGATATCTTTTGATGAAAAGAAAGAAATTTTAGAAGAAGGAACAAAAGCAGCTAAGCAGTATAGGGTTGTTTTTGATAGCATCGCAAAAATGCAGCCTCAAAAGAGAAAATTACCTAAAGTTGAGCTAAAAGAGAAAAAGTTTATAGTAGATAGAATCATTATTAAAGGAAATAAGAATTACACGAATAACTATATTTTAGGAAAGTTACAGTTGCGTGAGGGAGATAGTGTTTCTTACAAAGAAATATCTAAGAAAATTAACACGTTAACCGCTACCAAAAACTTTACCAGAATTGATTATCATTTCGATAAGTCTTTTCAAGGAAAAAAACTAGAGTTAACGGTAAAAGAAGAAAAAATTCAGTCATATTTACGACTTGGCTTACATTATGATTTATTGTACAAGTCGGCAGTTCTGTTAAACTACAATCATAAAAAACTACTTTTTCAAAATGATGAGCTCTCTGTTGATGTTGGTATTGGTGATAAAATTAGATACAATCTAGAGTATTTTGTAGATAACGGGTTTTTAACAAGTTATGGTTTTAGTACAAGGTATAACTCTTTCAATAGTGATTTTATATATGACACAGGACTTATAAACGGAAAGTATTCAGACTTTTCAACTTCATTGTATTTTCAAACAACCTTTGATAAAAAATTTGCGATTGGTATAGGAACAGAGCATAAAAACATAGACGCAAGTACTATGAATATATCATCTGATGGAAAAGAAGACTTTTTTGATCGAAGTAATTATATAAATGCTTATTCTTACTTAAAATTAGATACCTATGATAAAGAAATGTTTCCTACTCGAGGGTTTTATGCTAATATAGGTTTTAAATGGTTTTTGTGGTCTGATAGGAATAGTAGGTTAGATGGATTATTGCCAAATAGCGAACCATTTCATCAATTTTCGCAATTAGGAGGAACCTTGGGGTTTGCTACTACTTTTTACGACAAGTTAACCTTTCAATATACGTCACAAGCAGGATATACCTTAGGGAAAAAGTCATTTGAAATTTTTGACTATCATTTAGGAGGATACAATCAAAATTATATTAATAACTTTATTCCAATGTATGGGTATGATACAGGAGGTTTAAACAACCAGTCTTACTTAAGATCAGAATTCAATCTGCGATATGAGGTTTTAAAAAATCATTATGCAATGTTTATTGCAAATTATGCTCGTGTAGAAGAAAATGTTTTTGAGAATGGAGATTTATTTAAGAACACAAAATCAGGTTATGCATTAGGGTACAGCGTGGAAACTTTTATGGGACCTGTTGAATTAAAATATTCATGGTCACCAGATCACTCTGAACATTATTGGTTATTTAATTTAGGGTTTTGGTTTTAAACATAAAAAAAACCCGTATCGTCTGATACGGGTTTTTATTTCATAATAAGATTGCCTTACTTACTTTTTTTCTTCTTTTTAAAATAGAATTTATATTGTAAGTATTGGTAAGCATCTCTTGGTAATACTTTAATCCACTTTTTGTGTTGCACAAACCATTTAAAACGGATAGAATTGACGCCTTTTGTTAAATAAGCAGCTATAAAAGGATGTACGTTTAAAGTAATATCCTTGTAATTTTTACCACTATTTATTAGGCGTTCTAGTTCAGCTTCTATTTTATCTAATAAGACAATAGGAGCTTCTACTTCCCCATTTTTATTTGGATTTGGTTCACGCGTTTTTATCTCTAATTCAGGTCGTACACGTTGTCTTGTAATTTGCACTAAACCAAATTTACTCGGAGGTAAAATTTTATGTTTAGTACGGTCTAAAGCCATCGCGTCTTTTAAGTGTTGATATAATTTCTGTCTGTTTTCAGCAGATTTCATATCAATAAAGTCAACAACTATAATTCCTCCCATATCTCGTAATTGTAATTGACGAGCAATTTCACTGGCAGCAATTAAATTAACTTCTAAAGCAGTTTCTTCTTGGTTTAAAGACTTATTAGAGCGGTTACCACTATTTACATCAATTACGTGTAAAGCTTCGGTATGCTCAATAACTAAATAAGCCCCTTTACTCATAGAAACTGTTTTACCAAACGATGTTTTAATTTGACGTTCTATACCATATTTTTCAAAAATAGGTACTTCAGACGCATGAAGTTTTACAATGTTTTCCTTTTCAGGATATATTTCTTGTAAATACTCTTTAATTTCAACTTTTAAAGTCTCATCGTTGGTTACAATGCTTGTAAAAGAATCGTTCATTACATCTCTTAGAATAGAAGATGCTCTGTTTAACTCGCTTAATATTTTGGTTGGGGTGTTATTATTAGCAATGCGTTTACACATTGTTTTCCAACGATCAAGTGAGTTTTGTAAATCTTTGTCAAGTTCTGCTACCTTTTTACCTTCGGCAACAGTACGTAAAATAAGTCCAAACCCTTTTGGTCTGATACTTTTTGCTAATTTTTTTAAACGCTCCTTTTCTTTCGGATCTGCTATTTTTTGTGATACCGATATACGGTTAGAAAAAGGAACTAAAACTAAAAACCTACCTGCTATTGAAAGTTCCGAACTAATACGCGGACCTTTGGTAGATATTGGTTCTTTTACAATTTGTACTAATAAATTTTGACCTGATTTTAGTACATCGTTAATACTTCCGTCTTTATTGATGTCTTCTTCAAAACGAAAGTTTTTTAAAGTGAACTCTTTGTAATTACCTGTGCTTACTTTCTTAATGAATTTGTTTAAAGATTGTACTTGTGGACCTAAATCGTGGTAGTGTAAAAAACCATCTTTAGGATAACCAACATTTACAAAAGCAGCATTTAACCCAGTCATTACTTTTCCTATTTTAGCAAGAAAAATATCACCGACTGAAAAATTATGGTCGCTTGTTTCTTTGTTTAACTCAATAAGTTTACCATCTCTTAGTAAGGCGAAATCAATATCAGAAGAATTGGAACGAATTATTAATTCTGTTTTCATTCTGAATATGGTTTTATGCCGTCGTAATTGCTTACGAAGACGGATTAAAATTTGTAAACAGGTATAATTTATACCATTTTAAGGTGTTAAAACCTTAATGTCAATGAACGTAGCTTATAAAAGCAACGAAAAAGTAAGCTACTGCTTACTTTTTCTTCTTATGACGATTTGCTCTCGCTCTTTTCTTTCTTTTGTGTGTAGAGATCTTAGCTCTCTTTCTTTTTTTACCACTTGGCATAGTTAAAATGTTTTGTAAAACCTTAGTTAGTAAGGCTTTTGGTTAATACTTTTTTAATTATTTTACAGCTACTTTAGTTTTTACACCCTCAGTAAATACCTTAGAAGGCTTAAAAGCAGGTATGTTGTGTGCAGGAATCTTAATAGTAGTATTTTTAGAAATGTTTCTACCAGTTTTTTCTGCTCTAGTTTTAATAATAAAACTACCGAAACCTCTTAAATATACATTATCTCCATTCTCTAATGCATCTTTTACTTCGTCCATAAATGCTTCAACAGTCGCTAAAACATCTGCTTTTTCAATTCCACTCTTATCTGAAATTTTAGATACGATATCTGCTTTTGTCATTATAAATATATTTTGTTTATTTTCTTTTAAAAATTGAGGGTGCAAATATATGATAATTAATCTATTCCGAAAAAAATAAGATTAAAAATATCTAAATAAAATATGTTAATTTTGCTGGCACAATTTACATAAATGTCTTTATCTAAACAATTAATTCACTGGTATTTACAGAATAAAAGAGAGCTTCCTTGGAGAAAAACAAAAGATCCGTATCGTGTTTGGTTAAGTGAAATTATGTTACAACAAACTCGCGTAGTACAAGGCTTGCCGTATTTTTTAAAATTTACAGAAGCTTTTCCAATAGTATTTGATTTAGCAAAAGCCGAAGAAAGCGAGGTGTTAAAATTATGGCAAGGTTTGGGGTATTATTCAAGAGCTAGAAACTTACATTTTACAGCTAAATATGTTGCAGAAGAATTAGGAGGAATATTTCCTAAATCGTATAAAGAATTATTACAATTAAAAGGAGTAGGTGATTATACCGCTTCAGCAATTGCTTCTATTTGTTATGATGAGCCAGTTGCGGTGGTTGACGGTAATGTGTATAGAGTACTGTCTCGCTATTTTGGAATTGCTACACCTATTAATTCTACAAAAGGAATAAAAGAGTTTAAAGAGTTAGCCCAAACAGTAATTGATGCATCACAACCAGGAGTGTATAATCAAGCTATTATGGATTTTGGAGCTTTACATTGCAAACCACAAAATCCGTTGTGTGGTGAATGTCCGGTATCTGATAGTTGTATGGCGTTTGCAAAAAATAGTACCAAAGAACTTCCAGTAAAGGAAAAGAAAATTAAAATTAAAAAACGATATTTTAATTATTTAGTGCCAGTTACTGATGATAATCAAACGGTTTTAGAAGAGCGAACAGGAAAAGGAATCTGGCAAGGGTTGTATCAATTCCCTCTTTTAGAAGCTAAAAATGAAATTGACGAAAAAGAACTAATTCAACAAGAGCAGTTTATAAAGCTGTTTCCTGAAGAAACTACAATTTTATTGTTTAACAAAAAAGAGATTATTCATAAATTGTCGCATCAGCATTTAGTTACCAAGTTTTGGGTAGTAAAAACTACAAATGTTAGTGAGAATACAATGAGTTGGTCAAAAGTAAAAGAGCAACCTGTGCCAGTGTTGATAGATAAGTTTTTGGAGGAATATTTAAACGAGGATTCCTAATTTTTGTATATTTGATTTTACACTAAATTATAATGCTATGGCAGGAACAATTAATAAGGTTATTTTAATAGGACATTTAGGTGATGAGGTTAAAATGCACTATTTTGAAGGAGGAAACTCGATAGGGCGTTTTCCATTAGCTACTAATGAGGCTTATACTAACCGCCAAACTGGAGAAAAAGTAACCAATGTTGAATGGCATAATATTGTAGTGCGTAATAAATTGGCTGAAATTTGCGAAAAATATTTAACCAAAGGAGATCGTGTGTATTGCGAAGGTCGTATAAAAACACGTCAGTATGAAGTAGACGGTCAAAAACGATACGCTACTGAAATTCATGTGCAAGACATGACGTTTTTATCTACTAAAAAAGACCCAAATAGTCCGCAACCAAGTGCACAACCAATGCAAGGAAACCCTACACCACCAAGTGTAGCGCCAGAAGAAGATGACGATTTACCATTTTAGTATAATTAAATTTTAAAAATTGGATCCAGAACCCGAACCTTTATTTTTATTATTATCAAGTTTTGATTGGTTAACAACCGTTAACTTTTTGCTGTTACTGCTTTTGTTAATTTGCTCTGCACTAGTTTCAGGAACTGAAGTAGCATTTTTTTCAATCTCTCAAACTGAGTTAGATGAGTTGTCATCAAACTCGAAAGAAAAAAATACAGTAGTAAAACTATTAGATGACCCCAAAAAATTATTAGGTACAATTTTAATTACCAATAACTTCATTAACATTCTTATTGTATTGTTATTTGCAAATATTGGTAAGGTGTTGTTTACAGGGTTAGATTATGAGCTGGATTTTTATTTCTTCAACGTTTCTGTACTTTTTTTGATTGAAATTGTACTGATTACCTTTTTAATTTTGTTGTTCGGAGAAGTATTACCAAAAGTATATGCAAGCAGAAAATCATTACAGTTTGCTGAAATGATGGCAAAACCAATTCAGGTTTTAAACACTTTGTTAACTCCATTAAGTTCTCCACTTATTAAGTTAACTAGTATTATTGAAAATAGATTAGGAAACAAAAACAACAACCTTTCGGTTGAGCGTTTGTCGCAAGCGTTAGAGTTAACGTCAGATGACGCTACAACCAAAGAAGAACAAAAAATATTAGAAGGAATTGTTAGTTTCGGGAATACCGAAACAGTGCAGATTATGAAGCCTCGAACCGATGTTTGTGCCATTTCAGAAGATGCAAGTTATGAAGAGGTGTTACAAATGATTTTAAAGAATGGTTATTCAAGAAACCCTGTATATCGAGAAAATATGGATACCATTGTTGGTGTGTTGTATGCAAAAGATTTATTGGAACATTTGAATAAGAAGACTTTTAAATGGCAAAACCTATTAAGAGAAGCGTTTTTTGTGCCTGAAAACAAAAAGTTAGACGATTTATTAATTGAGTTTCAAGAAAAGAAAAAACACCTTGCTATTGTAGTTGATGAATACGGTGGAACAAGTGGAATTGTAACCTTAGAAGATGTTATTGAGGAAATAGTAGGTGATATTAATGATGAATTTGATGATGAAGATTTAATCTATTCGAAACTTGATGAAAATAATTATATTTTTGAAGGAAAAATAACCATCAAAGATTTTTGTCGCGTCTTAGATGATGAAGATGAAGAGAAATTTGAAGAGGCTAAAGGAGAAAGTGAAACCTTAGCTGGCTTTATTTTAGAAGTTTCAGGAAAGTTTCCTAAAAAAGGCGAAAAAATAAACTTCAGTAATTATACGTTTACTATTGAAGCGTTGGCTAAAAAACGTATAAAACAAGTAAAAGTTACCCGAAATGCGTAAATTCTTTTTGCTGGTATCAGCAATATTTTTGATAAGTTGTAATGAAGAAACCTTACCTAAACCTAAAGCATATTTAAGTTTAGAGTATCCTAGCAAAAGGTATAGTAGAATGCCGTTTCAAAAACCATATTCGTTTGAAACAACTCAAATAACTCAATCTAAAAGCTTACCGAAAAACTGGATGAAAGTTGAATATCCAACGTTAAAAGCTTCGGTAGACATTACTTATCGTCCTATTGAAGGAAATTTAAGGGAGTTGTTAATGGAATCTGAAAAATTAGTATTTGAACATGCTATTAAAGCAGATCAAATTACCGCTCCTGTGGAATATGTAAACCCAAACACAAAAGTTTACGGAAGTTTGTATCAAATTCTGGGTAATGCAGCTTCACAAGTACAATTTCATGCAACCGATAGCTCTAAACACTTTTTAAAAGGATCTTTATTCTTTTATACCAAACCAAATTACGATTCTATTTTACCAGCAGTTGAATACATTAAAAAAGATATGATTCATATGATGGAAACCTTGGAGTGGAAGAATTAATAAGTTAATGTAATAAATTGCTTGTTTATGAAAAAAATAGCTTTTATACTTTTTTTACTTCTCTTTTGTAACTGTAATCGAAAGATGTGTTTTGAAGAAAGATCAATTAATGAGTTGAAA
>Ga0193960_1001182_pt1 | contig 10483 bp, 12 predicted proteins | sample FB_3_MG_FD_140338 | JGI IMG/M metagenome (GOLD analysis project Ga0193960, IMG submission 140338) | Microbial mat bacterial communities from the Broadkill River, Lewes, Delaware, United States - FB_3_MG | ecosystem: Environmental > Aquatic > Freshwater > River > Microbial mats | place: USA...
TGAAACTCGTAATCAAATAATCCTGCCATCTACAATCTCTCACTTTTTTACATAGTTTATAATGATTTTATCCAAACTATGGTTTAATGTCTCTTATTGGGTAGTTTTTAGAGGTGCCCATAAACGAATATATTCAAAATATATTTGAAAATCAATATACATCTTTTTTAATTAACTTTAATATGAACGATTTGATAGATACAATAGAATTTTGAACGGTCCCTTGAACGTTCCCGAACCGCTCTAATTTTGTTTATTTGATTATTTTAGCAAACAGTCCAACCATCCATCTAGCAGATTCTCCGTTTTTTTCATGGTTCTTAGTTGCAAACTTTATAGTATCAGACACTTTATAGTCGTTCTTTATATCGTTTATATGTTTATTATTATCTACATAAAGCTTTATAAACTTTTGAAAAATATCTTCTGTTATAGAATTTTTCGAACTTATAACCCAAGTACTGACGCTAGCAGAGGCATCATTTTCAAGCTCAAGCAATCCAACATAACTATTTTTATATTTAAAAGTTGCTGTTATATACTGCCTTTCCCTGCCAAGTATTGCACTTTTTTTATTGAATGTTCCATCGTCACGATAAACCAAATCTATTTTGTTGTTTTCATGCACTGCTAAATTTTGGATTACATCTAGTGTAGCCATATAGTCCATATATTGTTTAAAAACTTCAAAGTTATGTATATATTCTATACTAGCTTTTTTCTTGAGCTCTTCACCCTTGGTAGAGATGTTTGTCTTTCGTATTTTTTTCTCTCCGTTACCGGTTGCATCCGTTAAGCTTTGATCGACTGATTCATCTAATAGTGTCTCTTCTATTATTTTTAGTTTTTCAAGAGCTTCTTCATCTGTTATTTTATCTACCAACATCTCTATATCCCTCAAACTACTACACTTATTTCTCCTGCTACTAGTAGCTCTATTTTGCTTATAGCTTTTATTTGCGTGTCCGGACTTTAATACCTCAGAGGTTTCAGATGGCTCTTTTATTGGAGTCGTAGGCAGGTTATCTACATCATCTGTATCTGTTACTATTTTTTTACCCTGAAAAAAAGTAGTAAACTTGCTAAATCCAATATCAGAATCATCATCTAGTATTTCATGTACATATCTATAAAATTTTCCTTCATGGCGAAACTCTGTATATCTAAGTTCAATATTAAAAGAACCTTCTACAGGAAATTTGGCTTTAATGGGTACTCTATCGATATTATCTGTTTTATATTTTTCTTTTTGAGCTTTCATGTTGGAATGTATAAATGTAGCCATTTTATCAAAATTCATCCTAGCATCACTCTGACACAAAAACCTATGAATAAACGGTGCATCACTCTCAGATACATATTTTGGAACAATGATCGATGCATCGTTTGGATTGCAATCAACACCGTAATAGAGGTTTGATAAATCCATTTTAAATGTAGCTTCCCTTAGAGCAGTTGATCTATGATAATAATAAAGTGCAAGAGCATAATGTGGAATAATAAGCATAAGATTAGGATTGTGTCTTAAAACACAACAGCGAACTTTTTTAGCATCTTCCAAATATGTTCTTTTATGATAATTAAGAAGTTGACTTATATGATTATCATCTAGATATTCGCCCAACCTAACATCTTCATTTTTTATCATTTCAAAAGTATTTATTTTATGACTTCGTTTTTCTCCTTCATCATACTTTTTATCAAATCTATTCCTAAATTTTTTATCAAGTTTTCCTGCCTTATAAGGTCTGTGAAATTTAAATCTTGAAAAGAAAAGTTCCGGAGATGTTGTCGTAGTGTAATATTGATTTGTAGATAGATTTTTTACTAGTATTGCAAAATGGCTATTGGCAATATCTTCACTGTCGGGTTTTAAATAGAGAGGCATTAAAAACACAAAAGTATCATTCGGATTTTTGATCATAAATTCCGGAATAATTCTTTTAGGTTTCGCCATCTATTTAAATTCCATTCTCAAACTTTAGTGAACATATTATCAATCTTTCTTAGCGATTCTCAAACTTTCTTGTTTTTTACAGCAATCTTAATATATATATGCAAGATCTCCAAAGCCGCTGGGGTTACTCCGCTGATCTGTGAAGCAGCTTGGAGGGTTGGCGGATTAAAGCTCTCGAGCTTTTCTTGTATCTCTTTACTTAAACCGCTCACTTTTGTAAAGTCAAAGCCCTCAGGGATCTTCACCTTAAGATACTTCTTCATCTTCTCAATCTCTTCGCTTTGTTTTTGAATATAGCGGGCGTATTTCCCCTCTACCAAGATCTCCTCTTTGATATACTCAGGGTAGTTTTCTAGTTCAGGCACTATAGCTACCATCTTCTCTACATCAAAACTTTTGCGTGCTACAAGCTGTGCCGCTGAGATAACATCTTTGATCTTCTCTTCACCGAGTGATTCTAAAAGGGCATTAAACTCTTTATTTGGAGTAAACTTTGTCTGTTCTAAAAGCTCTGCACCCTCTTTGATCTGAGTATCTTTTTGCACCACTTGTTCATAGATAGCATCACTTAAAAGCCCTAGTTTATGCCCATAATGGCTCAGGCGAGTATCGGCACTCTCCTCTCGTAAAAGCAGGCGATACTCTGCACGTGAAGTGAACATACGGTAAGGCTCTTTTGTCCCTTTTGTAACAAGATCATCAATAAGTACCCCAATATACGCTTCATCGCGTCGCAATACAAGCGGCTCTTCTTCTTTTAAAGAGAGTGAAGCGTTGATCCCTGCCATTAAACCTTGCGCGGCGGCTTCTTCATAGCCTGTAGTACCATTGATCTGCCCTGCAAGATAGAGCCCTTTTATTTTTTTTGTCTCAAGTGAGTGCTTTAACTCCCTTGGATCAACAAAGTCATACTCTATCGCATAACCATATCGCACGATACGTGCATTTTCCATCCCACGCACAGAGTGGATCATCTCACGTTGCACTTCAGGCGGGAGCGATGTGCTCATTCCGTTAATATAGCACTCTGTATTATCTACCGTTTGCGGCTCTATAAAAAGGTGATGTCGATCTTTATCACGAAAGCGGTTGATCTTATCTTCTATACTTGGGCAATAGCGTGGTCCTGTCCCCTCAATCTGCCCCGTAAAAAGCGGTGCACGGTAGAAATTGCTCTCTATGATCTGATGCGTCTCTTCATTCGTATAGGCGATGTAACACGGAAGCTGTTTTTTCTCTTTGGCAAACTTCTCTCTGTCGGTACGAAAGCTAAATGGGTTTGGCAGAGCATCACCCGGCTGTTCCTCCATAACTGAAAAGTCTATACTTGAGCTGTCTATACGCGCACAGGTGCCTGTTTTGAGGCGCCCCATCTCAAGCCCGCAAGCACGCAGCGAATCACTAAGCCCTACACTACTTTGTTCTCCAAAGCGACCCCCCTCTTGTTTGATCTCACCAATATGGATCACCCCTTTTAAAAAGGTACCGCTTGTAATGATCACTTTAGAAGCCTCATAGTGGTTTAAAAGGTTTGTTTTGACCCCTTTTACAGTCTGAGCTTCTACTACAAGCTCTTCTGCCATCTCTTGAACAAGTTCTAAGTTTGGAGTAGAGAGGATCGTATTGCGTGCTATAACACGGTATCTATCCATATCGATCTGTGCGCGGCTTCCACGAACTGCAGGACCTTTTGTTTGGTTGAGTATGCGAAACTGTATTCCAGCGTCATCAGTAATAAGCCCCATCTCGCCACCAAGAGCATCGATCTCACGCACAAGATGCCCTTTTGCAAGTCCACCCACAGCAGGGTTACAGCTTGTAGCACCCACATTTTCGGCAAGCATAGAGACAAGAAGCGTTTTGTTACCCATACGCGCACTTGCCAAAGAGGCTTCAACACCTGCATGACCGCCGCCGACTACAATTACATCATATTTCATTTATTTAAGCCTTGCGCTAAAAATTATTTATTTATCGGAATTTTAGCATTTTTAAGTATGATTTGCTTTAGAATTTCACATTAGCATTGAAAGGTTTGGCAAAGGCATGAATACAACAAAACAAGATGCAAAAGAACTTTTTAAAGATTATATACCTGAGGTATTAGAGTATGATCCAGCTGTAGATGGTGGACGTGCACAAAAAAAAGAGTACATCGCCCCTAAAGTTAAGAGTGACGATACGCTAAGAAAAGTTCTCTCTAGCGCAAAACGTGAAGAGATAGAAGCGATGTTTCAAGACTACAAACCTGAGATCTTGCATTACGATCCAGAAGTGGATGGGAGCAATGATGATGAACACCTCATCCGCGAAGAACACCTTGCAAAAAAAGCGGCTTTGGTTGAGAAGATCCGCAGAGCTAAAGCGGCTCGTAAAAACAATCAAACAACTTTTAGACAAAATATACGAACAGAAAACGAGCAAGTATGATACAAGAAGCACATCAAGCCTATAATAATGGCGACTACAATAAAGCATTACAACTCTACACAGCACTCGCCCAAGAGGGAGATGCCGATGCTCAAACCTCTTTAGGGTTTATGTATCAAAATGCTCAAGGATGCCAAAAAGATGATGTAAAAGCGCTTGAGTTCTACGAAAAAGCCGCTGAAGCAAAACAACCTTATGCACTTTTTAATCTTGCTATTTTATATATGAATGGCTTAGGTGTAGCACACGATCAGTTTAAAGCACATGAACTTTATATGGAGGCTGCAATTCGTGAAGTCCCTCCTGCTATGTATGAAGTAGCTCTTATGCTTGAGAGGGGTTTAGGGTGTGTGCAAAACTACTCCGAAGCTGCTTTTTGGTACGAAGAGGGAGCAAAACGTGGACATCCACAATGTTTTAATAACCTTGGTGTGCTTTATAAAGATGGACATGGTGTTATGAAAGATGATGCACGCTGTTTTATCTGTTTTAGCCGCGCCGCAGAGATGGGACTGCCTGAGGGACTCTATAATCTAGGACAACTCTACGATCAAGGGATAGGCTGTGAAGTAGATCATGACAAAGCCCTTGATTATTGTCGTAAAGCCGCTTATGCAGGGCATGAAAAGGCAAAATCTATTATTAAATCTTTACAAGAAGAGGGAAAAATAGTTTTTTAACTAAAGGAATACTCATTCCTTCAGATCTCTTGTACCTTCTTCAAGCTGTTTCTCATAGTTATACACAGGTGCTTCTTCATCAATTTTTTGAACCATATCATTTTTAAACTCTGTTGCTGTATGACCTGTTTCGTGTGAATAGACAATATACACACCTAGTAATAAACCGATTAATGCCATTCCGCCATGGTTTGTTCGTAACATAGAAAATATAAAGATTGCTATTACTAACAACGCTCCATAATAAGTCATTCCTTCCATATCTTACTCCTTTAGTTTTAGATCCTCTCTAAATCTTTATCTGCTATAGCCATAATTTTATGTTGCATCAGATCAAGTTCTTGTACTAAACCTTTAGAGATATTTTCAAGTTGTTTAAAGTACTCCATAGCAAGCTTATGTGATTCAGCAGAAACTTTCTCCTCATGACTAAAAAGTTTTGTAAAAAAACCACGTGTATCTTTAGCATAATAGATCTTATATATATTAAGATAGATATTATGTAGATTCATATGTAACTCTTCAATATTTTTCATACACTCCATTGGTTCACCTAACATTGCACTTATTTTTTGTGCATCAGAATAAAACCATTTTCCAAATCCACACTCTGTAGCATTTACTGGTATCGCACTTTTATCGATCTCCAAACCTTCTATAAGCATTTTTGCTTTTAATACCCAATCAATATGTGATTTTTTAGCATCATTAATACGGTTAACTATATTTTTTTTCTCCATAGGAACCCTTTTTTAAAATATTATTTATAATTTAACGTAAAAACACTTAAAAAAGCCCTACGAAATTTTTTTCTTAAACACAAAGTTAATATGTTAAAATTCAAATTATCTACAAAGAGGAAAGTAAAACATAATGTTTACAGGATTAATTAGAGAGATCGCTCATGTCAAAAGCTTTGTAGGAACTACTCTGAGTATCCGTTCAAAACACAAAGCAAACCTTGGTGACTCTATCGCTATCAATGGAGCATGTCTTAGTGTTGTAGCACTCTTTAGTGATGGGTTTAGTGTTGAACTCTCTCCTGAATCACAAAAACACCTCGCTCTGGAAAACTATAAAGATGCAGTACATATAGAACCTGCTATGATGATGGGAGATCGCTTTGAAGGGCATGTAGTACAAGGGCATATTGATGCCATCGGAGTAGTTGAACAGATCAAAAATAACGGTAACTCTTACGATGTTTATATTCAAATTGACACAAAATTTATCCCTTATATAGTGCCCAAGGGTTCTATCACTATTGATGGTGTGAGCCTTACAGTCAACGATGTTTATAAACAAAGTTTTCGTCTTACTATTATTCCCATAACTATGAAAGAAACGCTCTTTGCTAACTACAAAAAAGGTTCGCGCGTCAATATTGAAACAGATATGTTTGCCCGTTACATCGCACATATAATCAAAGCACAAACACAGACAAAAAACTCTCTTTCTTGGGATGAGATCGATTCTATAAGTGCACGGTACTAAAAAGCTATGCAAAAAGCAGCTGCACTTAAATATAATAAAGAGAGTCAAAACGCTCCAAAAGTTCTTGCAAAAGGAAAAGGGGAACTAGCTCAAAAAATTATGCTCAAAGCAAAAGAGTTTAATATTCCCCTCTTTGCAAATGAAACTTTAGTCAACTCCCTTATAGATCTTGAACTAGATCAAGAGATCCCAGGGGAGCTTTATCAAGCTGTAGTAGAGGTGTTTATCTGGCTTATGCAAAATGAAAACAAAGCCTCATAAATGAAACACAAAGTTTTAAAAGACAACTTTGGGCATAACAGCTTTCGTCCTTTACAAGAAGAGGGTGTTGATGCTATTATAGCAAGAAGAGATCTGCTCATGATACTTCCTACAGGAGGAGGCAAATCTCTTGTCTATCAGCTCCCAACCCTTTTATATGAGGGGATCACTATTGTAATCTCTCCACTTATCGCTCTTATGCAAGATCAAGTTGCTTCTCTTCAAGCACAACAGATAAGTGCTGCTATGATAAGTTCAGCACAAAATAAAGAGGAGATTCTTGAGGTAATCAGATCTGCTCAAAGAGGTGAACTTAAATTTCTTTATCTCTCCCCTGAACGCCTCAACAACCCCTCTACAATCGCTATGTTACGATCTCTTCGTCTTAACTTTTTTGTGATTGATGAAGCACACTGTATCTCTCAATGGGGACATGAATTTCGTGATGATTACCGCGCTTTAGGACAACTCAAAACAAACTTTCCAGATACAGCTATTTGCGCTTTTACAGCTACCTCAACACATCATGTCACTGATGATATTTTACGAGAACTTCAGCTTGAAGATCCATTAATCTTAAAGGGGAAGATCTTTCGCAAAAATATTTTTATCTCTGCACAAAGACGTCTCTCCAATGGCTATGAGCAACTCAAAAACTTTTTAAAACTTCACAGAGGTGAGAGTGGCATCATCTATGTAAGCTCAAGGAAAAAAGCGGAAGATTTAAGTGCACACCTTAATCTTGCTGGCTATTCATCTCTTGCTTATCATGCAGGTTTAACACAAGATGTTCGAGAACAAAATTTTCGTATCTTTGTCAATGACAAAATAGATATTATGGTCGCTACTATCGCTTTTGGAATGGGAATCGATAAAAGTGATATCCGTTTTGTAGCGCATACTTCACTGCCAAAATCTCTTGAAAACTACTATCAAGAGATCGGACGAGCAGGACGTGATGGTGAAGAGAGTGAGGTGTTGCTTCTGTTTAATTCAGCTGATATTTTGCAACATAAACGCTACCTTGAAGAGATCAATGATCCTACATATAAAGAACATCTTGATGCAAAGATAGAAACTATCTATAAATACGCTACGAGTGAAATCTGCTTTCACCAACAAATAGCAGAGTATTTTGATGATACACTTGATCCATGTTCGCAACATTGCGACAATTGTCTTGAGAGTGATGCAAAGAGAGAAGATATAAGCCGTGAAGCACAGATGCTTCTCTCTGCTATTTACAAAACCTCACAAAGTTTTGGCAAAAATTATATTGTGGATATTCTTCGCGCTTCAAAAGAGCAACGCATACTCTCAAATGGAGCAGATAAACTCTCTATGTATGGTATAGGAATGCATCTCAGCAAAAAAGAGTGGTTTGTAGTTATTGAACGTCTTTTAGAGTTAAAAATCCTCTCTTTAGGAGAGTTTCAAACTCTACAACTCACCCAAAAAGCAGTAGATGTTCTCAAAGCAAAAACAAAGGTAAGTATAAAATCAAGCCGTTTACAACTTCAAAATAAAGAGAAAAAGGTAAAAAGAGAAGAGGAGTTTGACTACGATACAGATCTTTTTGAACTACTTCGAAGAAAACGTACTGAGATCGCATCTAAACTAGAGGTACCTCCCTATATAATCTTCGCCGATAAAACACTCAAACATCTCTCCGCCAATAAACCTCTCTATAAAATAGATATGTTAGAGATCAATGGAATAGGGATGAAAAAGTATGAACAATTTGGTGAAGTTTTCCTAGAGGTGATTCAAAACTATTGCGACACCTAAGGCTTGTAAGTGTCATAGAGAGGTTTTGCATCGGGGTTACACGCTATTTTATGTTTCATATTTACTACTTCATATTTCTCTAAACTCCCAAGTGTTGCAAGCGTGGAATTACGGTAGCCCTCTCCTTTATTGAGATAGATTACAAAGCCATTTTCATAAAGGGCAAGACGTGTAGCAAGTGCAGTTGAGTAAGTTGTTAAAAGTCCATCATTTTTCATCGCTTGAGCAATATCGTTAAAATACTCTTTTGTCCATAAAAGCGGATTACTTGCAGGAGAAAAAGCATCTTGATACACTACATCAAAAACCTTATCAAAACGCTGTACATACTCCCTTGCATCTCCAACAAAAAGCTCTATACTGATTTGTGCATCTTTATAAAACCCTTTCTCTATTAACTCCTCTATTATTGTTTTATATTTTTGAAACTCTTTTGGGTATTCAAAGTTTCTCAACGACTCTATAAGTTGCGCATCAAGTTCAGGAGAATAGATCTTAAGTTTTGTATTGAGTCCTTTTAACTCTTTATAATAAAGTGTAGCAAGTGTATTAAAACCCAATCCAAAGCAGATATCAAGAAGTATTATCTCCCCTTGATCTTTTTTAATATCCAAAGCGGGTATCACATGTTTAAAGAGTGATTCTTGTAAAGCCCCATCTTTTGTCGAATGATAATGTTCCTCGTATTGTTTACTATAAGCAGTATAACTTCCATCACTACTTTGCACCATAGTATGCATTTGATCATCAAAATTTTGCATAATTGTTATTTCTCTTTACTTTTTGTTATATTTTGCATAATAAAATTGTATAGTTCAAAAGTTGGCTAAAACTTTGTGCCGATTATAGCAGAAGTTTTCATGCCCCATCACACCAAAACCTCAAAGGAAAACGGATGAAACAAGTAACGCTAGCAACCCTCTTTGTATGTAGTATCACAACTCTTTATGGCTTCCACCCAGATGGGAAAGAGGTCTATGAACAAAAATGTTTTAGCTGTCATGGCAATGCAAAAGCTATGGCACAATCTCGTAAACAATTAGACTGGGAAAAACTTATGTTCTCTTCAAAAAAACCTATTTTAGAACTTCATAAAGATCATAAAGACGCCCACCAAAAAATTGCTACAAATTGTCAAGACACAAAAAGAGAAAAACTTTTCGCCTATTTTGTCAGCAATGCACAAGATCTAGGACCTGTTCCTGGTTGTAAATAACAAACTGCTTACGAGTTTTCTCTCGTATAGCAGATCTTATAATTCTTCTTTCTAAACTAATATCACAAATAAATGATACTTTAAAACTGTTTTCTCTACAATAGAATTAATATTACTTATAACAAGGAAAAAAAGTTGAAAAAGTTTTTTTTATTTTTATCTCTTTTTGGTGCATTGCTAGAAGCATCTCAGATCGAGTGGCATAAAGATTATACAAGTGCACATGAAGCTTCTGTACAAAAGGAGCAGATTCTTTTAGTATTTGTCACTACAGATGATTGCAAGTTTTGTAAAAAACTTAAAAATGAGACTTTCCTCAGTCCTGAAATTATTGAAAGAATCTCTCAATCTTACCAGAGTGTTGAAGTCAATGAACAAAGAGATACTTACCCAAAAGCACTTGGTGCAAAGAGATTTCCAACTATCTACTTTTTAACGCCAGAGGAAGAGATCATAGACTATACACTTGGATACTATAATGTAGAAGATTTTGGATATATTCTCAATGCGGCAGAATATAGATATAAAAAAATGAAGCCGTTTTATAAAGAATAACTTAAATCGAGTTAATTTTTTAAAAGACGTTAGAGATGGTTTGATCTTTGAAGCACTTCTTTTTTGAAGTGTTTTGAAGATGAAACCTTAGGGTTTCATCAA
>Ga0193960_1001188_pt1 | contig 10454 bp, 14 predicted proteins | sample FB_3_MG_FD_140338 | JGI IMG/M metagenome (GOLD analysis project Ga0193960, IMG submission 140338) | Microbial mat bacterial communities from the Broadkill River, Lewes, Delaware, United States - FB_3_MG | ecosystem: Environmental > Aquatic > Freshwater > River > Microbial mats | place: USA...
GAGAGTTACCTTTTGTTTTGATTTAAGATTCGACACCTTTATCAAAACGGGTAACTCTCTCTTTTTCAAGGAGATATGTCAGATCTAGTCGGAACTAATACACCTAAGGTACTGGGGCAATGTTTTGCAAGTGGTTATCTATTTAAGTATATTTAAAGTATTAAGCTATAACCGTTTTACTTAATAAATTTTGCGCCCTTACTTTTTAATCTCCCCGCTTCTTGTGATGCAAATATTCTGGCTTTTGTAAAAGCATCATCGGGGGAAGTTTCACCAACCATAGGCTTATTTTGTTTATCTTTTTCTTTTAATGGCTTATCAACATTCTTCGTCATTATCTTCATCCTCTTCTAAGACTTTTTTCATATCACCAGATGCAAAACCTTCCGGTTCAGGATTATTTTTAGAAACTTCTTTGTATTTCTTAAAATCTTTCGCAGCTTGTTCTTTTATTTCTTCCATCGTCCAGCCAGTTTTTTGCCGCTTAGCTTGTTTGGCTTTAGTTATGTCATCTGTGTTTTGGCTCATCATAAAATACTCCTAAATAGATAGTTACTCCTTGAAACATATTCATAACCAAACTTTTCATAATAAGCCAATACCGTTTTATTAATCGGATTCATTATTCTGATTTGTTTGGCATTTATTAATCTAGCATATATGTCATACCCAAGTAATACATATTCGATAATTGCTGGTCTATCGCCTAAATCTAATGGTGATGCTTCTACAAAATCAAGTCGTAAAGCTGTGCCCTGATATGTCGGCCTACCAAGAGATAATCCAATCAACTTATTTGTTTCCCATATAGCCATTTCAAAGCGTTTAGGATAACGATATTGAAGTGAGTGATACCCCTCAAACCAGTCCCAGTCAACACAGCGCGTACTCGATTTTTCCCACAATCTTGAAGCCTTTAAAGCTTCATTATTAATAGTACACAGCTTAATGTTATTAACATCTTGCCCCTGTATTGTTTCCGTTGCTGCTTTTAAGGCTTCTTTTCGTAATTCTTCGTAACGCCTTTCCGCATCTGCGTGAGTAGCTAACATAAAATAATCCCTCCAAAAAATTGGAAATCTTATCAGATAATAAAAGGGGATATAGTCACCAGCTTTAAATTTTGGCGCAAATTGACACAATAACTATTCACTCTACCTCTAAAAACAGGGAAATTCCTTCCGACATTTTTCCAACAACAGTGCGACTTTGTTGTACCTTATCCGACAAAATGAGCAACGAAAGCACCCGATAGGCTGTAGTAAGCAAACAACGAAGCACACAGGTTGTTAGTCAGTTAATTTTTCGGCTAAGTTCCAAGGGAAGTAATAGAACTGGCAAAGTATAAAGTGTCACCATAAAATATTTTCATCGTGGTAGTCCTTCGCCTTCATATAGATGTTGTTCAACCCCCATAGATTGATGCAATACCCGAATAACAGTTATTGCGTTTTCCTCTATTGTATAAATAATCAAATGGCTAACATGATGACAAATACGAACCGGTGGGAGAAATTTTTTTCGTAGCCGGTATTTTTTAGGTGAGTGAGCTAGAGAAATTAACGCACTTTCAATACCCTCTGCATAGGTATCCGCTTGAACTGCGCCCCACGTTTCGCAACCATAGACCCAAATATCAATTAAATCCTCTTCTGCAAGAGGTAGTTTGTTAATCCTTAACATCTAACCCCATTCTTTGTCTGGCCTTATTTTTAATATCCGCCATATCCAAGGGAGAAGGTTCTCCACTTTCTATGCCGTCAGTAATGGCTTGTTGCAAGGCTTGTTGTTTTATTTCTTGATAGGCTGTTGCAGAGAGTAATACGCCTTTTTCTTTGCCATTGCGTGTAATAGAAACAGGCTCACTTTGTACACTCATTAGTAGATCACCAAAATTGTTTTGGGCTTCTGTGGCCGTCATGGTTTTCATCTCATTACCTCTATTCACTAAATTAGCTAATTTAGCCATAATAGCTAACTTGGCGAATAATACAAGAGATAAACAAAATAACCTCTTCCTACATTTTCCTACAATAGTACGACCTTGTACTCCGTTATACGACAAATAAGTAATGAACACTGCCTAAAAGTCTAATAAAAATCAATAAGTTAGGTTGTTATATAGCTTCGAACCACTTGGTCGGGAGTTCGAATCTCTCCGGGTGCGCCATATAACAAGGGTTAGCGAGTAACAAACTGCTAACCCTGCTTTCAAATCCGACACATTCCCGACAGCCCTTTTCTATCGTGCGTTTTACAATCCTTCGCGTTGATGTTTGGGCAATTCCTTGATCTTGTATTTTATCAACGGCGCAGATTAACACCTGCAACTCTGCCGCTGAATAATGCGTGGTAATAATATTCCCGTCAGCATGGCCCATCAATACGTTGTCAAACAGTTCGGGCTAAAAAGAATTGAGCTAAAATATAGACTTTGTGAAAAATGGATAACGGTTAGGTCAGGCCTGAGCGACTCAATTAACATTGGTTTTAGCAACATCCATTGACATCACCCGCATTGGGAACACAACAAGCGGCGCCTTCATCACTATCTTGACTAGTATTAAGTGGGATACAACATGCAGAAGATTCATTTTCTGGGTCGGTTTTCGTATCTTCTCCAAATATCGGGATACTGCCTAATGAGAGAAATGACTCCCAGGCGATTCCCTGTGGATCCATGGCCCAATGTTTATTCGAGTGAGCATAACAACACGATGCCCTTTCTTGACTGGAGGAGCTTATTTCTGCCTTGTCCAAACGTTGAGCTATCTCAGCTAATTCATCCTCTGATTCCACTTGTATCCCTAAATGATTAATTCCGGTGGAATGGCCGCGTTTAGAGATAGCAAAATTGACAGCAGGATCATCAACATCCCACTTAGCGTAATCCTCGCGCTCAGTAGAAGGCGGATTACCAAAGATTGTCGAGTAAAAGCCAATACTTTCTTTGAGCTCATCTACAGCAATGTGAATATGCATGCGTTTCATCTATATTTTCCTATTAATCAATAGTTGGCCACCGCATAGACGGTGTGTTCACATATAAAGACGAACAAACAATGAAAAGGATGCAAACATTTTATTTAAATATCGCAATCACGACAGGAGTGAGGGCTGTTTTGCTGATAATCCATAATATTTCCGGCTATATCGCGTTCTACGGTGCAGCAAGCGACCATGCTTTTATAAAGCTTTTCTCGTCCCCTGATTACACGGGATTTAACAGCAGGCAGGCTTAAGTTAAGCTCATCAGCCAATTCTTTATACTTCTTTCCCTCTATTTCCGACAGAATTAACGGTTGTTGATAATTCTTTGGTAAGGCCCTGATCATTGGCCCCAAACAACTAGAGAGCTGACTAGTTATAGTCACATCTCCATTGTTTGATATTAGGTCTTCTGGTAACTCTTCAAGACTTTTTCTCGTTCGGTAATAGTCTATAATCCGGTTTCTTGTCACCCGATATAACCACGATGCAATATTATCTGGAATCTCATTGTCATCTGCCTTTTTAATTAACGTTGTAAATACATCACTTAATATATCTTCAGCATCATGTGATGTATCAACCCTCGGACGAATGAAAGAGATAAGCTTCTGTTGCTGCTCTACCCATGCCTGTTTTATGGCTAATTGATGATTCATTTGATACCCTTTCACAACCTTATCAGTATTTAAAATAATAAGGTTGAACTAGTATAAATCAATAGACAGAGAATAAAGTAATGACTATAAAGAGCAAGCTTATACCGCCGTGAAGAGCATTTAACAGTTAAATCAATAGATTCACTCCACTCATCACCATTTTCTTGATCAAAAGTAAACCTTAACTAGATTTATCTGCTTTTTTAATAAAAACAAGAGATCATACGATAATGACTTATAACTGTATGTTGTGATCAAGAGATCAGAAAAGATAATTAGCACAACAGTTTTCCCTTGATTAATAGAACCGGTCTACTGATTTTTGGCTTGCTGAGCTATTTTCGCTGATAGAAAACACCACCTTTATAGACATGATTTGTAAATACTCCATTATTAATACAACTCACTCATAGAATTTAGGTGGCATTCTTATATTTAATAGGTGTCATATCATTGAGATTGTCATGTGGCTTTTCACCATTATAAAATGTTATCCAATTTTCTGTTAAATCTTTAATCTTTTGTAAACTATTAAAAATATATACACTCAATATGCCATCGCGGGGCATGCAATGCATCGCCGGTTTTATACTAAGTACGCGACTTATTCGTATCTAACTTATCAAAGGTCTGCACTACACTTTACACACCTTCGATCAGCTATTAGGCCACGCCCCTACACACCCCTAATAGAATAGGTCATTATTAACTGAAGCTATTTTTAACCAGAATCTGATCGATTGGGAGCTGCCCGGGTTTTGGCCATGCCGATTTTACGGCCTTACCAACAACGAGCATCATACCCACAATATGATCCTCGGGGAGTTTAATCAGCTCAGCCACTTTTTGGTGGTCAAAACCAATCATTGGACAAGAGTCGTAGCCAAGTGCTTTAGCCGTTAGCATCGTTGTTTGTGCAACAATACCCACTGAGCGCAATGCCTCATCTCGTTGGAGTTGTTGTCTATCCTGGTAAAAGTCCTTAATCATAGGTAGCATCATTTCTTTAGTTTCAACCGGTGAATTGCGCCAGTATTGCTCGGGTGTTTTCTCCCAGGCTTTGGTATCTGCACATAAAATAAAAAGTAATGAAGCATCGGTCACTTGTTCTTGCCCCCATGCGGCTTCGCGCACTTGCTCGCGCAGTGCTTTATCGTCGACCAGTACAAAACGCCAGTGCTGAAGGTTAAAAGAAGTGGGAGATTCAAGCATATGTTCTAATAAACAATGCAAATCTTTCTCGGGTATGTTGAATGCTGGGTCATAATGTTTAACTGCTCTTCGAGATTTAATAGCCTCTAATGTATTCATGCTGGGGGCTCCTCTGCCATAGTTTTTGTCGTGGTCATTGTCGAAATAGTTGTTGTGATAATACTGATGAAAATAATAAAGACGCCAAGCAACTGTAGTGTGCTCAGGTTTTGATCTAGCATCAACCACCCTAGCAACATTGCAGTCACCGGGCTTAAAAAAGCCAATGTTGACACTTGAACTGAGTTAAGTTTGGCAACGCCATTAAACCATAGCGTATAGGCTAACAATGCACCAACTAAGCCAAGCCATAATAGGCCGCCTAGACTTTGCCTATCGAAAACAGGAAAGCTAGGTTCAAAATATAGCGCCAGTGGTAACAATAATAACCCACCGGCGGTTAGTTGCCAGCCGGTAAAAGCAAGCAGTGGATTATTACCTCGCCACTGTTTACTTAAGAATGTTCCTAGTGCCATAGACACTGCACCTAAGAGCGCAGCGATAATACCAATCACGTCGAGATGAACTGTCGATTTAAGCACAAGAAGAGCAACGCCAATAACCCCCATCACCACTGATAAAACAGAAGGCCACTGGGTTGTGCTGTTAAGAAAACAAGATGCCAATACAATCACGATCAGTGGTTGTAAAGCGCCCAATGTAGCAGCAATACCGCCGGGTAATCGGTAGGCCGAAATAAACAGACAAATCCAAAAAAGGGTGAAATTAAGCCCACCTAGAATACAGACTTTTAACCACTGATCTTTAGGGGGCCACTGCCGCAGTATCATGAGAATAAGTAGCCCGGCAGGTAGTGCTCTTAGCATAGCAATAGTAATAGGGTAACCTTGGGGTAGCCATTGGCTGGTAACCCAATAGGTCGTCCCCCAAATTATAGGCGCAAGCATTGTCAGTAAAATGTTAATCACTTGCGGCATGGCTTTTATAACCTCCAAACTATCTTGACATCAAGATAAAATACAACTAACTTGATGTCAAGATAAAAATATAGGATCATACGCCAATGAAAAATGATCAAGTCGACAACATTTTAGAGCAGTGGGGCCGCGAGCGCCCAGACCTTGATACTAGCCCAATGGCAATCACTGGGCGTATCATGAGAATTTCAGCATACTTTAAAGAGGCAATGGAGAATACCTTTCGCCCCTTCGGTCTTAATTTTGCGGGTTTTGACCTGCTGGCAACACTATTGCGATCAGGTAGCCCTTATACCTTATCGCCCAGTGAACTGCTACGCTCAACGATGGTAACATCAGGCACTATGACAAATCGTATTGATCGCCTTGAACAAACAGGTTTGGTGAGCAGAACACAAAGCCCAGAGGATAAACGAAGCTATATGATTAGCTTGACAGATAAAGGCTATAAGGTGATCAATGAAGCACTTGAGGCCCATGTCAGCACATTGCACGAACTTACTGAGCTGATCTCAATACAAGATCACACCACACTCAGTGAAGCCCTTAGAAAGCTAACCGTTTCTTTTGAGCGCTAAATAATAAGCACAGTCTGCGCAAAGAGGGCACGCAATACTGATTAATTGCTAAAGCTTGATAGCTAGCAAGGCGCGACCGAAAAAGCAGAGCCAATGGCCTGCGCCACCCCATTAATAATGCCAGTTGTTAGCCTTGCGTGATTAAAGACGATATCGACTAACACACCAAAAATAACCGCAATATAAGCAAGATACCCAAACCCCATATAATCATTATATAAGATCGTATAAAACCAATCCTGGCCCACGACATAGATTGACGATGATAATAGTGTTGCAACAAATAGTAGTATCGCCGGCAGGAATAAATGCGCAATAGCACGGGGCTTGAAAAAAGAAACTAATAGTAAACTTAAAAATAACGCCGTATTAGTACCTAAAAAAATGCGCAAGTCAAATTTTAAGCTGCTGATAATCGCAATATATTTATCTTTGATAATATTAGCCAAGTTTTTTTGTGCAACGCTAATACTACTCATACGATCGAGGTAACTTGATGTGATTGATTGTGCGACTATTTTTTTCTTCTCGCAATCGTAACCGCACATAGCAGCAATAACACTGGCAATCTTATCGGGTAGTTTGTTCTTAATATCCTGTTGTAGTTGTTCTTTTTCAAAGCCCCATTGGCTTGCGATACCCGTCAACTTATGTGCAAATGTAGAATTGCCGAGCGCATTATATTTTTGATGAATCTCCGTTTCAATTTGATGCTTTACAAAACGCTTTGCCGATGACTCTATAACACTAGGAGAGACAAAGGTTATTAACAATAGTGCCCCAAATACCAAAAACCCGAATAGGCCTATCACACTTAAGACTGCCGCCTTCATGTTTTAGCTCCCTAATTAAGGCATTCCTATTGATTTGATTAAGTAATCAGAAAAACTACAACAACAGTAAACTGGCATACAGTGATACCAGCCATAAACTAACCGATATATTTATGTGCCTGATATCTGATAGCAAAAATATGCGCCTCTTACTAACACGATATGCCCGCTTGATTAAAACAATAAAAAAATAGCAGTGAGGCTCTTCGCAGCACCGCTATCTTTATATATTTACTTTCGGTAGGTTTTTGAATGCTCTTCTATATATTTAATCATTTCATTAAATAACGGATACCATGTATTGTTATCATGCACACCAGCCCAGACACGGTCCAGGTAGACTTCAGCAATAAAAATATCTTCTTGTGTTTTTGGGTCAGTTAAGATGAACTGCCCATACTCTTTATTTTTCTCGCTTCTTGTATCATACCTGAACCACAAAAATGGCTTATATGCAGTTGCCGCTTTATTTATACCTATTTTACTTTTTACGTCTGTTATTTTATCTTGCAAACCATTAATAATTATTTCTTTTTCTAAATCATCGAGAGTTATGAGTTGATCAAAATATTTAATATTTTCAATTTGCCCCTGCACGAAATATTGATCAGGAATTAATAACAATGATTTCAGCGTATCTAAGTCTACGGGTTTATTAACTATCGTCGATGCCTGTTTATTGGTTTTAAAATAACCTGTCACTGGATCCACTGGCGTTACCTGCATTACGCTACAGGCACTTAACACTAATGCAAACACTGCAATGAACAATCTACTCATAACTTCTTCCTATCTTAAAAATTTTAGGCACAATACACAAAATTGCCTATTAAGTACTGTTTTTTAAATATTATCGATTTGGCAAATACATTGTTTTTGCCGTAGGCCTGCCGTTAGCACAACCATCTTGATAAAGCTCGATAGTAGTTTTTGATGCATATGCCGACAACGCAAGAGAATACATTGATTTTACTTCATCGATATCGCTGCTGCTAATGATCCAAAGATCTGTTTGAGCTGAAGGGCATGTTTGATCGGTTTGTGCCCAGTTACCACGAACGGTAAAGTATGTGCCATAGGAGGGGTCATTAACGACAATTGAAGACAGGGATAATACTGATTGGCTGCCGGTATGCTTTCCGGCAAAACTTACTGAACTAAAAAGAGCGACTAAAACAATAACTGCATTAAATCCAATTTTCATTTTTATTCCTTCACTTATTGATCAACATTGACCTAACGATTTAATGAATAAACTCACCAAGCGCTGCGTTTGTCAATAGTGATCAAGATAACAGCCTTGTTGCTTTTCACCTAGCCTACTAGCCCATGTACATACCATCGGCAATAGAAGCAGTGAGGTTACTCCCTAGATGTATATTCTAAAGCGATAGAGCGCCTTAAGCAATATTGTTTTTAGATACGGAGCAATACGGCCATATCACCAAAGATCACCTCAAGTAAAAATGAATACTGCGCCAAAAATGAAAACGATTACATTTTAACGCTACATTAAATAGATACTAGCCAGTAGAAACTAACCCCGTAAGAGCCGCACTCTTTTGTAGTATTGCTAACCAAAGTTAGCGCACGGCGATTAAATATTTGTTCAGCCATGAGTAAAACGCTATTAATAACCGGCCACTATTATCATGGATTTAACCGGTTATCAGCTCGTAATTTTTCAGCCATCAAGTCGACAAACGAGCGCACTTTTGCCGATTGAACACGGCCTTCGCGGTGAATAATATGCACCGGCTTAGGGGCTGGCTCGTACTCTTCAAGCAGGCGCTGTAAAGCACCGCTGGCAAGCTCGGGCGCTGCTTGGTATGACAATAACCGGCTAATACCAAACCCGCGCGCTGTCGCGGATACAGCGGCATCGTTTGTGGTTACGGTTAAACGTGGCCGTATTCTAATAGGGCGGGCATCGCCGTTGTGTTCAAACCGCCAGGTTTGGGGGCCGCCACCTGATGCCACGGTTAAGAGCGTATGCTCGCGCAGTGCCTCAAGGGTGCGAGGGGTGCCGTGTGTTGCCAAATACTCTGGTGAGGCAACCACCACCACCCGAACCGAGCCCACTTGACGCGCTCGTAAGCTGGAATCGGGCAGGTCGCCAATACGAATACCAACATCGACGCCTTCTTCGAGCAAATTGACAACACGGTCCAGAAACATAGCCGATACACGCGTATCAGGAAAGCGCTGCAAATACTCTACAACACCTGGCAGCACAAAACGCCGACCGAAAAGAACCGGTGCAGTGATCGATAAATCCCCGTGGGGTGTCGCATTAATACCAACAGCGGCCTCATCGGCGGCTTCAACATCGGCGAGGATGCGTCGCGCGTCGTCTAAATAACGCTGCCCTGCCTCAGTGGTACGCACAAACCGGGTAGTGCGATTGAGCAACTTAATGCCCAAGTGCTCTTCTAGCGCACTGATTGCCCGAGTAACCGCCGGTGGCGACATCCGTAAGCGACGGGCAGCAGCGGCAAAGCCTTCTTCTTCTGCTACCGCTACAAACACACTCATTAGATGAAAACGGTCCATAAAGATTGTTCCATTTAGTGGAATTAATAAATGCAATTATAGAATATTCTTCTTTTATTTGGAAAGGTGCATAGTTGTGCCCCACCGATCACTACTTATCACTTACCACCGGAGATTTATAATGAGACTCTCTTATCACCCCCCTATTTTCGCCTTGCTGTTTTTATGCGCGCTAGGTATAAACAGCACAGCCTACGCAGGTAATACACACGCGGATAGCCATACCACTAGCAACGCCGTGCGCTATGGCACCGAAACTGTTGACGGCGTAGATATTTTTTACCGCGAAGCCGGCAACCCGAGTAAGCAAACACTGGTATTACTGCATGGTTTTCCGCATTCATCGCATATGTATCGCGATGTACTCGCCGCCCTAGGGGATGACTACCATGTTATAGCGCCGGATTACCCCGGTTTTGGCGATAGTAGCTTCCCTAGTGCTACAGAGTACCAATACACCTTCGATAACCTTGCACATACTATTGATCAATTCTTAACTCAGCGCGGACTCAATGATTACGTACTCATGCTTCAAGACTATGGCGCACCTGTTGGGTTTCGCATAGCCACTAAGCACCCTAAACGAGTTAAAGGATTGGTAATAATGAATGGTAACGCCTACGAGGAGGGCCTGAACCAAGAAGCCTGGGCACC
>Ga0193960_1001189_pt1 | contig 10450 bp, 6 predicted proteins | sample FB_3_MG_FD_140338 | JGI IMG/M metagenome (GOLD analysis project Ga0193960, IMG submission 140338) | Microbial mat bacterial communities from the Broadkill River, Lewes, Delaware, United States - FB_3_MG | ecosystem: Environmental > Aquatic > Freshwater > River > Microbial mats | place: USA...
GCAGCCTATGATTATATTTCCGAGTGAATATGCAAGTGCGGAAAGAGAAGTACAAACGAATAAGGTTGTTTGTGAAAAAGGAAAAAAACCATTATTTATTATGCTTGATGGTAGCTGGCGAGAAGCAAAAAAAATGTTTCGTAAAAGCCCGTATTTAAATAAATTTCCACTGGTTAGCTTTGATGCTAAAACCTATCAGAATGTACATGATATTCAGCATTCGCCTGTGGGTGAAGACTCGAGATATACGGTGCGAAAAACAGAATTAGAGCACCAATTCTCAACGGCAGATGTCGCAGCTAGAGTTTTAGATATGTTCGGTGAGCAGCAAAATGCCAAACTACTTGATTTATGGTTTGATGTTTTTAATTATCAATATCAAAAAAGTGTTTGCCAACGTAATAAGGGCAACCCCAAAGCACTTGAGAACTATCAAGCCTATATCAAAACATTAGCCTAACCTTAAACATCATAGCGTGCATACTAGTGTTCAGGCAGTAGGAGTGATTTTTTATCACTAACCAGTTGCTTTAAGTACTGCCAAACGGTATTTACGTGAGATAGCCTTTTACTTTCAGGGTGAGTTACCAAGTAAAGGCTTCGAATAACGTTTACTTCATTAGGGCATAATTTGATCAGAGAGTTATCCTGTTCAGCAAGAAAGCAGGGTAGTATGCCAATACCTAAACCGCTCTTTATTGCGGTGTATTGGCTAGTAATACTGGTACTTTGAAAGTGAGGTTTAATATTGCCATCTAGCTCTTTTAAATAGGATAACTGCTCTGTATATAACAAGTTATCAACGTAACTGATCCAGCGATAACTTGAGAGTTGTGATGAGTCTATTCGTCCCATTACCTTATCTAAATAGCTTTTATGGACATAAAGTTGCAACTGATAATCACATAGTTTGCTAATAATAGTTGAGGTGTTTTTAGGTTTTTCTACGGCTATTGCAATATCAGCTTCATTCCTGCTGATTTTTATATTACGGGCAAAATGTAAAAGTTCGACATTGATATTGGGAAATGATTGTTGAAGTTCAATTAAATGCGGAGCAATGAAGAAACTACCAAAAGCCTCGGTGACTCCAATTCTAACTTGTCCGCTATTTTGAATGTTATCTCCAGTTATGTTCTTTAGTGCTTGATTGGCATTAAGCTCCATTTGCCTAGCATACTGTAATAGTTTGTCGCCATCATGCGTTAGCTTATGACCTTCAACTGTTCGCTCAAAAAGTTTAGTTGATAATTTTTCTTCGAGCTTATGCACACGTCTTGAGAGTGTAGACGCATCAATACTGAGTCGCTTAGCCGCGGTTGATAAACGTTCACTTCTGGCAACTTCTAAAAATATTTTAATATCATCCCAATTCATGATGCAATCATACATAAATAGTGCTTGGTTTGCAAAATTGCAAGTTATGTTGCGCTAGTGTTTGTTGTGGTTGGGGACTATACAAACTACTTTAGATAGACAAGTTAAATACTATATTGCTATTAATTGAGGCTGCTATGACTATTAAAGAAGTTCCACTGATTATTGGTGGGGAAAAAGTTCGTTCTAAATCAGATACTTGGTTAGATGTATTAAACCCAGCAACGCAAGAAGTTGTTGCACGAGTGCCTGTCGCTACGCCTGAAGAGGTTGCTGCGGCTGTTGCTTCTGCACATGAAGCCTTTAAATCATGGTCTAAAGTGTCATTAACCAACAGAATGCGTATTATGTTGAACTTTCAACAGTTGGTGAAAGATCACACACAAGAACTTGCAGAGTTGGTCACTCTAGAGCATGGTAAAACACTACCTGACGCAGAAGGTGAGGTGGGTAGAGCATTAGAAGCAATTGAAAATGCATGTTCGGTAACACGTCTGCAGTTAGGTGAAATGGCGAATAATGCTGCGACTGGCGTAGATACTTATACACTTAACAAGCCTTTAGGCGTTGGTTTAGGTATAACCGCATTTAACTTCCCACTAATGCTACCAGCCTTTATGTTTCCTCCGGCAATTGCTTGTGGTAATACCTTTGTATTGAAACCGTCTGAGCAAGATCCTTCTTCAACCATTAGATTTGTTGAACTTGCACTAGAAGCGGGAATTCCTGCTGGCGTGTTAAATGTTGTCCACGGTGATGCTAATGTTGTTAATCAATTAATTGAAAGTGAAGAAGTGAAAGCTGTTTCATTTATCGGTTCAACAAATATAGGTACTAAGGTATATAATCATGCGGCTAAGCATGGCAAAAGAGCGCAATCAATGATGGGCGCTAAAAACCACATGGTTATTATGCCTGATGCCAATAAAGACCGTGCAATTAACGATTTGCTAGGTTCAGCATTTGGTGCTGCAGGTCAGCGCTGTATGGCTAACCCTGTGACTATTTTGGTTGGTGAATCTCGTAAATGGCTTCCTGAAATAGCTGAAAGAGCTAAATTAATGAAAGTTGGACCAGGTACGCAGCGTGATGCTGATTTAGGGCCAGTGGTTTCACCACAAGCGAAAAACCGTATCGTGAATATTTTAAATTCAGGTGTTGAGCAAGGTGCAACGTTATTAGTTGATGGTAGAGATTGTCAGGTTGAAGGTTATCCTAATGGTAATTTTGTTGGCCCAACATTATTTACTGATGTAACAACGGATATGGATATTTACACTCAGGAGATCTTTGGACCGGCATTATGTGTACTTGAAGCCGAAACGTTAGATGAAGCTATTGAAATTATTAATGCCAATCCAAACGGTAATGGCACTTCAATATTCACATCATCAGGTTGGGCTGCTAGAAAGTTCGAAAATGATATTGATGTGGGTCAGGTGGGTATTAATGTACCTATTCCAGTACCGGTTGCTTATTTCAGTTTCACTGGCTCAAGAGGTTCAAAGTTAGGTGATTTAGGACCTAATGGTAAGCAAGTGATCAGCTTTTGGACTTATACGAAATCAGTTACTGCGCGTTGGTTTGAACCTGATCACCAAGATGGTTCAACCATTCATACAACAATCAGTTTGAAATAGTCATAAAGACATATTAACTGTCTAACATGTTCAAACGATGATACAAAAAATGGTCACTAACTAGTGACCATTTTTTTGACTTAATTATTGTAAAAACTATTTTAGCTGCTTGTATAACAAGCAATGCTTAAGTAGAACCTAGTGAAGAATTCTAGCTCTAATAGTTCCTTCAATATCCTTGAGGGCTTTTAAAGCTTGTGTGCTATTTGATGTTTCAATATCAATAACAACATAGCCAATTTTGTCATCTGTCTGTAGGTATTGTGCAGCAATGTTAATATTGTGCTCAGCAAAAGCTTGGTTAATTTTAGTTAATACACCCGGCTGGTTATGATGTATATGCAATAATCTACTGATACTTGCTTCACCTGGAACATAATGCTCTGGCAATGAAACTTCTGGGAAGTTTACAGCAGATAAGCTTGAGCCGTTGTCTGAATATTTAGCTAGTTTACTTGCTACTTCAAGGCCAATATTCGCTTGTGCCTCTTTAGTGCTACCACCAATATGTGGCGTCAAAATAACATTATCAAAAGCACGAAGAGGAGAAACAAATTCTTCATCATTACCTTTTGGCTCAACAGGAAATACATCGATTGCTGCACCAGCGACTTTTTTGTTACTCAAGGCTTCACTTAAGGCATCAATATCGACAACAGTACCACGAGAAGCGTTTATGAATATTGCACCATCTTTCATGGCGGAAAACTCACTTGAACCGATCATATCTTGAGTTTGGGCTGTTTCAGGTACATGCAAACTAACAACGTCTGCTTCAGCCAGTAAGGCTGGTAATGAAAATATTTGGCTTGCATTACCCAAAGGTAATTTGGTTTCAATATCATAGAAACGCACTCTCATACCAAGGGTTTCTGCTAGTATTCCTAATTGAGTACCAATGTGGCCATAGCCAATAATACCTAATGTTTTCCCTCTGGCTTCAACTGAGCCTGCGGCAGATTTGAACCATTCACCACGGTGAGCTTTTGCACTTTTTTCTGGAATACCACGTAGTAATAGCAGTGTTTCTCCAAGAACGAGTTCAGCAACTGAGCGTGTGTTTGAGAATGGTGCATTAAATACAGGAATACCTCGACGTTGTGCCGCACCGATGTCTACTTGGTTTGTCCCTATACAAAAACAGCCTATGGCAACAAGCTTTTTAGCATGGCTTAATACTTCATCTGTTAATTGGGTCCTTGAACGTATGCCAATGAAGTGCACACTGGCTATTTTTTCAATTAATTCTTCTTGGGAAAGTGAAGTCTTTAAATACTCAATATTGGAGTAGCCTTTATGTTTTAACTCTTCTAATGCGCTTTCATGGACTCCTTCGAGTAATAAAATCTTTATTTTGTCTTTTGCTAATGAATTTTGATTCACATTGTTCATAAGAATAGGCTTCACTGGTTGTTTCTTAGTAGATATAATTATATTTGTGTTGTGCTAAATTTACTTATTTAGCAATTCACTTTAGATATCTAGACATCTAAAGTAAACTTAACATAGCATATAGAATATAAACTCTAAAGTGATAATTTGCTATATGTTAGATAATTATGCTGAATACTTGATTTTTTATTAATTAAAGTTAAGTTTACTTAATAACATCAACGCCTTGTGCTGAACCAAGCACTAATATGTCTGCACCTCGCTGAGCGAATAAGCCATTAGTTACAACACCAACTATTGAGTTGATAGCATCTTCAAGTGCTTTAGGATCAACGATACTCATGTTGTGAACGTCTAAAATAACATTACCATTGTCAGTAACCACACCTTGTCTGTATACAGGGTCTCCACCGAGTTTAACAAGCTCTCGGGCCACATAGCTTCTAGCCATAGGGATTACTTCTACTGGCAGTGGGAAGTTACCTAATACTTCTACTTGTTTTGAGTCATCAGCAATACAAATAAATTTCTTGGCAACAGCAGCAACAATTTTTTCACGTGTTAATGCAGCACCACCACCTTTTATCATACTCATATGCTTAGTTATTTCGTCTGCCCCATCGATATAAACATCAAGAGCATCAATGCTATTTAAATCAAAGACTTCAATACCGTGTGCTTTCAATCGCTTAGTTGACTCTTCAGATGAAGAAACTGCACCGGTAATATTTTGCTTAATGGTAGCTAAAGCATCGATAAAGTGATTTACGGTTGAACCTGTACCAACCCCCACAATGGTGTCATTTTCAATGAAATCTAATGCTTTAATAGCTGAGGCTTTTTTCATTTCATCTTGTGTCATTAGGCTACCCTTAATAGTAGTATTTATGTTTAAGCGAATTTAAAGTATTGCTAAGTAATCAGAGTGAGAAGGCACTGTTTGTTTACTTATTTTACGGCTGGCGATTATATCATCGTCAGTTAATAAAGCCATTGCCCTGCTGTGATTACTTAGTAAGAAATTTCGTCTGCAATTTTTTTGTCGGGGTAATAATTTCCGGAAGTGGAATATCCCAACACTCAACAGGTATTTGCTCTACTTCTTGGCAATCGTGTGCAAGCCCAATAGGATAATAATTGACACTTTTAGTTAAGTTGTTATACCAGCTTGATAATGTTCTGTCGTAAAAGCCTCCGCCCATACCAAGCCTGGCACCAGTTTTATCAAAGGCCACTAGCGGCGTAAATATTATGTCCAACTTGTTACTCGGGCAAACGTCAATAACATTAAGTTTAGGTTCATTGATGTTAAACCTATTTTTTATCAACACTGTATCGCTTTTATAGCGCAAAAAGAGTAGGTTGTGCTTATTAAATGGGTGAATGACTGGTAAATAAACTTCTTTTCCTTGCTGCCAGCACCACTGAATGAAAGGGTGGGGGTCTAACTCACCGTCATTAGTTAAGTAAATAGCGATTCGATTAGCTGATAGTACGTTGGGATGACATGTAAGTTGCTTGGTCAACCCTTGGCTTGCTTTTAATTGACTTGCTTTAGTAAGCAGGTTTCGCTTACTGCGTATATTCTTACGTAGTGTGTTTCTTAAGTTTTCAGTCATTTTATTAATTTTAGGTATAAAAAAAAGCTGGTAGAAGTCTACCAGCTTTTATCAATATTTAATTATTAGATTATAAATTAACTATGCTGCTTAGAAACACCTTCGTGTGTAGCAGTCACTTCTAATTCTTCTTCTAATTTTTCTTCTACGCTATCAGTGTGAGCACCTTCAGCGCCATGCATCCAATCAACTAGCTTGCCACTGATCATGTACATAATAATACCTGATACAATCGCTGTAATTGCAATACCAGAGAAAATAGCTAGCGCATTATTCGCAGCTTCATTACCTTCACCGATGAATGAACCAACAAACGCAGCAACTTTATTTGCTAATGCAGTAAAGAAGAACCAAATACCCATTAATAAAGAGGCAAGGCGAAGTGGAGCAAGCTTAGTTACCATAGATAAACCAATCGGAGATAAACATAACTCACCTAATGTATGAAATAAGTAAGCTAAGATTAACCAAATCATTGAGGTTTTAACACTTACATCGCCGCCTTGTTGTAAAGTAGCACCAATCATGAAGAAGAAACCAATAGCTAATAAAACTAATGCTAAGGCAAACTTAACCGGAGAGGTGGGTTCATTATCGCCCATTCTCACCCAAACGGATGCAATGATTGGAGCAAAGATAACGATAAAGATAGCATTTACAGACTGGAACCAACTTGCTGGTACTTCAAAAGCCCCGATCATTCTGTCGGTATATTCGTTTGCAAATAAGTTCATTAGGCCACCAGCTTGTTCAAAGCCTGCCCAGAAGATAATAGTGAATACACCCATGATAAAGATAACCTTAATACGGTCTCTTTCTACGGCTGTTAAAGGTTCTTTCTTATCAGAAGTGCTGTTTTTAAGTGCTAATTTAGCTGCTGGTTCAACACCGATATCACCTAAGTATTTTTTACCAAATGTAAGTTGCATAATGACACTGATAACCATACCAACACCAGCTGCAACGAAGCCATATTGCCATTCGCCTTTTTCAGCGATAGTACCAACAATTAGTGGTGCAATTGCAGCACCTAAGTTAATACCCATATAGAAAATTGTAAAAGCACCATCACGACGATGATCACCTTCATTATATAAATCACCTACCATAGTAGAGATATTTGGCTTAAATAAACCATTACCACAAACAAGTAATGCTAAGCCTAAATAGAACATTTCAAGTTCCATGCCTTGAACATATGCGTGTGGTGTACCTAAAGCAAATTGGCCGAGCGCCATTAAGACACCACCGATAATGATAGAACGTCTTTGTCCTAATATGTTATCAGCTAACCATCCACCAATGAGCGGTGTTAAGTATACAAGCATGGTAAAAGTACCATATAAGCTTAAAGCGTCACCACGAGTGAACCCTAAACCACCACGCTCAACTAAATCTACTAGATAAAGTACTAAAATTGCGCGCATACCATAGTAACTAAAGCGTTCCCACATTTCTGTACCAAATAAAAGGAATAATCCTTTCGGGTGGCCTAGAAATGTTCCAACATTAGGTTTGTTCATATAATTATCCTAAATTTTATAATTCTTGCGTAATCTGCATTGATAACATGCATTAATTCAATCGAAAAAATGAATCTAGTGAGCTGTTATACCTGTGTGAGTAGGTAAAGGCAAGTCTGACTTCTAATCAATAGCTTAAAAGTACATAACATTGTAGCGAAATCTTTCCTAAAGAATCTTTAAATATAACCGCCACGATTTTACTTCATTTATACGTCGCTATTTGAAAAGGTAAATCAATTAATATTTTGAGACCCTTTGTTGTTCAGTAGTAAATATGCTGATAAACTTCGTGGCTGCTTTTATCGTATTGGTTTAGTTATTTTTTAATAAGACTTATTGATACGATCAGTTTCATGTACTACAGGAAGAATTTGAGTTGATGCTTAAACTTTTACTAAGAAGAAAAAATCATTTAATCGATAACTTTTCGTTAAGTTTCGTGTTCATTTTGTTAATAGGTTTTTCTATGGTTTTACCTGCAGATGCTATGCAAGCAAGTCAGCAGCAAATAGAACAATTCAAAAAGCTCCCTGCGGCACAACAAGAAGCGCTTGCAAAAAGTATGGGAGTTGATATCAACACTATACGCAAGCAACTTTCTCAAAGTGACTCAAGTTCATCTGCAATTGAAACAACAGAGTCTTATCCAAGAGGGACTAAATTTGATGCACAAGGAAATCCTATATTTCCTGAGAAAGATGATGAAACTGAAGAAGATGAATTAATTAAAGAATTAAAGCCATTTGGCTATGAGGTTTTTGCAAATGCACCACAGACATTTGCTCCAACAATGGATATTGCTATACCCGCTGATTATATTGTTGGGCCAGGTGATCGTATATCTGTCCAAGTTTTCGGTAAAGAGAACAAAGAAGCTGAGCTTGAAGTGACTCGAGAGGGAACTATTGTTTTTCCAACCTATGGGCCATTTAATGTTGCAGGGTTAACTTACGCGGATATGAGTCGCTTATTAAAAGCAAAAATCAAAGAAAAAGTCATTGGAGTCGAAGTTATAATAGGTATAGCAGAGTTGCGTTCAATGCGTGTATTTGTTTTAGGTGAAGCGCATAAACCAGGTCCATATACCTTGAGTTCGTTATCTAGTATCACACATGCTATTTTTGCTGCCGGAGGCATTAGCGATATTGGTTCATTAAGGAATATTCAACTTAAACGCGCTGGTAAGCTTATCAAAACACTTGATTTATATGATTTGCTTATAAAAGGGGATTCTAGTGATGATGTGTTACTTCGATCAGGCGATGTTGTTTTCGTTTCTCCTGTGGGGAGTCGTGTTAGCATCGAAGGTGAAGTAAAACGTCCTGCAATATATGAACTGGTTAAAGGTGATAATTTTCAAAATATCCTCTCTATGTCTGGTGGTTTGTTGCCTTCAGCATTTGCCAAATCAACTATTGTTGAGCGATTTAATCAGCAATCTCTAAGAAGTGTTATTAATGTTGATTTATCGCAACCTGCTGATTTGGCTAAATTAGTTCAGGCAGGCGATGAAATAAGAGTGTTAAAGTCATCAAATATGTTTGATAAGTCGATTACTTTATTAGGTGCGGTTAGTCGACCGGGTAAATATCAATGGCATCAAGGTATCAGGGTAACCGATATTCTTAAGGGCATTGATTCTCATTTCCTTGCTGATGCTGATTTAAATTATAGTTTAGTTATTCGTGAAATTGATTTAGCAAAAAATATTGAAGTATTGCAGTTTGATATCGTAAAAGCGCTGTCTAACCCAGCTTCCCAAGATAATTTTGAATTAAACTCTAATGATAAAATTGTAGTATTCTCGCTGCTTTCAAAAATGACAACCTCAAATATTGAACTCGATCAATTAGCTTATACACAAGATGAGTTAACAAGAAAGGAGCAACAATTAGCCAAAGAATCATATAAAACCAAGCAGTTTTGGGAAAAGTATGGTGATGAAGAGAGTATTGAAGCATTTACTGTAGAACAGCAAGCGGCAGCAGAAACTGAAAAGCTATTAAAACAATCAATTGAACAAATGACAGGTGGCGAGCTTGAAGAAGAAGTCGATATTCAGCAATTGGCACTTTTTTCAAGGCAGCGTTTATTGTTACCCATAATTGAGAAGCTTAAACAGCAAGGCAGGTCTGGGGCGCCGATACAGTTAGTTGAAATTGATGGGGCAGTTAAGTTTCCAGGAATATACCCTCTAACTATTGATGCGAAGGTTGAAGATTTAGTCGTAGCTGCTGGAGGTTTAACTGAGTCTGCTTATTTAGCAAAAGCTGACATAACACGAAACAAAGTACAAAGTAAGAGTGTTGTCAAAGAATCCATTGGAATTAACTTAGGGAAAGCATTACAAGAAGATAGTTCAGAGAATATAGAGCTTAACTCAAAAGATAGATTGAATATCCATCAAATTCCTGCGTGGAGTGAAAATCATGTTGTTGAGTTACGTGGAGAGTTTGTTTTTCCTGGTAAATACACCATTCGTCGTGGTGAGCGTTTATCTGATTTGATAGATAAAGCTGGCGGTTTTACTTCTTTTGCTCATCAAGAAGGTTCTGTTTTTACTCGTGTACAACTTAGAGAGTTAGAGCAGCAGAATTTGTTAAAATTGACGGCAGATTTACGTATTGAAATGGCATCAAAGTCATTGTCAGATACTGACTATTCGCAATCTTATGCTGAAGTTCAGAAAATGCTGGCTGATATGGCTAAAGTCCAACCTGTTGGGCGCTTAGTTGTCAACTTGCCCAATGTCATAAAAGAAAATAATTATGATATTCTATTAGAAGATGGTGATGTGCTCTATGTACCCACGAAGAAAAATTCAATCAATGTTATTGGTCAGGTGCAGGTGACATCATCGCATATATATGATGAAAATTTATCTGCAGAAGATTAC
>Ga0193960_1001190_pt1 | contig 10446 bp, 6 predicted proteins | sample FB_3_MG_FD_140338 | JGI IMG/M metagenome (GOLD analysis project Ga0193960, IMG submission 140338) | Microbial mat bacterial communities from the Broadkill River, Lewes, Delaware, United States - FB_3_MG | ecosystem: Environmental > Aquatic > Freshwater > River > Microbial mats | place: USA...
GGCGGCGTTGCTCTCAATCCCAATAGCCTGCTATTGCTCAATCAAGCGCCTTGTCCTGATTTATTTTTCCTACGCACAACAAGATCACAAACTTAATAAAACGGGTATAACCTAACGCGGTTAATTAACTTAATCAATGTGAGCAACGCGTTATAAACTTGCTAACCAATGCGTAAACTCAGCCATCGCCTGTTTATTATGCGCATTAAGATCGACTAATTGCTGTGCTTTATCATCTTTACTTGCGTTTGTGTTTTCCATTTTTTTCAAACGTCTATGTAATGCCTTCAAGCCAACACTGCCTGCCGCACCTTTCATTTTATGACAACACTCTTGCCATAACTGTATATCATCACAACACAATGAATCTTCAATATCTTTAAGATAAATAACCACTTGCTGTTCATACAACGCGAACATTTGTTTAACAATATGGCTACCTAAACTTTGTGCATATCCATCGAGAAGATTGATATCCAATTGTATCAACCTGTTATTGTTGCTCATAAACACCCCTCATATATTTGTCACAAATCAGTTTAACAATTTTTTTCTTTAGCGCCAAACTAAACAAAGCAACCTAAGATATATATAAATAATCAATTCTAATGCATTTTAATTTGTACAATACCTAGCAGAATTTTGAAGTAGTATGAGGTTAAAAAATAAGATAGAATACGCGACCTTGAATTTACTTGTTGCGCGGTTAATTAGCTATCATCGCGCAGCCTTTGTTAAGTACCTATAGCTTAAAAGCGGAGTCATAATGACGACAATGATGCCTGATATTGCCAACCACACCACTGCACAAACCGAGGGAACACTGGACTGGGTTGGTATGAGCAATATTGAAATGCCCATAATGGTCGCCTCAAAAGGTGAAAGTGAGCGTATGGTTTCAGCGCATGTAAATGCGTTTGTAAACCTCAAAGAAGCCCAAGCAAAAGGCATTCATATGTCACGCCTTTACTTACTTCTAGATGAACTATCAACCAGTAACGTACTAAATTATCAAAGCTTAGTGACTTTACTTGATGGTTTTATTAGCAGCCATAATGATTTAAGTGATCAAGCCAAAGTAACGTTTAACTTTGAGTATCACTTACGTAGAAAGTCTTTAATCAGCGGTAAAGAAGGGTGGAAAGCATACCCTATCACGCTAACTGGCCATTTAAATCAAGGTAAACTGGCGATAGAAATGGCTATTGATGTGCGTTATTCATCTACTTGCCCATGTTCTGCTGCTTTAGCTCGACAGCTAATTCAACAAGCATTTCAGCAAAAATTTACCAACGAAAGCCTTAATTTAGACACGATTCATGAATGGCTTGGCACAACCGACGGAATTGTTGCAACACCGCATTCTCAACGCTCTATAGCTGAAGTAAAAGTTAAGCTTAACAATAATATCAGTAATTTTCCTATTACCGACTTAGTTGATTTAATTGAAGGTGCTTTACAAACGCCTGTACAAGCGGCAGTAAAACGTGAAGATGAACAAGAATTCGCCCGTTTAAACGGGCAAAACCTGATGTTTTGTGAAGATGCAGCACGTCGTTTACAATACTGTATGAATCAAGCCCAAGAATATGATGATTTTTGGCTCAAAATAAACCATCTTGAATCTTTACATGCCCATGATGCGGTTAGTATAACCACCAAAGGTGTTGTTGATGGCTACCAACCATAAAAATCTGCCAATAAGTAATTGAGCTGTTAGCCTCTTTTTTAAAAGTCTCTGCAGTAATGTAGCGGCTTTTTTTGTGTCTGTTTTTTCAATAATAAAGAAACATTTAGCGCTAATAAGTACTAAATAAAATTATTTTTAATAATTATTTTTCGCTGTATATATTCAAATAATATGCATATATATTCACAAAAACATTGACTCAATCTCTTTTTACGGGTAATTTTGCCGACCGCTTTAAATAATGATTTTCATTAATAGCATGTCACCTCATAAAGACTCAGTAGAAGTCTGGTGTTTAATGCTCAAGAAGCTATAAAAAATAATATTCTGAAGGATCAGCAGCGTACAGTTTGGCATTAAAAATAGACAGCTTAAATTAGCAAATAATATAGCTAATAACATAGTTGATGAAATAGGAATAACCAATGAATAATATGAGCAAAAAATCACAAGGCCTTTACCGCGCCGAATTTGAACATGATAGTTGCGGTATTGGCTTTGTTGCCAATCTAAAAGGTAAAAAATCTCACGATATTATTGAAAACGCACTTACTATGTTGAGCTGCATGGAACATCGTGGTGGTACTGGCTTTGACGTCAAAAGTGGTGACGGCGCGGGTATACTTATTCAAATCCCACACGATTTTTTAAGCCAAGAAACTGCAGCCTTAGGGCTTAACCTACCCAATGCTGGCGATTACGGCGTAGGTATGATTTTCTTTCCACGCGATAAAGCGCAAGGTGAAGCCTGTAGAGACATTTTAAACCAAAATATTATCGAACTAGGTTTAACATTAATAGGTTACCGTAATGTGCCTGGCGACAACTCAATGCTAGGTGCTGCTTCATTTGAAAGCGAGCCAAATATTGAACAAGTATTTATTGCCAAACCAACAGAATTAAATGCACAAGAGTTTGAGCGCAAATTATTTGTACTACGTAAATATACCTCACATAAAATTAATGCCACTATTGCTAAAGAACGTGACGAGTTTTACGTTACTTCTATGTCATCAACTAAAATAGTATATAAAGGGCAATTTACCACTGAGCAAGTTCGTCAGTATTATCTTGACCTTCAAGACGAACGTACTATCTCAGGTATGGCGATGTTCCATTCTCGCTTCTCAACAAACACGTTCCCAGCTTGGCGTCGTGCACAACCATTTCGTTATATTGCTCATAACGGTGAAATTAACACCGTACGTGGCAATATTAACTGGATGAATGCGCGTGAAGCGTTATTTAAGTCTGTGAATTTCAGCGATGCTGAATTAAAAATGTTAAACCCAATTTGTAATAACGACAATTCTGATTCTGCCAACCTTGATATGGCAATTGAGTTGTTAGTGCTTAGTGGTCGTTCATTAGCACAAGTTATGATGATGATGGTGCCAGAAGCATGGCAAACCCAAACAGATATGGATGCCACCAAACGTGCCTTTTACGAGTACTATGCGTGTATTATGGAACCGTGGGACGGCCCCGCTTCATTATCTTTTTCTGATGGTAATGTTATTGGCGCAACACTCGATCGCAACGGCTTACGCCCTTCTCGTTATTTATTAACTGAAGATGGCACCTTAGTTATGGGATCTGAAACAGGTACCTTATGTGTTGATCAATCAACTGTCGTTGAAAAAGGCCGCTTGCAACCAGGCAAAATTTTTATTGCTGATTTAGAGCAAGGTCGTATTATTAGTGATGACGAAGTTAAAAAACAAGTCAGCTCAGCACAGCCTTACGGACAATGGATAGCACAAAATAAAATAGAGTTGAATCAGTTACCCGTGCCAACTGCTTCTATTGCGCAACCACCATTAACAGAGTTACGCAAAATACAAAAAGCATTTGGTTATACGAATGAAGATCTTAATTTAATACTTGCTGGTATGGTTGGTACATCAAAAGAGCCATTGGGCGCCATGGGTACCGATACGCCGTTAGCTGTGTTATCACATCGCCCACAACAACTATCACATTACTTTAAGCAATTATTTGCACAGGTGACAAATCCTCCTATTGATCCAATTCGTGAAGAATTGGTTATGTCACTACGCGGTTATATTGGTAAATCTTTAAATTTATTAGAAGAAACAGCAGCACACTGCCATAAAGTTGAAATTGATCAACCTGTGCTAACTAATGAAGATCTACGTAAATTACAACACATTGATAACGATCATCTGCAATCAAAAACGATTAGCATTACATTTAAGGCAAATGGCGGTGCTGGTTCACTTGAAAAAGCCCTTGACCGTATTTGCTTATACGCAAAAAATGCGGTTGAAGATGGGTATTCGATTTTAATATTAAGTGATCGCGAAGTAGACAGTGATCATGTTGCTATCCCTTCTGTATTAGCAACAGCGGCTGTTCACCATTATTTGATTCGTGAAAAATTACGTTCTTACGCTGATATTATTTTAGAATCAGCTGACGTACGTGAAACTCATCATTTTGCAACGGTTATCGGTTACGGTGCTGCCGCAGTAAACCCTTATTTAGCACTTGAAAGTATGTTCGCGTTGCGCGACGAAGGTGTACTTGATACTAAATTAACAAATGATCAAATAACAGATAAATACACAAAAGCTGTTGGCAGTGGTTTATTGAAAACCTTCTCTAAAATGGGTATTTCAACATTACAGTCATATTTAGGCGCGCAAATTTTTGAAGCTTTGGGTATTAATTCAGATGTTATAGATAAATACTTCACTGGTACGGTAAGTAGAATTGAAGGGTTAAGTTTAGACCAAATCGCTCAAGAAGCATTATTACGTCATCGTGAAGGCTTTCCAGAAGCAGACCGTATTGCTATTGAAAATTTATTACCAACAGGTGGTGAATATTCATGGAGAAATGATGGAGAACGTCATTTATTTAGCCCAACAGTTATTCGCTTATTACAGCATTCAACGGCAAGTAACGATACAAATCAATTTAAACAATATACAAAAACTGTTGATGAGCAATCTAAAGAAGCATTTACCTTGCGTGGTTTGCTTGAATTAAATAGCGATCGCCCTGCAATTGACATTAGTGAAGTTGAGCCAATTGAAAATATTTTCAAACGATTTGCATCAGGCGCTATGTCTTTTGGTTCAATATCGTGGGAAGCTCATACTACATTAGCCATTGCTATGAACCGTATTGGTGGTAAGAGTAACAGTGGCGAAGGTGGTGAAGATCCTATTCGTTTTACACCATTAGAAAATGGCGATTCAATGAACTCGCGCATTAAACAAGTTGCGTCAGGCCGTTTTGGTGTTACCAGTCATTACTTAGCTAATGCAGACGAATTACAAATCAAAATGGCACAAGGTGCAAAACCAGGTGAAGGTGGTCAACTTCCTGGTGATAAAGTAGACGCGTGGATTGGTAAAACTCGTGGCTCAACACCAGGTGTAGGATTAATTTCACCACCACCACACCATGATATTTATTCTATAGAAGATTTATCACAACTTATTTTTGATCTTAAAAATGCTAACCGTGAAGCACGTGTTAACGTTAAATTAGTATCAGAAGCAGGCGTTGGTACAATCGCTTCGGGTGTCTCTAAAGCCTACGCTGATGTGGTATTAATTGCAGGCCACGATGGTGGCACAGGTGCATCACCATTAAGTTCAATTAAACACACAGGCTTACCGTGGGAACTTGGTCTAGCTGAAACACATCAAACCTTAGTACGCAACAAATTACGTAGCCGTATCACCGTACAAACTGATGGCCAGCTAAAAACGCCACGCGATTTAGCTATTGCTACGCTACTAGGCGCAGAAGAATATGGTATGGCAACAACAGCACTAGTAGTTGAAGGTTGTATTATGATGCGCAAATGTCATTTAAATACTTGTCCTGTTGGCATTGCCACACAAGATAAAGGTTTACGTGATAAGTTTACAGGTCGTGCTGACATTTTAGTTAACTTCTTCACTATGATGGCTGAAGGGTTACGTGAGATTATGGCAGAACTTGGCTTTAAGAGTATTGATGAAATGGTTGGTCAAACGCAATGTTTGAAACCACGCAGCGATGTAGAACATTGGAAATACAAAGGTATTGACTTATCACCACTACTACACAAAGCAGAAAGTGACGAAAGTGAAACACTTTATCGCTCAAAAGAACAAAAACACTTAATACATGATATTATCGATCGTAAGATGATTAACGATGCGAAGGAAGCGCTTGATTCTCAGCAAAGTGTTGAGCTTGAATATGATGTTATCAATACTGACAGAACCGTTGGTGCAATGATTTCTAATGAAATATCTAAAAAGTACCAAGCAGAAGGCTTACCTGAAAACACGATTAAAGTGAAATTTAACGGCTCAGCTGGCCAAAGCTTTGGTTGTTTCTCAGCCAAAGGTTTACGTTTTGAGCTCGAAGGTGATGCAAACGATTACTTTGGTAAAGGTTTATCTGGCGCTAACTTAGTTGTTTATCCAAGCAAACAAGCTAAATTCTCAGCAAGTGAAAATATCCTAATTGGTAACGTTGCTTTCTTTGGTGCTACTTCTGGTAGTGCCTTTATTCGCGGTGTTGCTGGTGAGCGTTTCTGTGTGCGTAACTCTGGTGCAACAGCCGTAGTTGAAGGTGTAGGCGATCACGGTTGCGAATACATGACTGGCGGTAAAGCAGTTATTCTAGGAAGTACGGGGCGCAACTTTGCCGCTGGTATGTCTGGTGGTGTCGCTTATGTTCTTGATAAAAACAAAGACTTCGCACCTAAATGCAATATGGAAATGGTCTCTTTAGAAACCGTTGACACTGACGCAGAAAGCGCAGAATTAAAAGCCTTAATTACCGAGCATTTTAACGCAACAGGTTCAGATGTTGCCAGTGAATTATTAGAAAACTGGAACAACAATGTTAAACATTTTGTCAAAGTAATGCCTGTAGATTACAAGCGAATGCAAGGTTACATGAATGACGTACGCACAAGCGGCAATTTTGAATCAGAATATGACATTGCCGTAAAAGCTTTCGATATCCATTTAAACAACATAGCTAGCGCAAAAGCTTAAGCTGCAAGGAGAATATATTATGGGAAATCCAACAGGGTTTATCAACGTAGGTCGTGCCTTGCCAACTGAACGTAAAGCGGACGAACGTTTAATTGACTGGCTTGAAGTATATGAAGACATTCCACTCAAAGACGTCGAGAAACAAGCTTCTCGTTGTATGGATTGTGGTGTACCGTTTTGTCAATCAGCAAAGTCTGAATTTGCTCCGGCTGTTGCTGGTTGTCCAGTAAACAACGTCATTCCAGAGTGGAATGATCTAGTTTACCGTGGACGCTGGAAAGACGCTGTAGAGTTATTGCATAAAACCAATAACTTCCCTGAGTTTACTGGTCGAGTTTGTCCTGCCCCTTGTGAAGGTGCATGTGTATTAGGTATTAATTCAGATCCTGTTACTATCAAACTGCACGAAAAAGAAATTATAGATAAAGCCTTTAAAGAAGGCTGGGTTGTTGCAGAGCCACCATCAGCACGCACAGGTAAAAACGTTGCTGTTATCGGTTCAGGCCCTGCTGGTCTTGCGGCAGCTGCGCAACTAAATAAAGCAGGTCATATGGTGACTGTTTATGAACGCGCTGATCGTATCGGTGGTTTATTAATGTATGGCATTCCAAACATGAAATTGCAAAAAGAATTAGTGCAACGTCGTGTTGATCTACTAGCTGATGAAGGCATCGTTTTTGTAACCAACACTGAAGTAGGTAAAGACATTAGCGTTGAGCAGCTTGAAAAAGACTTTGATGCTGTTGTGCTATGTATTGGTGCCACTGTACCTCGTGATTTACCTGTTGAAGGCCGTGAACTCAATGGTATTCATTTTGCTATGGACTTTTTGAAAGCCAACACGAAAAGTTTACTTGATAGTGAACATAAAGATGGCAATTTCATTAATGCCGCAGGTAAAAATGTTGTTGTGATTGGTGGTGGTGATACAGGTACAGACTGTATTGGTACTTCTTTACGTCATCAATGTGCTAGCGCCATTCAATTAGAAATTATGCCTCGTCCACCTGAAAAACGTGAAGAAGCAACTAATCCTTGGCCACAATGGCCAAAACGCTTGCTGGTTGATTACGGTCAAAAAGAAGCCATTGCTATTCAAGGTCAAGATCCGCGTCAATACTTGGTAATGACCAAAAAAATTGAAGGTGATGAACAAGGTAATGTAAAAGCGGTTCATACCGTTGATATTACTTGGGAGAAAAACGACAAAGGTCAAATGTTCCCACAAGAAGTTGCCGGCAGTGAAAAAGTATTGCCTGCTGATATCGTACTTATCGCTATGGGCTTTATGGGTCCTGAAGGTGGATTAGTTGAGCAATTTGGACTAGAACAAGATAACCGTTCAAACATTGCTGCTGATTACGACAAGTTTGCCACTAGCAAGCAAGGCGTATTTGCTGCTGGTGATGGTCGTCGTGGCCAAAGTTTAATAGTATGGGCAATTGATGAAGGTAGACGTTGCGCACGTGAAGTAGACACCTATTTAATGGGTAAGAGCTATTTACCTTAAACTGTTTAGCTTAGCTTAAAGCTTGAATTAACTTATACTAAAAAGCGCTTTGATAGATTCTATCAAAGCGCTTTTTTTACTAGCGTCAATTAACTGCTTTATCGTTGTAAACATAATAAAGCCTCTCTGATATGGTTACGCATAAACCTTAGTTTAGAGATTGATGTTATTCAAGTTTAAGCAAATGTCCTTGTTAATTCTGTTAATTCTTAACGGCAAATTGCAGTTGGCTAAAATAAGTGAGGCACGAGCAAAAAGCCAACTGTAATTTGTTATTGGGATTTAGAATTAATAGAAGTTAAAAAATTTTCTATAGGTGCTCTATTAATGAAGTTATTGCTTTTATTGAGATTTTGAAGAAAGCTTAGAGGAGTTAATTCATGATTTCTTTCGGTTTGCATCGGATTTGCACCTTTCTCAATTAAATACTTAACAAGTTTTATATCGTTAAGTAGTATTGCTGAATGTAAGGGTGTAAGACCATCAATATTACTCTGAGCATCAATTGACATACCTTTAGACAAAAAATGTTCGAGGTAAATATACCGCTTATTTATATCTTTAATGCCAAATAGAAATGCTAATCCAGATCCGGATTCTAAATACTGAATATCATTTTTTGATGATCTAAAGTTAAATAGATAGAATTCACATCCTTTATTGGGAATATAGTGAGTATCATCATTAGTACTACAAATGATGATATCTTCAATATTACTTTCAGAAAGTGAATAGGCTGCCGTTATTGAATATAAAATAAGGAATAATAACGGGATTATAATAAAGAGTGTCTTTTTCACTTTTATCCCCAGATAATTTTGCTATCAGAGTCATTAAACGCAAGCATACCAAAATGGTTGTCATTTAACTTGGCTACTCCATTAACATGCAAAAGCAAGACACGTCCAAATTTCCATGCAAGTTGCTCACGTACTTTGTCATAAATCTTTATGGATATTAAATCTTGAGCTTTTGCGTGTTTAAACCAATGTTTTAATGCTTTTTTACCAAATTTGGTTAATACCTTCTTTGCTCCTGCCCTTGGGTTTGTCACTGATCTAAATAGTGCGTCTACAAAACCAAATGCATAAGAAGAGTCTACAGCCTCAACAAGTAGAGCCTGGGCAAACTCTCGAACAGGATCTGTTACATTAAGTAAGTCAATATTGTTATGTTGATTCTTGAAAATGAATTTAAGAATAACTACTGTTTCTTCTTTATTAAAAATGAGTTCATTGCTTTTGAATTTTTTAAGGTGTATCTGCTTGTTCATACTATTTCCTTTAGTTAATACTATATGTATTTGTTAAGTAGTAATTAATTACTACTGCTCCTTATAAATCTGAAATGATTCTATCAAAATTAAATACTGTTTACATGTGTTTATTTTCATTTACTGTTAGAGGGATAATAGTGAAAACTAGGACACTCGCTTATAAAGTAAACCAGAAAAAAACAACACTGAAAACTAGTAGCACTGAAAACTAGGACACTTACTTATAAAGTAAACCAGAAAAAAACAATAACACAAGTTAAATAGCCACTCAAAATAAGCCAAATGATTACTAATAAATCCTGTATGCGAATAATACTTACCAAATTTGTAAAATACAGTAGAAAACACGGTTTTTTAGACACACCAAGGACATCAGGCTTGATGTTTTGTTTTAAGATAAGTGGAGTGATAAACGTTAAGTCATTAAGTCATTAAGTCATTAAGTCGTTAAGCCGTTAAGCCGTTAAGCCAATAGTTTATCACAGCAATTGACATTAGTTCGCCGCTTTAATCCTTTATGTTCACAGTAATCAGTTAACACATCACTATGTCCTACCGCACCACGGAATAGCTTTCTAAAGTCTTTTGTCAAGGTTAACCAATTATCGGGACTTATGTTCAAGCGGTTAAGTAAAGCTGGTTGAATTGCTTCAATATAGCCGGCTTTATCTTCACGAAAACAGCGACCAGTCAGTTCAATTAATTCAAGGTAATCTTTAAGCTCAAACGGTAAACCTTTTGGCATTGCTTTACGTGGGTTTCCTACAAATGGTAATAATAATTTGGGTTGTTTAGCTTTTTTAGCTTGTGCTACTCGCTCTTTTACACTGGTATGTGAGGATGTTTCTGGAGTTATGGCAATGTTAGCTCTAACAGGGTTTAAGTCTACATAGGCCATACAAGCAGCAAGTGCGGCTTCATCTAATAAGGCTTGTGA
>Ga0193960_1001196_pt1 | contig 10411 bp, 10 predicted proteins | sample FB_3_MG_FD_140338 | JGI IMG/M metagenome (GOLD analysis project Ga0193960, IMG submission 140338) | Microbial mat bacterial communities from the Broadkill River, Lewes, Delaware, United States - FB_3_MG | ecosystem: Environmental > Aquatic > Freshwater > River > Microbial mats | place: USA...
CCCTTCAGCCAATTCAATTATTTCATTGCAAACAGCAAGTAAATGATTGTAACGTTCTTTTTGTTGTAACTTATTTAAGGTTTCACTTTCAGGGGTTATCTTAGCATCTGAGGCAACAAACTCATGATGTTCATAATACCTAATCGCATTATCAAGTACTGAATCGTTATGTACACTCCGCCCATAGATTTTTGAAACTAAAACCTGAGTTTGACGAGTATAGTGGGTTTGATGCTTATGCGCTTTAGCCATTTATTTGCGAATTATTTATTTAAAGAAATAAATACCATAATGCTAGAAAAAATAGAACTAATCAAGATGAACAATAGTTAATGAATATTAATTTTTCAAAGGCATTTCCTTATGCCTTCTATCTTTTAGTTTGTATTATAAACAATATTTATGACTTATTTTTGTGGACGTATACCTAAAGTGTGACATAACGCATAAGTTAATTCTGCTCTATTTAATGTATAAAAATGGAAGTTTTTAACCCCTTCTCGGTTAAGTACTTTAACTTGTTCCATAGCAATATTTGCTCCAACCATGCGACGTGTCATTTCATCATCTTCCAAGCCATCATACATTTTAGGCATCCAACTAGGTACATGAACATTGGTTAAACCAGCAAAACGCTCCAGCATTTTATAGTTAGTTACAGGTAAAATTCCTGGAATAATTTCAACATCTATACCAACAGTTACACAGCGGTCTCTAAATCGTAAATAAGATTCAATATCAAAGAAAAATTGGCTGATGGCACGATTAGCGCCCGCATCAATTTTACGTTTCAAGTTAAGTAAATCAAACTGTGGGTTAGGCGCTTCAGGGTGCCCTTCTGGGTAAGCAGCTACCGAAATATCAAAGTCTGCCACGTCACGTAACAGTTCAACCAAATCTGAAGCATACATAGAAGGTTTTTCATCACTATTAGGCAGATCGCCCCGTAAAGCAACAATATGGCGTACACCACTTGCCCAATAATCTTTGGCTATTTGTACTAACTCTTCGCGGTTTGCATCAATACACGTTAAATGTGGCGCAGCAAGTAAAGCAGTATCTTGTTGAATACGCTTAATAATGTCATGTGTTCTATCGCGGGTTCCTGAGCCTGCACCATAGGTTACCGAGACAAAGTTAGGCTTTAACGGCGCTAAGCGTTCTATTGAATTCCACAGTGTTGTTTCCATTTCTGGCGTGTTAGGTGGAAAAAATTCAAATGATACCTGCACGTCCTTGCTGATTTCACTTAGACTTCGATTTAATGCTTCTACTTGTCTTGCATGGCTGTAACTCATTAGTTTATCCCCTTTATTTTAACTTGGTTGTGCTTGTGAGCTAATTGCTGACAAATGTTCACTAGATCTGAATGTAGCCCGCCCGCAGTAACATCTCGTCCTGCGCCAGGACCACGTATAATTAATGGGTTTTCTTGATACCAATAACTGCTAATTTGAAAAATATTGTCACAAGGCGTCAAATTGGCAAATGCATCCCCATTTGGCAATACTTCTAAACTAACCTTAGCTTGAACCTTGCCTAAGTTATTAACATCTAAGCGCGCAACATAACGTATACAACATGCTTGGCTGTTGGCACTTGCTAAAGCTGTGGCAAAGTAATCATCTAATTCATTGGCTCTTGCCAAAAATTCATCTTTACTCACGTTCTGCAATGACTTAGGCACTAAATTAATGCACTCAATATCGTCCAACGATAATTCAAAGCCTGCCATGCGTGCTAAAATAAGCAATTTACGTTGTACATCACGACCCGATAAATCTTCACGTGGATCTGGTTCGGTAATACCTTGTTCTAGGGCTCTTAAGAGTAACGTAGAAAAAGCAACTGAACCGTCATATGTTTCAAATAGCCAAGATAATGTTCCTGAAAAAATTCCTGCAATCGCAGTAATGATATCACCACTATTATTAAGATCAGCTATGGTATAATTTATCGGTAAACCTGCACCAACAGTCGTATTACCCAACCACAAACTCTGATGTTTGTCCGCGGTATTAACTAACTGATTGTAATATTCAGTTGTGGACGATGCGGCCCACTTATTGGCACCAATAACATGAATTCCTTGTTTGAAAAAATCTTGATAAAGTAAGCTAAACTCTTCACTTGGCGTAATATCAACAATAATTAAATCATCATAAGGATGGTTACTTAACCACGACAACAATTGCTCATAATCATACGGTTGGGCATCTTGTTTAAATAATGTTAACGCCTGATTGACATCAATACCGTCATTATTAATCAAGGCTTTTTTCGATGAAAGCAAACCCACCAGATAAATATTTTCTAAGGCATAAATACGATTTAATTGCGCGGGTAATAATTCAATAAAGCGTTCGCCAATATTACCTAACCCAGCAATTACCAAGCCAATATGACGCGAATCTTTAACAATATCATGGTGCACATTATTCAATAACTCAGTGCTACATGGCTCGGATAAAAGAGCAATAACACTGTGATTATTGTTACTGTTTACTATACACAATGGCTGCGCACTTTTTAATGAACGTTTAAAACGAGCCTTAACATCACCCCGCTGTGCAACGTTATAACCAACAGCAGCAATAATGGCAATAGGTTTAAAGGTTACCTCTACATCATGACTAGCTAGCCATTGACTCAGAGCCTTTTGCTGTGATTGATTTATAACAACAAAGCCTTGTTCAATATCAGCACAAATAGGAAAAAACTCGTTCAAAACTCGGTCCGCTTTATCTCCAAGAAAACTAGCTGATTGCGCTAATATAAGATCATTCAAATACGTAACTGACAGTTCTTGTTTGGCAATATGGCCAAATTTACCAATTTCAGTACCCGATACTTTCGCATCAAAGCTACTCGCTACATGCAAATGACAATGATGAGACAAGCTTTCGTTAACTAATGGGGTTAATGTTTTTGAATGTAACACAGGGTTACCAAGTCGACCCAATTCTTTAGCTACACCATTAGGTAAGCGATGTAGTTTTCTCGCATTAGGAACAACACGAGGGTCTGCGCTATAGATCCCATCAACGTCTGTCCACAAGGTAACATTAAAAGCGCCCACTAATGACGCCATAATGGTAGCAGAATAATCACTACCATTGCGGCCCAAAGTACAGGTTTTTCCTCGAGAATCTTGACTTATATAACCAGTAATTACCGCTAATTTTCCAAACTGTAAATGTGTTTTAAGCTGGGCACTACTTAACGCATGATCAACTGTGCAAGATTGTTCGTTATCAATCACCAAAAAATCGCGAGCGTCAATGGCGTTACTGGGGCAAATTTTTTCGTTAAGTAAAGCTGAGAGTAACCGAGCTGACCATAGCTCACCAAACGCTAAAATATCATTTCTGTGTTGGACAAAATCACTAGATAACCATTGCGTTAGCTGAACGATGTCTTTTAATAAGAGCTGTGTTAATTGCTTTGCGTTATTCTCGTTTAATATTTCACTAATTAGGGTTGATTGCTGTGCCTGTAATTCAGCTAAAGACTCGTTAAAATCTCCCTCTTCCGCGAGATTAAGCAGCGTAAATAAATAATCCGTAGTTTTGCCATTAGCAGAAACAACAACAATATCATTTAACTGACAATTTTGACGAATTATCTCCAAAACACGTTCAATACATTGTGCATTAGCTAACGAGCTACCGCCAAACTTATGAACATTGATAGCATGCTTTTCTAATTTATTTTTTGGTGTCTGTAATTCTGTCATGTTTTATTCTATAAAATAGTGGTAGCTTAGCTAAAAATAAACCTAGCAAATTTGACTTTGTTCTAAGCCGTAAGCTAAATCTGCTAAAATGTCATTAATGTCTTCAATACCTACGGAAACTCTTATTAATGACTCGCTGATGCCCGCTTCAAGTCGCGCGCTTTCTTCCATACCCGCATGAGTCATAGTTGATGGGTGACAAATTAAACTTTCTACACCACCGAGAGACTGCGCCAAGGTAAATAGTGTTAAATTAGCAAATAGTTTTTTCACTGATTCAACACCACCTTTAATATCAAAGCTTAACATAGCACCAAAACCTGCTTGTTGTTTTTTGGCAATGTCATGGCCTGGGTGTTCTTTTAGGCCTGGGTAATATAACGCGTCAATTGCCGGATGATCTTTTAAAAACTCAGCCACTTGTGCTGCATTTTGTTGATGTTGTTTAATGCGCACAGGTAAAGTTTTCAAACCACGTAAAGCTAAGAAACTATCAAAAGCACTGCCTGTAATACCAATGCAATTTGCCCACCACGCTAATTCTTCACCTAATGATTGCTCTTTAGCTACTAAAACACCCCCAACAATATCGCTGTGACCATTAATATATTTAGTGGTGGAATGAAAAACTATATCTGCGCCTAAAGTTAATGGCTGCTGTATAGCTGGAGATAAAAAGGTATTATCAACAGCCACTAACGCACCAACATCATGGCAAAGTTTCGTTACTTCTTCTATATCTACCAAGCGTAATAAAGGATTACTTGGGCTCTCTAATAAGACTAACTTAGGTCTTTTTGCTAATGCTTTTGTTAACGCATCTTGATCATTTTGATCAACTATAACGAGTTTAAATTGATCACGCTTTGCTAAGTGAGTGAATAGGCGGAAACTCCCACCGTAACAATCATGTGGAATAACAACTAAATCATCAGCTGATAACAGCTGACAAAGCAGCAATACTGACGACATTCCCGTGCTAGTAACCACACCAACACTTCCTTGTTCTAAATCAGCAATAGCTTGGCCAAATAATGCGCGTGTTGGATTACCTGTACGAGAATAATCAAACTCTCGTTTGTCATTAAATCCTTTCAATGAGAAAGTGCTAGATAAATGTATAGGAGCAACAACAGCACCATGATGCGTATCAGTATTAATACCAGCGCGCACTGCCGATGTGGTAATATTAGTGATCTTAGCAGTTGACATTTTTATTCCTTTTTCTCATTAACAAACATATTAAATTTATTTGGATGTTTGGACGTCTATAACTCTAAACACTTTAGCTATTTAGGTCAAGATTTTTTAGACATCTAAACTTCTACTTGACTGATTTTCTGCAACCAGTAGAATTGCATTATAAAGAATTAAAAATTATATGCTGATCAATTTATTTTCATAATCAAAAAGTAATCGTCAGTAACGAAATCAATTTAAACAACAATAGTAACAGAGGAATTTACATGGCTCAGTGGAATGACGAATACATTAATCCCTATGCCGAGCATGGTAAGAAAAGTGAGCAAGTAAAAAAAATTACAGTCTCAATTCCTTTACGTGTATTGAAAGTATTAACCGATGAACGTACTAGACGCCAAGTAAATAATTTACGTCATGCGACTAATAGTGAATTGTTGTGCGAAGCCTTTTTGCATGCATTTACTGGCCAACCTTTACCTGACGATGAAGATCTAGCTAAAGATAATGACGAAAAATTACCCGCTAGTGTCCGCCGCATATTAGAAGAAAAAGGTATTACTGATTTTAGTGCCTATGATATAGACGAAGACTAACAACAAATAGTGAATATATAAAAAGTAGCAAGTGTACATTAACTCGCTACTTTTTTTACACGTAAATTATACTAATTTTAGTAAACTTTATTTGTGGTATGGTTTACTTAAACGATGTACAGACTCAATAAAATGTCCTGCATGTTCAGGATTCACATCAGGATGAATACCATGGCCTAAGTTGAATACGTGCCCTGTACCACCGTGACCAAAACCTGCCAATATTTTTTCCACTTCTTGTTCAATTCGCGGTAATGGTGCATATAACATAGAAGGGTCCATATTACCTTGTAATGCCACTTTATCACCAACGCGGGCTTTGGCATTATCAATATCAATAGTCCAATCAAGCCCAACCGCATCACAACCAGTTGCAGCAATATCTTCTAACCACATACCACCATTTTTAGTAAACAATGTAACAGGTACCTGTCTACCATCATTATGCCTTGTTAAGCCATCAACAATTTTGTGCATATATTGTAGAGAAAATTCTTTATAATCACGTGGTGATAATACGCCACCCCAAGTATCAAAAACCATCACCGATTGTGCGCCAGCAGCAATTTGTGCATTTAAATATGAAATAACTGAATCAGCTAATTTATCAAGTAATAAATGTAGAGTTTGTGGCTCTGCAAACATCATTTTTTTTACTTTTGTAAAACTTTTTGAGCTACCGCCTTCAACCATATAGGTTGCAAGCGTCCAAGGACTACCAGAAAAACCAATTAATGGTACACTGCCGTTAAGCTCTTTTTTAATAGTACGAACTGCGTTCATAACATATTGTAATTCAACTTCAGGGTCAGGCATGCCAATTTTATCTACATCAGCTTTACAGGTAATAGGTCGTTCAAATTTCGGCCCCTCCCCTGTTTCAAAATATAAACCTAACCCCATCGCATCAGGAATCGTTAATATATCGCTAAATAAAATGGCTGCATCAAGCGGAAAACGACGTAGTGGCTGAATAGTCACTTCACAGGCTAAGTCAGCATCACGACATACTGACATAAAGTCACCTGCATCTTTACGTACTGCACGATATTCAGGTAAATAGCGGCCAGCTTGTCTCATCATCCAAACTGGGGTGTAATCTACTGGCTGTTTTAACAACGCACGTAAATAGTTATCATTTTTTAATTCGGTCACCAATAAATCCTCTCGTTCACTCATCGTCTACTTGTGCTCATTTTCAATTACTAACATAACAAGCAGTTTATGGCGCATATTCTAACACTGGCAGTATTATGAATCCATGCGCCAAATCAATTCCTTTATATTCATGATAAAGACCCTAACATAAAAAAAAGATTTCTATTTTGTTACATTTTGTTTGATATTGTCAATTTATGTAACAATCAGTTACTTAGCTAGAATTTAAGTTAAAATAAACCAACTACGAAGAAAATCGTCGAGTTTATACTCTATTAAAGTTGTTGCAGTGGTGAAATTGCTTTGCTATAAAATACCTGCGAAACAAAGAAGCACTGATTAATAATAAAAATACTTCTGCATATAAATAATAAGAATCTTGATTAACAAGACCATAAAGCGAGCATTTCAGGCCTTTCTCTTTGAGAAAGGCTTTTTTATTTCTACAAACAATGAAACCATCACTCCACACTAAATAATACCCTCACCTTTAAGCCTTTTGTTTTTCATGACTGACTAATAACTTAATAGACTTAGTCGAATTATTTGCTAATCATCAATTAACCATATAAATTCCCTTTAATATAATACTTAATGAGAACTAACAATGCATAACCCACAACGTGATATAACATTACGATTTTTAGCTGAACCACAAGATGTTAATTTTGGCGGAAAAGTTCACGGTGGTGCCGTAATGAAGTGGATAGACTTAGCCGCTTATGCCTGTGCCGCAGGTTGGAGTGGTCGATATTGTGTAACCGCCTATGCAGGTGGCATTCGTTTTGTTGCACCTATTCATGTTGGCAGCTTAGTCGAAGTTGAGGCGAAGGTGATTTACACTGGCAGCTCATCAATGCATATTGCCGTAGAGGTTAATGCATGTGATCCTAAATCATTAAACCGTCGAATAACAACTCACTGTATAGTAATAATGGTGGCAGTAGATCAAAACGGTCAATCTGAACAAATCCCTAAATGGGTTCCTGAAACAGAAGAAGACAAAAGACAACATGATAGTGCTTTAAAATTAATGGAAATGCGCAAGCAAATTGGTGAAGAAATGCAAATTTTTGTTGAATAAATGGAGTTATTAATGATGGTAAAATACATAGCTATTACTGTATTTTTTCTTATTGTTTCCGTGTGCAAGCCAAGTTATGCCATGGGTAAACTAGGCCATCAAATAGTTTGTCAATTAGCCTTTGAACACCTATCAAGCGTGAATCAAGATAAAATCACGCATCTACTTAATGCTATTCCTACACAACACCAACATTTAATTAATCATTATAATTATAAAAAAAAGGATAAACCAATAACATTTGATAATGCTTGTACTTGGGCTGATGCAATTAAACGTATAGAAGAATACAGGCCCTACAGCGCATGGCATTATTTAAATGTGCCGCGTTCAAACACACATATTAGTGTGAATGAGTGTAGCAACAACTGTTTACCTCAAGCGATATTAACGCATCAAAAACACTTGGTAAAACCAGAAAAAGCTGAGTCAAAAAGAGAGAGGGAATGGCAAAAAATACAATCATTACTGTTTTTAGGTCATTGGCTTGGTGACATCCATCAACCTTTACACATTAGCTTTGCTGATGACAAGGGAGGCAATAAAATTAAATTTTCGCATTACGATACGAAATGTGGCAATTTACATTGGTATTGGGATGAATGTATTTTTTATAAAGAAAAAAATAGCAAAAGAAAATGGTTAGAATTGCTACGTTCAAAATGGAAGCAATCCTCTCAACCAAGTTGGCAAGCTAAACAAGTGTGGCAATGGGCTGATGAATCATTCCAAATAACAACACAACCTAGCTTCAACTGTTGTCAATTAACCAGTGAGAATCATTGTGAAAAACCTAAAGGTAATATCAAGTTACCTGAAAATTATTTGGACGAGTTTCAACCCATTATGGAACAACGATTATTACAAGCGGCGCAGCGATTAACCAAAGTACTAGAAGTGTCTTTATAGCTTCCAAATGTCCCGTGCACATTAGAGTTGGCCGACACTTAATATGCCGACTACACCTCTCAATCAAGTTTTTAGAGAATAATCTCTGTAATTATTTGAGTTTTCACTGAATTAGCAATAAAACATTGTTCATGCGATTGATGGTGCATTTTTTCTAGCTGTTCCAATGTCGGTTTTTTATCACCAGCAAATTGCACATGTGGCTTAAGGGTCACTTTAGTCATGGATATTTTACCGTCATCATCTTTTTCCATTATACCTACCGCATCATCAACATAGGCATCAACCACATACCTTCTTTTGGCTGCAATCGACAAAAAGAATAGCATGTGACAACTAGATAAAGAGGCAACGAAAGCTTCTTCTGGATCTACATTTGCTTCAACAGAATAAGGTAAAGGAACAACGTGTGGGGAAGACGAAGCTTGCACCGTTACACCACCATCGAAAATCCACTGATGACCACGGCTATACTTATTATCGACATAATTCTCATTAGCGCCTCTAGCCCAATTAATTTTGGCAAAATACTCTGACATTTTAATTCCTTACTACAAATCATTGAAAGAATAACGGAGCATAACAACAGAAACTCTTTTTAGCCCTTATAAGCAAAGTTACTTACAAATCATACACTTTATGAATAACGATGCTTGCTACCATTAAAGCCACACTGAACATAAACCAACAAAAAGCAAAAATAAACCATTTTTGAATATGCCTAGGTACGTTCTTTCTTTTTTCGAGCATCCCATAGCGTTTCGCATGAAAAGACCAAAGAAACACTGTAGCGTATTGCAACACCCCTTGACCTGCAAAAGTGAAAGTAAGGCTATAAAATCTAATACCGTCATCAAGAATATCTTCCAACAAAGATAGCCATTTTGCTTTTAGATAGAAGACTAATATAATCCAAATAAAAGTTCCTATTCCCCAGCATAACAATAGGATTAGAAGGATATATTCGGGTGTTTTCAATAGCATATTATTTAGTGGAATTCATACGGTATAAAAATCCCCCTCCTTTGTCTCCCAAATACCCGCCAGCATAACCACCAGCCGAGCCAACAACAACCACAAAAAAAAGCTAAAGAGCCCAAGAGCCAAGAACTATAATACCTGCAACTAGCCAAAGTGAAATACTAATAATAAATAATCTTTGAACTCTTTTAGGAACAAGGTTCCTTTGCTTTAACCTTTTACAACGCTTTGCTTGCCAGTCAAACATAAAAATGAGTGCATAACGTGAAATACCAAGCCCCGCTGAGAAAATATTAGAAGAAAATGAATAATAGTTTTCATCTATAACTTCTTCAACAAACGAAAGCCATTTATACTTTAAATAAATAATAGATATCCACCATATGACTGCTATTAAACAACCTCCGAAAAACAGGTACGCTGAAACGAGTGAAATAAAGGATGGTTCAATTAGTTGCATTACTTAATCCCATTGGCTTCATATAATACTTTTCCTTTTGACTCTCCATATTTTCCACCATATTTCCCACCAACATAACCACTGGCAGATCCCGCTATAACAGCACACCAAAACAAGCTAGTTCCTGCACTTTCTACTCCAAATAATATATTACAACCCACATAAGCAGCATAACCTCCCACACTACCTCCTACAATACTACCCGCGGCTTTACCTGTTTCAGTATACTTAGCCTTATTACACGTAGCACTATCACTAACAGTACAAGCTTTTTGAATATTAGCGAC
>Ga0193960_1001198_pt1 | contig 10409 bp, 10 predicted proteins | sample FB_3_MG_FD_140338 | JGI IMG/M metagenome (GOLD analysis project Ga0193960, IMG submission 140338) | Microbial mat bacterial communities from the Broadkill River, Lewes, Delaware, United States - FB_3_MG | ecosystem: Environmental > Aquatic > Freshwater > River > Microbial mats | place: USA...
CATCACTCATGTCTTTGGGGTGAGATGTTGAAAAACGAATTCTTACATTTGGAACAGCCTCTGCAACCATGCTCAACAAATCATGAAATGCGACATCCTTACCATCTTTATTAAATGTATATGAATTAACATTCTGTCCCAACAAAGTAATTTCCTTAAATCCTCTATTCTTCAGATCTAAACACTCATTTATAATAGACCCTACACTTCTACTTCTCTCACGGCCTCTTGTATATGGCACAATACAATATGTACAGAAATTATTACAACCTCTTATTATAGATACAAATCCTGAAATTGCAGTTTCCTCTATACGAGTTGGACAAATATCCTTATACGTTTCTGTCAATGATAGTTCAACATTTATAGCCTTTTCTCCTTTTTCTGCCTGTTTGATAAGCATAGGTAAATCAGCATATGCATCCGGTCCTACAACAATATTAAGATTCTTTTCTTGTGTGAAAAGATCTGCCCCTAGACGTTCTGCCATACATCCCATTATACCAATCAAAACATCTGGTCGTGCTTTCCTAAGAATAGAAAAACTCTGTACTCTTCCCCTAACTCTTGATTCAGCATTTTCACGAACAGAACACGTGTTTACAAGTACAATATCTGCATCTTGCTTCTCCTTCACCATTTCGTAACCATCTTTCTGCAAAATCGCTGCAACAACTTCACTATCTGCCACATTCATCTGACAGCCATAGGTCTCTATATAAAACTTTTTTGACATAATCTCGTTTAATTTTTGAAGCGGTAAATATACTAATTTAATTGATACAGGTAAAACCATTTTTTTTACCTAATTTTGACAACTATTTCATAAACACAATAATGAATTAGTGAGATTATATAAAAATTCACTATTTTTATAATTGAACCTAAATAAATACAGAAATGACACAAAGAGATGACTTTGCAAAATTTGCCACAAAAGGTAGAGGCATTAGCAGTATTTCACTAGATAAATACACATCAATTCACAATAGCTACATATCTCCAACAATTATCGAAGAAAGACAATTAAATGTTGCATCTATGGATGTTTTTTCTCGACTAATGATGGATAGAATTATATTCCTAGGAGTGCCTATCGATGATTATGTTGCCAACATTATTATGGCACAATTATTATATCTTGAATCAGCTGATCCAGGTAAAGATATTCAAATTTATTTCAATACTCCAGGAGGCTCAGTTCACGCAGGACTTGGTATATACGATACAATGCAATATATAAACTGTGATGTTGCTACAATATGTACAGGAATGGCTGCATCTATGGGCGCAGTTCTTCTTACAGCAGGAACAGAGGGGAAACGTTCTGCTCTTCAACATTCAAGAGTTATGATTCACCAACCAATGGGAGGTGCACAAGGACAAGCTTCTGATATTGAAATCACTGCAAGAGAAATTCTTAAATTAAAGAAAGAGCTTTATACTATCATTGCAGATCACTCAAATAATCCTTTCGAAAGAGTTGAAAAAGACTCTGATAGAGACTATTGGATGACAGCAGAAGAGGCACATGCCTACGGAATGATTGACGAGGTTTTAAAACGATAAATAATAATATGGGTATGGATAAATGTTCATTTTGTGGACGATCGAGAAAAGACGTTAGTTTACTAATTGCGGGAACTGATGGTTTCATTTGTGAATCATGTGTAGATCAAGCACATGATATTATAAAGGAAGATCTTAAGGGGAAAGATGAACTTAATTTAGAAGAACTAAATCTTCTTAAACCTATAGAGATTAAAGAATTCTTAGAACAATATGTTATTGGTCAGGATGCAGCAAAGAAGTTTCTGTCTGTAGCTGTATATAATCATTATAAAAGACTTCTTCAGAAGAAAGATAAAGAAGATATTGAGATTCAAAAATCCAATATCATTATGGTTGGTGAAACAGGTACAGGTAAGACTCTTTTAGCACAAACAATTGCTAAAATGCTTCATGTTCCTTTTACTATTGTTGATGCAACAGTACTAACTGAAGCTGGTTATGTTGGTGAAGACATTGAATCTATTCTAACAAGACTACTTCAGGCTGCTGATTATAATATAGAAGCTGCAGAGAAAGGTATAGTTTTTATTGATGAGATTGATAAGATTGCACGTAAAAGTGACAATCCATCTATCACTAGAGATGTTTCTGGAGAAGGAGTTCAGCAAGGACTTCTTAAACTTCTTGAAGGTGCAGTAATAAATGTACCACCTCAAGGAGGTAGAAAACACCCTGATCAAAAGATGATTCCTGTTAATACTAAAAATGTATTATTCATTTGTGGTGGAGCATTTGATGGAATAGAAAGAAAGATTGCAAACAGAATGAACACTCAGGTTGTTGGTTTCAATGCATCTAAAGAAAAGGAAAATGTAGACTATAAGAATTTACTTCAATATATCTCTCCAAGTGATCTAAAATCATTCGGGCTAATACCTGAGATTATTGGACGTTTACCTGTTCTTACTTATCTACAACCTCTTGAGAGAAAAACACTAAGAAGTATTCTTACAGAACCTAAAAATTCTATCATCAAACAATACACTAAACTTTTTGAGATGGATGACATCAAACTTAAGTTTAATGAAGATGTTCTTGAATATATGGTTGATAAAGCAATGGAATTCAAGCTTGGTGCCAGAGGTCTTCGCTCTATATGTGAGACTATAATGATGGATGCTATGTATGAACTACCATCTTCTGAAAAGAAAACATTTACTGTTACTCTTAAATATGCTAAAGAAAAATTTGAAGACATTAATGCCTCAAACTTACATATAGCATAATTCATATAAAAAGATAACACTCATAATAGAGAATAGAATATATACTTTAAGTATATATTTTATTCTCTATTATATTTTTATATACTATCAAGATCACCTCAAAGTACTGCATATCTTGATTTTGCAATTCCTAATTCAGAATTCCTAATTCAAAATTAATTTTTGTATGTTTGCAAGCGAAAATAAAAAACATACAATATAAGATGATTACAGTTTCAAATTTAGCAATTCAATTCGGCAAGAAACCATTATTCCAAGATGTAAATATCAAATTCTCTCCAGGCAACTGCTACGGGGTGATTGGAGCAAATGGTGCTGGTAAATCAACATTCTTAAAAATCCTTTCTGGTCAACTTGACTCAACAAGAGGTCAAGTATCTATGGAACCAGGAGAGAGATTATCTGTACTTACACAGGATCACTACGCTTTTGACGAGCACACTGTTATTGATGCTGTTATGATGGGACACAAAGAGATGTGGGAAGTCATGAGTGAGAAAGATGCTATCTACATGAAAGAAGATTTCACTGAAGAGGATGGTATTAAAGCAGCTGATCTAGAAGAAAAGTTCGCTGAAATGGATGGATGGAATGCAGAAAGTAATGCCTCTGGACTTCTTGAAGGACTTGGGATCAAAAAAGAAATGCAGTCAATGTACATGAAAGATCTTTCTGGAAAAGAAAAAGTTCGTGTACTTCTTGCACAAGCTCTTTTTGGTGAACCAGATAACTTACTACTGGATGAGCCTACCAATGATCTTGACCTTGAAACAGTTCTTTGGTTAGAAAATTACCTTGCTAACTTCCAGAATACTGTTATTGTTGTATCTCACGATAGGCACTTCTTAGATAATGTATGTACTAATATTGTTGATATTGATTATGGTAAGATAAACTCTTACGGAGGAAACTATTCATTCTGGTACCAGTCAAGCCAATTAGCTGCTAGACAACAATCAATGCAAAACAAAAAGGCAGAAGAGAAAAAGAAAGAACTTCAAGAATTTATTCGCAGATTCTCTGCCAATGTTGCTAAATCAAAACAAGCAACAGCTCGTAAAAAGATGCTTGATAAACTTGATGTTGAGGAGATTGCACCTTCCACTCGTAGATACCCTGGAATAATCTTTAATCCAGAAAGAGAGATAGGAAATAATGTTCTTAAAGTTGAAGGACTTAAATATAGTGCAGATGGAAATACTCTTTTCAACGATATAAATTTCACAATAGAGAAAGACGAAAAAGTTGTTTTTGTTTCTAAAGATCAAAGAGCAACTACTGCTTTATTTGATATTCTAGAAGGACAAAAAGAACCAGAAGCTGGAACTGTTGAATGGGGGGTTACCACAAAAAGAGCCTACCTACCAATGGACAATACAGAATTCTTCCAAGACAACTTAAATCTACTACAGTGGATACAACAATTTGCAAGGGGAATTGATGATTTTGAACTTAGAGCCTACTTAGGTAAAATGTTATTCTCTGGTGAGGATATTGACAAAAAGACAACAGTTCTATCAGGAGGAGAGAAAATGCGTTGTATGATTTCTCGTATGATGCTTGAAAACCCTAATGTTGTTCTACTTGACCATCCAACAAACCACCTTGACATGGAATCTATTCAGGCCTTCAATAATAATATGAAAACATATCCTGGAAACATTATGATGGCTTCTCATGACCACGAATTCATAAATACAGTATGTAATCGTGTAATAGAGATAACACCTAATGGAACTATTGATAAATACATAGAATTTGAAGATTATCTTACAGACGAAAAGATAAAGAATCTTAAAGAAGAGATGTATAAATAAAATATTAAAAAAGGCGTTCTTTGAAGAACGCCTTTTTTTAATAGTAATTACTTATTGATTTTTCTTTTAACCTAAGCTCAAGCATTATCCTAGACTTACATGAATAATGAATCTCAATCTCATCGCCTTCACTTGCAGATTCCCAGATCTCATTCTCTACAATAAAATCTTTATTATTAATAGTAAAAATTAGAGTATCATCTAATTTCTTTTTTTCAATCAATGGCCATCTTTCTATAATCTTATTACCCTTACTTAAATCTTTAATATACTTTCTATTCATTAACCACATTATAACAACAGCAAGTATTATTCCTCCCATCAAAATTTGATTGGCTATCTCCTCAAGTTCTGGCTTAAAATAAACTATAAAATATGAAATAATAATAGAAACAACTATAATCACCAATGCAATAATAAGACCTGGTCTCATATAACTCCTAACTAATCTTCTATCTCTAAAATTTAATCTTTCAGCCATAATTCTATATATATTTATGTAGCTTATTATACTCCATTAAAAAAAAAAAGTTATCTAGATTCGTAAGAATCTATTCAAAAGACAAATACTACATTAATAAACATATTTTAACTATTGAATAATTAACATCTTGTACACCTGTCACTTAAGTGAAATATTTTTTTTATATTTACTACTAAGAAATGTAAAGTATATATCATGTTATTATTTGAAATAATAAAATATTTACTGAAGTTCACAATAATATCAACTATACAAATATTTAGTTTTGTCTATTTTGTTGCTATTGCACATGATACTTCTGAAAGAATTCTAGCCATAAAGGAGGGAGTAGCTTCATCAACATACGTGTCTGGAATAATACTTATTATCTTTGGAAAATGGGAAATAGGATTAATCATTCTAGTACTTAGCATTGCATTCGCAAATTATTTCATTCACGAAGACTCTAAAGAGTAAAAAAAAAGCCACATAATTAATATGTGGCTTTTTGATTTATATCATTTATTATATATTACATATAAGGAATCTTTGTTAAACCTTCTGCAAATTGATTAATACCCTTTTCAATCTTCTTCTTAAGCATCATCTTCATCATCATACTCATGTCAGCATGTAGTGTCAATCGTAACCTTGTATCATAGGCTCCTTTTTCAACTAACTGAATCCAAAAAATAAAATCAAAAGGTATTCTACCCTCTCCTATAATTTTAATAGTTGTATTAGCCTCTTTCTCAATAATACGAAGACCAACGTCTCCCATCCCTTTTACAGTAAAATTACAAGTATCTTGCGTTGTCTCAACATTTTCTATCTTATCAGTCATCTCATTAGCCTGATCGCCAGCCATATTCTTAGCTGTTTCAAAAAGCATTCCTAATTTCTGAAAATCAGATAAAAAATTAAAAACCTTATCTGAAGAATTTGATATCTTTTGTATCTCACTTACAAACTTCGTTTCACTCATCTTCTTTTATTTTCCCCAATTTGATGGGTCTTTTCTCCACTCTTTAAGATTCTCTACATCTTCTTCTTTGATGTAACCAGTCTCTAGAGCTAATTCAATCATTTCATTATAGTTACTTAAGGTAGCTAATTTACAGTTTGCATTTGCAAAATTATCTTCAGCTATTTGGAATCCATAAGTGAAAATTGCAACCATACCAAGCACTTCACATCCCGCTGAACGTAAAGCTTCAACAGCTTGAAGACTTGAACCTCCTGTAGAAACAAGATCCTCAACAACAACAACCTTCTGACCAGCCTCAATTGTTCCTTCAATTTTATTTTCTAAACCGTGAGCTTTAGCTGACGAACGAATATACACAAAAGGTTTATTAAGTATTTGAGCAACTAATACACCTTGAGCAATAGCTCCTGTTGCAACACCAGCAACAACATCACAGTCTCCATACTCTTCCTTAATCATCTCAGCAAATGCATCACGAATATAATCACGCACATTTGTAAATGATAGAGTCTTTCTATTATCACAATAGATTGGTGACTTCCAACCAGATGCCCATGTAAATGGATTTGTTGGTTGTAATTTAATTGCTTTAATTTGTAATAGATGTTCAGCTACTTTTTTTGCTGTTGTACTCATGATAAACAATATTAAATATTAACATTCAAATTAATTCTTGCAAATGTATAAAGTATTTTTTAAAGATAGAATATTTTCTCTACGGGATGAGAGTTTTTTAGCTAACAAAGATGAAAATACTTATATTTTCAAGGATGTTGAACAATTAAAACACCTTATATACTGTTTTATTAATGAAAACAATAACATCACTGTTATACATACAAGTTTACCTGAGCTATGGCAAATATTTCAAAGTATACTAGATACAAAACATGCAGCAGGTGGAGTTACAATAAAAGAAGATAGTTTCCTTGCAATAAAGAAATGGGGAATATGGGACTTACCAAAAGGGCATGTTGAAGAAGGAGAAACATTCGAGGTAACAGCAATACGTGAAGTTGAGGAAGAGACTGGTATTACTAAACCAGAGATAGTAAGTGCTCTTCCTTCTACATATCACATATACATATATGAGAATAAAATAATACTTAAAATCAGCCATTGGTATCGAATGTCATATAAAGGGGATGATTCTCTTATTCCTCAGCAAGATGAAGATATAACAGAGGTTGAATGGATTCTTATTAAAGAAAAAGAAAAATTCATAAGAAATACATATCCAACGCTATACTCAATAGTAGAAGAATTATAAACTTGACACAATCAAATAAAAAATTGTAGGTAAGCTTAATAAATTGTAATTTTGCACCAACAAAAAAATACTATTGTGAAGCAAGAACTTAAACATCCTGTCTTTAAATATCTTTCAGAGGTCGTTACAGAAGAAAACTTAGAAGCCTACGTTGTAGGAGGATTTGTTAGAGATATATTTTTAAATAGACCTACAAATGACATTGATATTGTTGTTGTTGGCAGTGGTATTGAACTTGCCAAAAAGGTTGCTCAACGAATTGGAAAACTTAAAGTATCTGTCTTTAAGAACTTTGGCACAGCTATGTTTAAATACAAGGGGCTTGAAATAGAATTTGTAGGTGCTAGAAAAGAATCTTACAATCGTAATTCTCGTAATCCCATTGTTGAAGATGGTACTCTTGATGATGATCAAAAACGTAGAGATTTTACAATTAATGCTCTCGCAATTAGCCTACACAAGAAAAATTTCGGCGAATTACTAGATCCATTTGGAGGAATGCAGCACATGCAAGAGAAACTAATAAAAACGCCTCTTGATCCTATCATTACATTCTCTGATGATCCTCTACGAATGCTTAGAGCTATTCGTTTTGCAACACAACTCAATTTTAATATCGATCCAACTACTTTTGAGGCTATCAATGCCAATCTACACCGTATGGATATTATTTCAAAAGAGAGAATTGTTGATGAGCTGAACAAGATAATGAAATCTGATAAGCCTTCTATTGGATTTAAACTACTCGACAAATCAGGTCTTTTAGAAATTATTTTCCCAGAAATATCAATGCTAAAAGGAATTGACGTTGTTGATGGAATTGCTCATAAAGACAATTTCTTGCACACTTTAGAAGTTCTTGACCGTCTTTGTCAAAACTCAGATGATCTTTGGTTACGCTGGGCTGCTCTTCTACATGATATTGCTAAACCAAATACGAAACGCTTTATTAAAGGTACAGGATGGACCTTCCACGCACATAATTTTGTTGGTGAGAAGATGATTCCAAAAATCTTTAAAAAATGAAGATGCCTCAAAATGAAAAAATGAAATTCATTCAGAAAATGGTTGCTCTTCATATGCGTCCAATAGTTCTTTCGGAAGAAGTCGTAACTGATTCTGCCGTACGTAGACTACTATTTGAAGCTGGGGATGATATAGACGATCTAATGACTCTTTGTGAAGCAGATATAACATCAAAAAATGAAGCTAAAGTAAAACGCTTCATGAAAAATTTCATGCTTGTTCGCCAAAAGCTTAAAGAAGTAGAAGAAAAAGACGCTGTAAGAAATTTCCAACCCCCTATTTCTGGTGAACTTATAATGTATACTTTTGAGTTAAAACCTTGTCGAGAGATTGGTGATATAAAAAGTGCTATTAAAGAAGCTATTTTAGATGGTGATATAAATAATGACTTTGATCAAGCATATGACTTCATGCTTAACAAAGGTAAAGAATTAGGACTAACCATTCACGCTACTGACAATAAAGATCAATATAGACCGGTAAGTGATCACTAAATCCACCATTATATCTCATACCTTTATAGGTTCGTTTGGGTTTAAAACCTCCATATTTAATATCCTCTTCTAAAAGAAAAGGATATTTTATTATATGCATGTTAGATGATTCAACACTACTAGATACTATTATTTGATCAAAAAGATAAAATCTAAACTTATATTTAAGAGTCCCAAAACTAGAGCCACGGTGGATTAAAGCTTTATTTATGAGTCCTTTTTTTTCACATAAAAATTTCTTTATAGAAACTTCTTTTGGACCATCATTAAAATCACCCATAACAATAATCTTTGCATTAAGATTTAAATCTAAAATTGAACCAATTCTTAATGATAATATTTTAGATGCAACAACTCGCTTCCACTGAGTCTTTCTTTTTCCTCCACACCTTGAGGACCAGTGATTCACAAAGACATGTAAAGTATCAACTTCATTCAACACTCCTTTACAATACAAAATATCACGAGTATAATTCCCCCATTTCTTTGAAAGACATACTGGAATAAATTCTGTATGGAGGGGCTTGAATCTATCCCCTTTATATAATAAAGCTACATCAATACCTCTTGAATCAGGAGATTCCTTGTGCAGGAATGAATAATTAGCTAAAACTAGAGAAGAATGATTTACTACATCATTCAATACAGTAATATTTTCAATCTCTGCTAGACCTACAATAACTGGAAAATCAGGTTCAGAAACAGAACATAAAACTCGTGCAAAATTTGATAATTTATTTTGATATCTTTTATTGGTCCAATGTCGCATAGAAGAAGGTAAATAAGCTTCATCACTCTTATTTATTTCATCATATACATCAAAAAAATTTTCAACATTATAAAACATTACCCTCTCTATCTTTTGAGAAAAAACAAGAGATGGTAATAAAAATATTATCAACAATATAAGCTTAGATACACTCCTCATCATTAATTAAGATTAGAAAACTCCTTCTATTAAATTTAAGTAAAAATATTGAGTTAGGTATTTAGCTCTCTAAAAAATTATAAGTTTATTTTTTACCCAAAAGACTCATAATAGAATGCATAATTCTATTCTCTACAGAAACAAAGAATATATAAAAACACCTCTATCAATTCAATATCATCAACCACATAACAAACTCACACAAAACAGAAACTAAACTAACAAATCCCATTGTCTGTCATACCTCTTTTTTACCCTAGCCTTATCCCCATAAGATAAGGCTGGGATAAGACTGGGATAACGCTGAGTATATTTAAACTTAGTTTAATCTCTTCTTAATCCGACTATGATATATATCAATATTTAACATATATATATTACTTACATTAAGGGGAGGCATGAATATAGAACTAAATTATCGTTTACTAACGAACATAAACTTCAGAAGATATCTATTAAAAAAATGTAAAAGAATCAACTTCCTAAGATTAAATGTTAATTAAAATTTTACAAAAATATATTGCTCTTAAATATACTAAAACACTTTATTAAATTTAAGTTATAATATTGAGTTAAATATTTAACTCACAAAAAAACTATATATTTAATGAAATATTTATCTAAA
>Ga0193960_1001199_pt1 | contig 10406 bp, 12 predicted proteins | sample FB_3_MG_FD_140338 | JGI IMG/M metagenome (GOLD analysis project Ga0193960, IMG submission 140338) | Microbial mat bacterial communities from the Broadkill River, Lewes, Delaware, United States - FB_3_MG | ecosystem: Environmental > Aquatic > Freshwater > River > Microbial mats | place: USA...
CTAAATAACATATTGCATTTGTTTAACCTTTCCGTATAAATACGGACTGTTTATTATGTTATGTTTGGTACATTTGGTGGCTTAAAACTAAACATTTATGGTGCATAAAGATGATATATGGAATACCACATAATTTTAAAAGGTATACAATACTGACCTATATGGTGTGTATTGTGCACCTTTTTTAATCTGAGATAAGAAAAATAAGTGCACCAGTGCACATATTATAAGTTGTGTGCCATTTCCCAATACATTTGTTGATAATGATAATTACTGAAAAAAAATCCATAAAATGAGCTATCAAGAATATAAACCGATAGAGCTATTGTCGAAATATATTGATTCATACTGGGTTATACAGACTGAGGAAGAGTTTCAAACACAGCGGATTATCCCCGATTGTTGTAACGATGTAATTATTAACATTGGTTCTGAAGTTATTATAAATGGCGCAGAGCAATTACAAGCAATAAGTCCTATTTTGTTGGGAATATGACCAATTATAAGGATACAATAACCCAATCAAACTCCATGCTCATTGGGATAAGATTTAAACCCTTTGGTGCAAATCATCTTTTGGGTTTTGCATTGGAAGGCACTGCTAATACAATAAACGAATTAAGCTCTTCGGAATTCAATTTCAAAGACTTTTTAACTTCAAAAACAGATATAAAATGCTTGTTTGATAATTTCTTTGCTAAGAATAATGTCGATAAAAATTTACAACTTTCCGAAATTGTAGAGTTTATTAATATGGCAAAAGGGAAAGTGAGAGTTTCTGATTTGGCGATTAAATACTGTTTAAGTGAGCGGCAATTAGAAAGAATTTTTAAAACCAAAGCAGGTATAACTATGCAGGAATTGTGCAAACAAGTAAGACTGCAAAATACTATTTCTCAATTAAAAAAGAATTCAAAGAATAAAAGCATATTAGATATTGCTTTTGAAACAGGATATTACGACCATTCTCATCTAACCAACGATTTGAATAAATACACAGGGCGTTGCCCAAGCTATTATATCCTATAAATGTCGGATTTTTACAAAGTATGTAATCCTTAAACAAACTACTTTTGTCGGATGAAAATATTTTTATGTCTCACAATGCTTGCTGTGTTAGTTCAAACTGTTACAGGACGAGCAATAAAAGGAACAATAACAATGGAAAACGAAATGAAATCTTTATCACCAAATTTAATGGTGAATGATGTAAGTCAAACTCTTGAATTCTATATAAAAACATTAGGATTCAAAAAAGTAATGACAGTTCCCGATAGCGGAAATTTGGTTTGGGCAATGGTGCAATCAGGGGCTATTACATTTATGTTTCAAGAAAAGAAAAACATAAAGGAAGAATATCCTCAACTCGCTCAATTTGAACAAGGCGGTGGACTTTCTTTTTATATCAATGTTACTAATGTCCAAGAACTTTATGACAACATAAAAGGGAAAGTTAAAATCGTTAAAGAATTGTATAAAACATTTTACGGTTCTACAGATTTTGCAATAGAGGACAATAATGGTTATATATTGACTTTTTCACAAAGTGCAAACTAAAGATATTGCAATAAAAGAGCTAAGACAAATTCCAGGGGTCGGCAAGACTATTGCCAAAGACCTTTGGAATATTGGTTTTAAATCAATAAGTGACTTAAAAGGATTCGACCCGCATATTATTTACAATCTTCATAATAGGTGTAAAGGAACTGTTCAAGACAGATGTATGCTATATGTGTTCCGCTGTACTGTATATTATGCTGAAACTGATGAAAATATTTACGACAATGAAAAACTAAAGTGGTGGAATTGGAAAGACAAATAAAACGGCACACAACAAAAGCTAAATTTCATGGGCGTTGATGAACTGTTCGAAAGTTTAGTACAATTAATAAACACCAGCAAGCCAATTAAAATTGGTTTGCTAAAAAATATAAACAATTTTACTCGGCTTGCTTTCGTGCGATTTGAAAGGTCAGTTTTTTTTAAATCGCCCACGCAACTTAGCAAGACCGTTGGCTACAAGGCTGGCTATCTTCCTTTGAAATATAATAATTATGGATTAAAGAAAATTAAAACGTCACTAATCTTTATACTGTTATTGTTTTGTCAACATGTTATTCATGTTGTCGATATTGAAAATGGTATTAGGTTGTATAGTGTAGATTCTGTCACTATAGAGCCGTCAAAACTTTTACTCACGCATGATATTATTGTCAGTGGTAATAAAGGAGACGAATGGGTTGAATACGAATTTGTAGCTAGAACTCAAGTTCCAAAGAATGGGTTTTATGTAGCAATGGAATGGCTACCGAACTCTCAACGGTATTTGGAAGAGAAATTAAAAAATAGGAATGGAGTAATTGTGGCAAACGGACAAGTGCTAAAAGGTAAGATGAGTAAAAGGAAAAAGTGAGATAATAGAGTTTATACAAGATGGTTTCCAGTAAAGGGGTGGTGTTCATCAAACTTTATTCCTGCAATAAGATGTGAGTTGATTGAATATAAATAAACTAACAAGTAAACCAATCTTTAATAATTAAAATCAAATAAGATGAAAACATCATAATCACTCTTGATTACGGATTTTGAATATTACCTCGGATTAACTTTGAAAATACATCGGTAAAGATAGAAATGAGCACGGCCGACATAGAATTGAATCCGACATATTTAGTCAAAGATTCTCAGACTTCGACAAGTGCCCAGCACACATACTTGCTAAAAGGACAGAGTTAGGTAGAAAAAGGACAATGATAGAAAGTCCTGTAAGAAAACACCACAATGTAAGCTGCATTGAATGAAAATTCTGAATACACTCATTTTTGAAAATATCATTTACATGAGTAAATTTGGTTTTAAAACGTCGAAAGCCTTGTTTGTACTATTTCTTAGGAAAGGTAATAAATAATGGTGTTTCTGAGTGCCAGATAAATCTGTATATTGGGGTTTATCAGTTAGAATGCTGTATTAAATAATAATTAAGATGAATATACAATTAGATATATATAATATTATTGACATTATTTCAAGTGTAGGAGCTTTAATATTTGGAGTTTTCTTTTTATTAGATAAATCTAAGAGTAAGAATTCAAATAAATATTTAGCCTTGTCTTTACTATGTCTTTCAGGTGAAATATTAAACTCTTTAGTTGAAGGTATAGATGGTCTTTCAGGGATGTTTTTTCCTGTTTTCTCTTGTTTTACGATAGTTTTACTCATTTTTTATGTATTGTCTCTTGTAAACCAAAAGATAATTAAGTGGCTTTATATTATAATTGTTATAGGGTTAGTATTTAATGTTCTATTGTTTTTTAATAACGAAATAAAAGAAACAGAAATTCCCTACGATCTAATAATTAATATACCACTTCTTTTATGGCTAGCTTATTTTTTAAAGAAACATAAAAAAAAACTAGGGAATTACTATTCATACGAAGAAAATATTACGCTGAATTGGGTATACGGAGTAATAGCACTTTATTTAATTATGAATATTTTCTGGTTAATAGACGATTTACTATGTTGGCTTTTTCATGATTTCTCAGATATTTTTTTGATATTAACTACGGTAGTAAATCTAGTAATAGTTTTTTGGATAGGATATTTTGGGTTTTCTCAGGGCGATATATTTAGAGGGAATCTTTTTGTTGAAAAACAGAATATAGATTCAAAGAATTCTTGTAAAAAAACTAATAATAAGTCTGAGGAATTGCTCCGAAATAAAAATACAGATGATTCTGTGAATAACAACCTCGAACAAAAGTTTAATATCATACAAAGTACCATGGTCTCAGAGAAACTCTATTTAGATCCAAAACTAAATCTGAGAACGCTATCTGAGGTTGTTGCAATTAACGAAAAAGAGGTGTCAATGTTAATAAATAAATGTGCTTCAGTAAACTTTTTTACTTTCGTTAACAAATTTAGAATAGAAGAATTTAAACGATTACTGACAACAAAGAAAATGGAGGAGATGTCTATTTCTGGACTTGCTATGGAGTCTGGATTCAACTCGAAATCAACATTTTATTCGGTGTTTAAAAAAGAAGAAGGAATCACTCCCAAAGAATATATGACTTATCAAAAAGAGTCTTGATAGATGATTTCGGACTTATTTGAATTTTATCTCTTTTGCAAGTAAATTACATTTGCCTCGAAATAAAATTTAAATTCCAACGAAATGAAAAAAACACTTTTCATATTTTTAATAACAGTACTATTATCTTGTTGTAAAAAAGAATTATATTCTGATTTAGGAAAATTATCAGGAGAAGGAGTGATAGAAATTAGTTCTGACAATGTAAGTGGAAAAATAGGAAAAATTTTTTCTAAATATGTTTACACCACAGCTCCTAACGGAAGAAGAATAGAGATTTTTGGTACTTCAGGAGTTTCGGATAAAAAAATGCTTTATGCACGCGATATTTTAGAGCAATACCTTAAAATTGAGGGTAATCTTTATAAGAACAAGCATAAAGAGATTATTGCAAACTCCATGGCAAATAAGAGAAGTGCAATGGTTTTCTGGGATACTGAGCAACAGTATGAAAACAATATGTCAAAACTATTATTATCGGGTTATAACTTACAAGATTTATACGCCACAGAATCTCTTGGTTCAGAACGTGATGCTTCATATGAAGAGATACTCCATTTGGTACATAATTATGGTATTGCTCCCACATTATTCGAATTTCAATCAAAACTTCAGAAAGCTAATGATGATGCTATAAGTAAAGGGCTATGGAATCCATCATCTGATTTACCTAAAGCTGATTACGATGATGAATATTTTGCTGCCTTAATGGATTGCTATTTAGGCTTATGGGAAGGTAAAGGAGGAACTATGGGGGGAGAATATATACCTTCATCAAAAGACGAGATGATAAATAAAGATCCTATTGGTTATAAGCTTATTAAAGAGTTGTTTGGCGATATTAAAACTATCAAATATGAAGAGTAATATGTTGAAGTCAAAATTAATTACAATTTTGATAGTTTTACCTTTTACTCTTCTTAGCCAAGGGTTCACAAAAAGGATTTCGTATGTGTTAGGAACTTCTCAAGGAATATCCGTAATGCGCAAGGAAGCGTTTTCTAATACTAAATTTAAAACCTATGACACGGGCATGGGGTATGCTTATAACTATTTCGGAGGCTTAAATATAACTTCAAAAAACAAAAAGGCCTTTTCAGAAATTTATTTGGGTTATAAGTCATATAGTAATACTATCAAAGGGATAGTTGACGTAAACTCATCTTCAGGTTTTTCATCAAGAAACTCTCTAGACAGATATAATTATTTATCATTGGAATATAGATATTCAAGATATTAAGACAATTAAAGATTATAAAACATTCTTTAGTTTGGGGCTTCAAGCTTCATATATCATTAATGAGAAAAAACATTTAAATTATTCAAATAGTAAAAAAAATATAACCATAAAAGGACGTAATCTGTCGAATAACTTTGTAATTACTACCACTCCTACATTTATAGCGTCTTATGGCATTGACCTCGATAAAGGTGTTTTTGGCATAGGTAGTAAAACTCGATTGAATCTAGACGTTACTTATGATATGTATTTTAATACTCCTTCAAATCAGTATTTTGGAGTGTTAATGTGTTACAAAATCTTATTCTGAAAATATTTATTTAAAAGCTTAAAATATGAAACAAAAAATAATTTTTTATTGCCTCGGATTAATTACAGCCTTAGGAACTTGGATTATATACGACAGAATAGAAGCCTATTCACGAAATATAGAAGTGACAAGATATATGGCTTTATATGAAAAGGAGGAATTTATGAACGAAGCAGTTCAACCAAAATTTGAGGTGGATGAATTATATAAAATGAAACTAATCTCTGGTAAAGGTGAGGATACAAATATTAATGATAAAGAAAAAATTATATTTCTGAGTTTCTGGGCTACTTGGTGTAGACCCTGTGTAGAAGAAATGCCAGCAATTCAAGAATTATACGAAAGATCGAAAGAAAATGTAGACTTTTATTTATTGACCTATGAGGATATTAATAAGGCTAAGGAATTTATTAACAACAAAGGCTTTACCTTTCCAATTTTCTCATATCAAAACAAAAAGAATTTACCAAGTTATTTCCAATTTAATGGAGGGGCTATTCCAGATACATATATTATCTATAACGGTGAAATTAAATTTCATCATTTAGGAGCCGCTCCTTGGAATTCATACAAGGTGGATTCTTTATTTTCAAGTATTTATACGGATGAAAAACTAGGTCGTTAAATATCTCGTGTTTTACATTAACAATACTTAGTTGTTTTCAAGAAAATACAAATAATTGAATACCTTATATTGGGAAACTACATCAATATTAGGTGCACAAAAAAACAGATTAAATGAAATTGACTATGAATGGAAGTTAAACACTAAACAAAAGGTTAAGGATACGGACATCGCTATTTATCGATTATTGACTAATTCTAATTATAAGATGACTAATGTGTTACCTGATGGGATTTACATACATAAAAAATAATTTGAGACAAATAACGAAACGCTTATATTTTATATAACTAATGGCAGACGATGTGGCAAATCCAACACGCTTAAACTACATTAAGGTTTGATAGAAAATTACAACACAATCTGCCACTATTTATATAATTTACCTTTGGAAATAATATAAACTTGAATATCTAGGAAGGGTAAAATCAAATTTAGTTGTAATAAGATTATATTGAAAAAAAATAAATAAAATAAAGATGAATAGATTAAAAAATTGCTTAATTATTATTTCTTTACTATTTGTATTTCAAAGTTGTGAGAAAGATGAAGAGATAAAGCCAATTCATTCCTTTGCAGAATATGAAAAGATAAATATTGAGGGCTTTTCGATATACTACCTTCAATCTCACAGAGCGGATCAAAATGTAAAAAGGTACTTAGATCAACTAAATTCGATACTACCTATTCTATTAAAAGTAGTACCTGAAAACAAAAAGACATTCTTTCAATCTGTAACGATATGGATTGCTAGTGATTTAGTTGAATATGAAAAAGTTGCTGAGACAAAAAATGCATCTGGATTATATCACACAGACAGTGATAGAGTCATATCTGAAAAACATAATTCTGTTGAAATAAATGTTAAACAAGAGGGGTTTGAGTATTCAAAAGCTGATGATAATATATCAGTTCTATTACATGAAATGTGTCATGCATATCATGATCAAAAGGTGGAGAATGGATTTTCGAATAAAGAGATAAAGGAGGCTTATAATAAGGCGAAAACTAATAAAACTTATGCAAATATAGTTGATGAAGACGGCGAAAAATCGTATCCATATCTTATGACTAATCACAAAGAGTTTTTTGCAGAGTTATCAATTAAGTATTTATACAAACACGGTCAACAGCCTTTCAATAAAGACGATTTGAAAAGATTTGATATTTACTCTTATAATTTAGTGGAAAAGTATTGGCGATAATTAAGATTATGAATAAGAAAGTGCTTTTAAACAACCGATAAAGAATCAGTAACAAAAATATATCTGTTGGTTTTTAAATGAATAAAATCGTGACTATTACAAATGTTAAAGGATTTAAAAGCAGGGGGGACTTAAGTTTTAGAACTAGTCTGTTATATCCAATATCAAGTTTTAAATGGTATGTAGGTCAAAGTAACTAGAAATTTATACTATTAAGTTTAAGTACGATTTAAAAGTATCCTTATTTATTACTTGTATTTTTATTGTTGAGTTCTGTGTGGAATTATTTGTTTTTAATGCCAATAATATGCCTGATGTCAGAGGAGCTTGGATGTTGATTATACCTGCAAGAATATTATTCGATAATTATTGGGATTGGGATAGCTTTATATCGTGTTATTAATCATGGCATTCTGCTTAATTATACTACCGAAGCAGAATTAGGACAATATACTATACCTTTATTAGGATTAGCAGGTAGTTGTATTAAAATAGTGTATCAAAAACGTATAATTAAAATTTAAAAATATGAAAAATTATTTAAATCTACTTTTAGGATTAGTCATTATAGTAGCACTATATAGTTGTGAAAAGGATGAAGACGAATTAAATATTGGTGATAATGGAGTGTCAGAAAAAATTGATCAGAAATTCTTTAAGCAATTAAAATATGCAAACGATAAAAGCAACGAGGTATGGAAAGGTTACGACTACTCTACATTTCCAAAATACTTTATATATCGAGAAACAGAAGACTCTAAGGCACTAAGAGGTTATTTGGTCGATCCAGCTACAACTGTGAATAATTCCAATAAAGTTCCAGACTCTGATAATATGGGGCTTAATGTTTATAGGTACGATAATGCAATACATGATGCCAATAAGAAACTCCTTACTGGGAATAAAGTTTACGATTTTGATTTTAAAATCGATAATAAGAACTATTATATTCAGTCATTTAATACTAATGAAATAAACAGAATAGGTACTAGTGCTATAGAGCTGGGGTTTCACGAAGTTTTTCATTATTACCAATATGGTTGGAAGTCTATTGAAGGAGCAATACAAGATGAAGAAAATTATCCAATTAATAATCAATTGTTAGCCTTGCAGCTGATGACCCTTGAAATCTCAAAAAAAATGCCTGCTGAAAAAAGCATCTCAAACATCGAAAAATATTTGTCGATGTATATAGCTATAAGAAGTAAAGAGATAGAAGTGGATCCTAGCTCAAAAAAGCTTGTGAAAAATATGGCTAATAGTCAGGAGGTTTCTGAAGGTACAGCTAAATACGTAGATTACACTTTAAGTAAAGATTTATTTGAAAATTTTGATAAAACATACGAAGTTATGAGTTTGGGCGATATTACTTCAAAGAAAGAAGTACGTTCTTACTTTGCATGGGGTATTTGGTATTCAACAGGGGCTGCTGTGGTTTATATGTTAAAGCAAAAAGGTGTAAATGTTGAAGAAGGAGTTAAAAATGGCAAAACTCTGTATCAACTAGCGAGCGAAACAATGAATCTAACAAACTCTCAGAAAGAATCGTTCTTAAATCTTGCTAGAACGGAGTTTGAATATAGCACTACTATCATAAATGAAACAAATAGGTTGTTGTCGTTAAATTAACATCATTTACAACCACGAAGAGGTTGAACATAATAGACAATGAATACTATAGGTTTTGAGTGGAATAGCAACTAAATTTGGTACAAAGAATGTATCTATGTGACACATCAACACAAAGCCCAGTAGCCAACACATGGTATAGTGCATGCGGGTTTCAGAGGTTTGCAAACGTTTGTGGCTCGTGAAAAAAGTAGTTGTACACTGATAGGAAATCGCTTAGTAATCCCACACGACACCATACCATCAAACGTTGTGTACAATTAAAATAAGCAGAATGAACAAATTTAATTATAGTTATTGTATTGGATTAATTTTCCTTGCTGTAATGGCATCTTGTCAGTTTGACAAAAAAAATAAAGTCAAGATACATAGTCAATCTAAGATCGTTATTGACACAATTTTCAGTGAAAATTTAAATGAAAACAGATTACTCTCAATATACCTACCCAAAGGGTATATGAAAAGTAAAATTTATCCTGTTGTTTACTCGGCGGATGGACAAATAATAGTTGATTCTTACAAAAAAACTCTAGATTCTTTAATTGATAATAAAACTATACCTGAAATTATTATAATAGGCGTGCATTCAAATGAGACGAACGTGCCCAATACGGAATTTGCTTATAGAAATTATGAATATATCAAGGGATGGGAGACTGAAGGAGATACAATATTAGAACGACGTTATGAAAATCATTATGAATTCTTCACAAAAGAAGTTATTGAATATGCTGAAAGAAACTATGCTGTATCAAGTAATAAAAAGGATAGAATATTTTACGGGACATCTAATGGAGCTGGACTTGGTGTATCTATAGGGGCTGAAAATCCTACACTCTATAGCAATTACATCTGTTTCTCTATGGCTGGTGGGAATTATGAAAATTTGAATTGGACTGAATCTAACTATCCTTTTTACTATCTATCTTATGGTGAAAAAGAACCATTCCCTTTAACAATTGGGATAAAAGAATTTGAGGAATCTTTAATCGTGAATAATTATAATCACGAGCTAACAATTTATAATGGTGGGCATGATAGAAATATGTGGCGTGATGAATTTTTTAATGTTCTACCCAGAATCCTAGCGAAAATAACAGTACACAATCGAGTAGACGGCTGACGGTCTGATGACCGCCAGTGCGCCTCTCACTATTTTTCCCGTTTTACGGGATCACCGTATCCCGATAAATCGGGACAAGCTGTACGGGTCTCGTATACGGCGGTTCGTTAACCATCTATTCTTTTAGAATACTATTCTGTCATACTAACGCCCCCTTCTCGTCCTTGTTTAGCGTAGC
>Ga0193960_1001201_pt1 | contig 10392 bp, 5 predicted proteins | sample FB_3_MG_FD_140338 | JGI IMG/M metagenome (GOLD analysis project Ga0193960, IMG submission 140338) | Microbial mat bacterial communities from the Broadkill River, Lewes, Delaware, United States - FB_3_MG | ecosystem: Environmental > Aquatic > Freshwater > River > Microbial mats | place: USA...
ACAGCAGTCATTGTTCCAGGAACAGGCATTCCAACAAGTTTACCAACACCTAGAGTTTGATATGCATAAGGAAAACCACTTGCATCTGAATAGTTACCTTCACATACAAGTACAGCAGAAGGTTTTTTCCATTTATTAGCAGGTTCTGATCCAAGATATTGTCCACGAGGGCAGAAGTCTGCATATTTCTTACCACTTAGAAGAGTAATAAGGTCATCGTGAAGCCAACCTCCACCATTGAATCTAGTATCAACAATAATAGCATCTGCTGAACCATATTTCCCTAGCATCTCAGAGTATGTTTTACGGAATGATTCAGAATCCATTCCTTGAACATGAACATATCCAATTTTTCCGCCAGAAAGTCTATCACATTCTGCTTGTCTATTTTTTACCCAACGAGAGTAAAGTAATGAATATCTACGTCCTCCACTAATTGGTTTAATTACTTCATCCCATGATTTTTTTGTTTTTGGGTTGTAAAGTGAAAGAAGTACTTTTTCTCCTATTTTATGGTTTAGAAGAGGGAAGTATGATTTATCTTTAGTAATACTTACTCCATCAATTTTCTTAATAATCACACCAGCTTTGATTTTTGAATCAGCTTTTGTTAAAGGCCCTTTCTCAAGGATCTCTTTAATCATTAGTCCATTTCCTTTGTAATTATTATCGAAGAAAGCTCCTAATTTAGCTGTTGAGTCTCCATTACGCATATATGCTCTATATCCTGAACCAGTATGTGAAGCATTAAGTTCTCCTAATAACTCACTTAACATTTCTGCAAAGTCGTAATTATTGTTGATATGAGGTAAGAATTTAGCGTATTCCTTCTTGAAGAATTTCCAATTGATACCATGTATTGTAGGATCATAGAATTTCTTAACTACTTGTCTCCATACATGCTCGAACATATAAGCTCTCTCTGCAGATTTATTTAAATTGAATTTAGCAGAGTATGAGATATATTTCTGTTTTGTAGTGTTTACATTTATCTTTATAAGGCTACCTCCAGACATTAAGAATATATTCTTAGCACCCTTGTCGAATTGCATATTACCACCCCAACCAGATAGTTTTAGAAGTTTTTTTGTTGATTTTTTTACAAAATCGTGAACCCATAAGTCGAATCCACTCTCAAAGCTACTCATGTAGAAAAGTTTCTTCCCATCAGGAGTAAGAAGAGCATCTGCAATGCTAGATGAATTAATTGTAAGACGAGCTGTTCTGTCTTCTAAATTATCTAGTTCAAATTTGATTGCTTTTACTTTAGATTTCTTCGTTTTCTCCTTTTTCTTTTCCTTCTTCTTACCCTTCTTTTCTTTTTTACTTTCTTTCTTCTTTTTCTTAAGATCTTTTTCTAATTCAGCCTTAAGTTCTCTTTCTTCTTTTGAAAGTTTAAAGTTGTCATATGCTTTTTGGTTGAAGAACATAGCAAAAACATCTTCTTCAGCGCCCCAACTACCATGACTTCTATAACCTTGTTTGTCAGTAAACCAGATCATAGCGTTACCTTTAATACTCCATTTTGCATTTTGGTCAGAATATCCACTATTTGTAAGATTTATAATCTTTTTGTCACCACTAGCACTAACCAAAGCAACATCAGACATAAATAATGTATGAGGATATATATTTGTTAAGAACCATTTTCCATCAGGAGACCATTGATAGTGCTGATCACCATCAGAATATGAGTAATTCCATTTGGCTTCCATTATGGTTCTTATCTTTTTAGATTTAAGATTGATAACCTTAAGAATAGTTCTTTCTTGTAGGAAAGCAACTTCTTTTCCGTCAGGAGAATAGCTAGCTTGGAAAGTCTCTTCTGGTATCTCTAAAATAGGCTCTTCCTTTAAAAGAGTTGCATTGCAGAAATATTTTTCTTCTTTACGAACAATTGTTGTTTGGTAAAGATTCCAACTTCCATTTCTTTCTGAAGCATACATAATAGCTTTCCCATCAGGAGAGAAAGAAACAGAACGCTCTTGTTCAGGAGTGTTTGTTATTCTTTTTGTAGTACCATATTCTGTAGATGTTACGAAAACTTCACCTCTCACAATGAATGCAACCTCTTTACCGTTTGGTGAGATACTCATTCCTCTTGCACCGCCTCTTGCAACATTAAAAGAGACAGGGTTTTCTGTCATATCTTTTATAAGAGATATTTTTACTTTTTTAGCTTTCTCTCCATCTTTTTGAGTGTATAATTCTCCGTGGAAAGAATAGCAAAGAGTGTTGTTTTTATCAGTAGAAATAAATCTAACAGGGTGTTTCTTGAAAGAAGTTAACTGCTTAGTGTTTTGGGGATTGTTAATCTCTGTTTTCCATACATTAAGAGTTCCTGATTTTTCAGAAAGGTAAATAATGCTTTTTTGATCAGCAGAAAGAGTTGGGTTTAAATCTTCTCCTTTGAAGTCTGATATCTGAGTGTATTTCTTAGTCTTTGTATTATATGCCCATATATCTCTAGTTACTGCAGAAGTATGATGTTTTCTCCATGTGTTCTCATATCCTTTTCTATCTTGGAAAAAAAGAGTGCTCATGTCTTTGTTGTAGACAGCATGCTCTGCTGGGATAGTTAATACTTGATGTTCTCTTCCTCCTTTTGTAGATACAGCATATAGTTCACCACCAGCTGATGGGAACATAGCATTCTCTGCAGTATCACTTATGTTAGCAGAGAAAAGTATTGTTTTACCATCTGGAGTGAAACTAGATGGAATCTCCTTAGTAGAGTTGAATGTTAATCTCTTAGGTGTACCTCCCTCAACTGGAATAGTATAGACATCGAAATTTCCATATCTATCAGAAGCAAAAGCTATCGTTTTACTATCTGGTGACCATACAGGATTGAAATCGTATGCTTTATTTGATGTTAGCGCAACAGCTTGTCCGCCTTCTGATGCTACTTTATACAAATCTCCTTGATATTCGAAGACGATTGTTTTTCCATTAGGTGAGATAGCTGAATATCTTAGCCATAGTGGATTATTACTAGCAAATAAACTACCAGCAATGGCGGTTATTGCAATAAAAATTAATGATATCTTTTTTATCATGATATAAAATATTGATGAAACTATTATTTCTCAAATATAATGATTGACATTTTTTTTTCTTGTTAATAGCTTGTTAAATAATAAGTATAACATCTATGTGGTTCAAATATTTATTCTTATTTTTAAAGAATAATCTTGACAGTTCATGGAAAAATTCAACAAATTTGATCTTCTATATAACACATCATACAAAGGTTTGTATGAGTGTTGGATTTGTTAGTTATTACTTTATCATTCTTCCATAGAAACATTCATAAATATGTGTAATCTAAACTTGTAATTATGTTAGGTAATTGGCAATGGTGTGCACCAAATGATTGGATTAAGATTAAAACTATCGATTTACATACAGGTGGAGAACCTTTGCGTGTATTAATTGATGGACTTCCAACTATTAAAGGTAGTACCATACTTGAAAAAAGAAGATTCTTTAGAGATAATCTTGATTATATCCGTAGGGGATTAATATTTGAGCCTCGTGGGCACGCTGATATGTATGGTGCTGTTATAACAGAGGCTATAAGTGATGATGCAGATTTTGGAACCTTTTTTATGCATAACGATGGTTATAGTACAATGTGTGGGCATGCAATTATTGCTCTTACTAAGCTTGTTCTTGATACAAAAATGATAGAAAAGCAAGAAAAAGATCCTATCGTTGTAATTGATGCTCCTCCTGGTAAGATAGTAGCTCAGGCATATAGATCTAATGGTGTTGTTGAAAAAGTCTCTTTTCTAAACGTCCCCTCTTTTATTGTTCATGAAAATCAATGTGTAGAAGTTGAAGAGATAGGTAAACTTAATTTTGATATAGCTTTTGGTGGTGCGTATTATGCATATGTTGATACTAAACAGCTTGATTTAAGTTTAGAACCTAAAGATTACAGTAAGATTATCAATTATGGTAGACTTATAAAAAGTGCTGTTATGAAAAATTACAGTATTACTCATCCATATGAGGATGATTTAAGTTTTTTATATGGTGTAATTTTTATAGGAGATTCCCTTTCTGATAATCATTCTCGTAATGTTTGTGTTTTTGCTGATGGTGAAGTAGATAGGTCAGCAACAGGGTCAGGAGTAAGTGGGAGAGCTGCTATTCATTTTGCTAAAGGAGAGATAGGAGTGAATGAAGTAATTTCTATTGAGAGTATTTTAGGAACAACAATGACTGTTGAAGTGGTTGAGGAGAGGTGTTATGGAGAATATAAAGCTATAATTCCTAGAGTAACAGGAACAGCACATATAATTGGACAGAATGAGTTTTGTTTTGATCCAAAAGATAAATTAAATGAAGGTTTTATTTTTAGGTAATATTATGAAGAAGTTATTATATATATTGATTATTCTAGTCCTTCCTATTATAGGAAAGGCATGTACGGATATTGTTGTTGGAAAAAAGGCATCAAAGGATGGCTCTATAATGGTATCTCATACTGGGTGTGGTCCAGATTGTAGAGTTCACGTTATTCATGGAAGAAAATATAAAGAAGGAGAGATGACTCCAGTTTATTATGGACTTCAAGATGCAAGCAAACCATTTGGTACCTATGGAAAGATTATAGGATATATTCCTCAAGCAAGAGAAACATATACATATTTTCATTCCGCTTATTCTCATATGAATGAGTTTCAATTGTCAATAGCAGAGAGTACCCTCTCTCAAAGAAAGGAGATGCAGTTTGGAATAGAAGATAATCCTAAACAAATAATGACAATAGAGCAGGCTCAGGCATTTGCTCTTCAACGATGTAAGACTGCAAGAGAAGCATTGAAGTTAATAACATCTCTTGTTGAGAAATATGGTTTTTTACCATCATGTGGACCTGAGTCGGAGAGTTTGTGTATAGCTGATAAGAATGAAGTATGGATTCTTGAGGTCTTTAGTGTTGGTAAGGATTGGTCCCCTAAAAGTGGTAAACTGGGAGCGATATGGGCTGCCCAAAGGGTTCCTGATGATCATGTTGCCATAATACCAAATTGGAGTGTAATTAAGGAGATTCGTGAAGGGGACTCTAATTTTATGTATTCTTCAAACTACAAGCAAGTCGCAATAGATATGGGATGGTATAATCCATCGAGTGGGCGTCCTTTCAATTGGCAGAAAGCATATTCTCCTATTCCAAGAGAGTGGGCTATGGGACGTTTTTGGTTGTTCTTTAAGACATTCGCTCCCTATTTGAAAGATCTTCCAGATAGAAGCCTTAAGAATGCTTTTGCAGGAATGGACCCTTATCATCAGTTTGTTGAAGATATAGATATGTATCCATTTTCGATTAAGCCAAGTGAGAAGGTATCTGTTAAAGATATTATTGCTTTTCAGCGTTCTACTTTTGAGGGAACAATCTACGATATGACAGCTGATCCTGATTGGTATGTTCCAAGTGCTGATGGGAAACTGATTAAAAGTCCTTTAACAACTCCTTTCCCATCTAAAGATCTTAGGGAACTTTTAGATATTAATTATAGACGAAACGTTTCTAAAGGAGGATATGGTATGGTGTGTCAAATACGCAATTGGTTACCAGATGCGATTGGTGGCATTTATTGGTTTTATGTGGATAATCAATATGTATCTACATACGTTCCTATATATGCTGGAGTTCAAAATATAGCTGATTGTTATAAACACTATAATCCTAATAAGTTTGAGAGGAATTCAATTAGATGGTCTGTAGATTTTGTTGATAATTTAATGGGGCTTCGTTGGCAAGAAGCTGTAAAAGATTTACGAGCTGTTAGGGATCCTCTTGAAAATTCTTTCTTTGATAATCAAGAGATGGTTGACAAAAGAGCATATAAGCTTTATACAAAGAGTCCTCGAAAGGCAAAAAAATATCTTACTGATTTAACTCATAAACGAATGAATCAGGTTATGAAAATGTATAATGACTTAAGGTTTGAATTAATAACAAAATACACAAATAATAACTAGGTTAAAGTAGATACAACAAAACAAATATTCTTTCGTATTATCATAACAATTGGTTATTTCTTTTTTAAGTAATTGGACTATCTTTGTAATAGATAATTGGAAGATTTATTAATTTACATATGATAGCACAGCTTTCTTTGATGAGGCTGCTGTGCTTTCTTTGTATTATACCTAACTCACTAGATGAAGAAATTTGTTTTATTAATATTGTTGTGTCTTATTGTTTTTTCGTCAATTGCTCAAAAATCAGGTAAGAGGGATACTCTTGTTAATAAAGATGGCATATCTATTAAATCTCAGCTTATACCTCTAGGATTGATAACTACAGGAGCTATAATTGCTTCAACTCATACAAGAGAATATTTACAGGATCAATGGGGGAATACGACATGTACAAAATTGGATGATTATATTCAGTACATACCTGATTTAACAGTCTTTGCTGCCCACTTTGCAGGATTTAAGCATAAGAACACTCTTCTAAATACTGCTAAATTCATGGCAATTTCTCAATTAACTACAGCAATAATTGTTCAATCATGTAAAAGAATTTTTGATGTCCCACGTCCATATGGTGGTAGATATACTTTCCCTTCTGGGCACACTTCTCAAGCTTTTGTAGGGGCAACAGCTCAGTATCACGAATTTAAAGATTATAGTCCTTGGTTTGCATATTGTGGGTATGCTTTTGCAGCAGCCGTTGGAGCTATGCGTGTTACGAATAATCGTCACTGGGTTCCAGATGTGTTATGTGGTGCAGGTATTGGAATGTTAGTGACAAATATCGTTTACTACTATGAGCCTTTTAAAGAATGGGATCCTTTCAAGAAGAAGAAATATGCATTTGTCCCTGGACTAGGTTTCCAAGGAAGTACTGCAGTAGCAAGTTTATCTTTTACATTTTAATATTATAAATGATAAACTAGCTTTACTCCAAAATTATCGTTGTTTATGTATGTTGGATATATAGATGTTCTACTAATTATATTAGAGTAAGGAATATTTTTATAGCTAACTTTTCTACCTCTTGCTGATATAATCTTACCCATAGTATATCCAATACCAATAGCCAGAGGGTAGTCAGATATCCAGTGAACTTGGTTGTGCATCATAGCAAGACCAACAGCTCCCATAATACTGTACCCAATAGGTTTAATAAGTTTATATTCGGGGTAGTTTTCAGATAGAATAGTTATTGTACACATCATAGTAGCCATATGACCAGAAGGCATTGCGTCATAGTTAGAGACATTAGCCATATAATCAGATTGATTAGGGAACCAATCCCATCTACCACTACCATTAGGATCTCTCCAAGGACTTTGTCGTCCAGTGATGTGTTTAATTGCTTGACAAGTAATTCCCATTGATATAAATTCTTCCATCAGCTGATTAGCTGTTTGTAATGAACGATAATCATTATTTATAAATCCAAAGGTATATAAGCCCGCCCCAATCATAATACTTGGAAGTCCTTCTCCAATCCAGTATAAAGCTGAATTAAAGTTTGCTGGGTATGTTAGTATTGAATTTCCTCCTATTGATAATAAGTCATTAAATTTCTTTTCTCTATCAATACCTATATTATCCATTCCTTTATTTACTCCATCAATTAAATCTCTGTCGAAAGGAACCAGTAGGGCTGTTGCACCAACTGCTGCTCCTACCCAAGGCAGTGATTCTTTACGGGTAATAACATATCCAAAATTCCCTAAGTCTCTAATAGAGTTTACGAATATATCTGTGAATTTGGGCTTATAGTATGTAAGAGTTAGGTTATCTCCAATATTATATACTTGTGTATCTCTTTTCCCTTCGTATGGATTAATCTTATATGGTAGATTTATTTCCTTGATATGGTATTTTTGAGAGAATGCACAAAAAGATAGTATTATTAGTAGTAGTGTTATATTTATTTTCTTCATAATCTATTAGTCCTTATAATGTATAATCCTATAAAGGTAATCATTCCATTTAAAATTAATAATTCAAATCCGAATTGATAACCCCATAGCCATTTGCTTGAGTTTATGTTGATAATATAGCATATTATAGGAGAGAGAATACAAACTAGTGGGCAGTATTTGTCCTTGATATTATATTTCGTAAACATACCAAAAGCAAAGAGACCAAGAAGAGGTCCATAGGTATATCCAGCTACTTTAAAGATGGAAGAAACTACACTAGAATCATTAATTTCTTTAAAAATGATAATCACTAAAAATAGGATTATGGAGAAAGAAATATGTACAAGAGTTTTTGTTCTTTTCTTTTCTGGCTTAGTGATGTCGATATTAAGAATATCAACGCAGAAAGAAGTTGTAAGAGATGTTAATGCTGAATCGGCAGAAGAATATGCTGCTGCTGTTATTCCCAATAGAAAAAAGACACTTGCTACAATTCCAAAGTGATTAAGAGCAAGGAAAGCAAATATTTCATCTGATTTTACAGGAAGATTGATATTCTTAACCTCTGCATAATGGTATAGTAGTACTCCAAGACAAAGAAATAATATATTAGTAACAATAAAACTTAAAGTGAACCATTGCATGTTTTTCTGTGACTCACGAGTATTTCTGCAAGTTAGGTTCTTTTGCATTATATTTTGATCCAAACCATTCATTACAATTGTAACAGCTATCCCAGCAAGGAATTGTTTTATCCAAAAATGTCCTGAACACCAGTCAAAATTAAAAATCTTAGAATTTGGATGATTGTTAATAACTTTACCCAATTCCCATACGTTTAAGTTTAGTTGTTTTGCAATGATTATGATTGTAGCTATAAGAGCAGCTATCATAAATACTGTTTGTATTGTGTCAGTAAAAACAATTGTGCGAATACCGCCTTTATAAGTATATATCCATATAAGAATTATTGTGGTCAATACAGTTATACTAAAGGGTATGTTGAAGGTGTTAAAGAAAGCTATTTGTAGTACTCCAGCAACAAGAAAGAGTCTAAATGAAGCACCTATCGTTTGCGAAAGTAAGAAAAATAAAGAGCCAGTCTTGTATGAGGCATTACCTAAGCGTTTTTGTAGGTAAGTGTATATTGAAACGAGTTTGAGTTTATAGTAAAGTGGTAAAAGAAATCTTGAAATAAGTATATATCCAACAGCATTCCCAATAACAAATACTAGGTATGACCATGCTGTATTTCCTGTTTCTCCAGGAACAGAGATGAATGTTACTCCAGATAGAGCAGCCCCTGTCATTCCAAAAGCTACCAAATACCATGGCGAACGTTTATCTCCTGTAAAGAATGAAGAGTTACTAGTGTTTTTATTAGTAAAATGAGAAATTCCTATTAGAATTAGGAAATATGCTAGAAGAATAGAGATTACAAATATTGCACTCATGATTTTATTATATATGCTTTTGTTGGTTTACTTTCATGATGAGTTTTACTCACTGATGACACACAATATTTGTATGATTTTTTGTAATCATCTTTAGGAATTACATATTTAAGTTTATTCGTTATTTTGTATATGTTTTCTGCTGAATAGTTTGGAAAAAATCCTTTGTACCTGTAGATAATATAATATTGATTGTTTGCACCATCATTATTCCATCTTATAATATGTTTTTTGTCCTTGTTTTCTAGAAAGACAAGTTTTAAACGTCTAGGAGTTACTTTAGGTATGTTTTTATTAATAGGTAATATTGATGGATATTTATGGTATGATTTGTTTAGTGCTTCTGATATTTGAAGAGGATTATTGTTTAGAAATCTTGCTCTAAAAAAGGCATGTCCTTTGACTGATTCACATTGATTATTGATTTTTAATTGATTGATAATTTCATCAGAAGATTGCCATTGCTCTTCTTTCGATTTTGCATCTAGTTTATAAATGGCCTGCCCAGTGTATATATTGGTATTATAACTGTATCTATTCCACCATTTAACAAGAGTTGTGTAGTCAAGATTTTTATTCCCAATATTGCTATATAGTTGTGGCATGACGTAGTCAATCCATCCTTCTTTTACCCATAATAGTACATCTGCACACAAGTCGTCGTAACTAGAAGAACACTCTAGATCCACTCCAATCTTTTCATCTTGACTCTTATTTCGCCATACAGGGAATGGAGATATACCAAACTTAACAAGTGGTTTAATTTGATGAATATTTTTGCTTGTTTCTTTTATGAATTGATTGATGTTATCACGTCTCCAGTCCCTAATATCTTCGAATTTAGAGCCATATCTTCTGAATGAATTAGAGTCATCAAAAGTATCCGTCTTATTCTCTTGTGGATAGAAATAATCATCGAAATGTATAGCATCAATATCATAATTGTTAACAACTTCGCATATTACATTATTAAGATGTTTTCTTACATTAGGTAGTCCAGGGTCAAGATATTTATGTTTTCCACAAGTTATTATAAG
>Ga0193960_1001203_pt1 | contig 10384 bp, 7 predicted proteins | sample FB_3_MG_FD_140338 | JGI IMG/M metagenome (GOLD analysis project Ga0193960, IMG submission 140338) | Microbial mat bacterial communities from the Broadkill River, Lewes, Delaware, United States - FB_3_MG | ecosystem: Environmental > Aquatic > Freshwater > River > Microbial mats | place: USA...
ATAAATATTCGTATTTACTAGTATTTTTTATCACCTTTTTAACGGTGAGTACTCAAGCACAAGACATAACTCCTAAAGATAGCACTGCTACCAATATTATATCCTACGAAAAAGGAAAAGAGTATTTTTTAGGAGGTATAACTGTAACAGGTTTACAAAAATTCAGTGAGCAAACCGTAAAAGTTTATACTGGACTTACAGAAGGGCAAGCTATTAAACTACCTGGAGATAAACTTACTAGCGCCATTAAAAAACTATATGAAAGTAAACAATTTAGTGAAGTAGATGTATACCTATCTAAACGTGACGGCGAAACTGTTTACCTTCAATTCGATGTAACTGAATTACCTCAATTAACTGATGTTACCTTTTCTGGGATTAGCAACTCCAAAGCTAAAGAACTAAAAAAGGAAACAGATCTTAAAAAAGGAACTATGGTTACTGATAACCTTATCGTAACCACACGAAATTTTATAAAGAAAAAATACACTGACAAAGGTTTTCTTAAAACAAAAGTTTCTTTAGATACTAAAAGAGATACTTCTGATGTAAATACCGTAAGTATGGCTGTTTTTATTGACAAGGGTGACCGAGTAAAAATTAAAAACATCAACTTTACTGGAAATAAGGCCATGTCCGATGCTACTTTACGTAAAGCGATGAAAAACACGAAACGTAAACTTTTAGGACGTTTCTGGAAAGCTTCAAAATACATACTAGACGACTATAAAACTGACTTAGAAAGCATTCTTGAAAAATATAGTGAAAATGGATATAGAGACGCTCGTATCTTATCAGATAAAGTTGTGTGGAATGATGATAATACAATTAATATAGAAATTGATTTAGAAGAAGGTCGTCAATACCGATTTGATGAAATTCTTTTCATAGGAAACAAAAAATACACTGACGAGCAATTAAGTAATTTATTACGAATTGAAAAAGGAGATATTTACAACGGAAAAGTATTAAAAGAACGTATTTCTGGTGATGGAACTCCTAACTCTCAAGATATTCAAACTTTATATCACAATAGTGGGTATTTATTTTCTCAAATTAACGCCATTGAAACTAAAGTAAAAAATGACTCAATTACTGTTGAGGTTCGTATTAGAGAAGATGACCCTGCAACAATTAAAAGAGTTACTGTTAGTGGTAATGAAAAAACAAATGATCATGTAATTTTTAGAGAACTACGTGTAAAACCAGGAGATTTATTTAGTCGTGAAAATATTATTCGTTCTATTCGAGAAATCGGACAGTTAGGGTTCTTCGATACTAACGTAAGTCCTGATGTAAAGCCTGATTATCAAAATAAAACTGCTGACATTGAATTTTCAGTAGTTGAAAAAGGAGGAAGTCAAATTGAGCTGCAAGGAGGATATGGTGGAGGATCTTTCATTGGTACTTTAGGTCTTTCTTTTAACAACTTCTCTTTTAGAAACATATTTAATAAAGAAGCTTACAAACCATTACCTATGGGTGATGGACAAAGTTTATCTTTACGCTTACAAGCAAGTAGAACATACAACACTTATAGTTTCTCTTTTACTGAGCCTTGGTTAGGTGGTAAAACACCTCAATCATTATCTTTCTCTGTATATTTATCAAACCAGTATCGTTTTGATTACACAACATATGATGTAAATAAAAATGAAAGTTTAAGTATTATAGGAGCCTCTATAGGTTTAGGAAAGCGCTTAAAGTGGCCTGACGACTACTTTTCTCTTTCTCAAAACATTAGTTACCAAAGAATAGAACTACAAAATTATGGTTATCGTGTAGGATCGTCAAATGATATACTTAGTCAAGGAGATTTAAACAACTTAGCCTATAGTGTTGCATTAAGCCGTAACTCTGCTGGTCCAAGTTTAATCTTCCCTACCTATGGTTCAGAGTTTACTTTACGTGCTAAAGCTACTTTTCCTTACTCTTTAGTTAATAAAAAAGACTATACAGAGCCAGAAAACCCTACATTAGACCAAAGACAAGCATATTTAGCAGATAAATATAAATGGTTAGAATACTACAAGATTTCTGCTAAAGGAAAATGGTATACATCCCTAGCTAATAAATTAGTTTTAATGTCTAATTTTGAAATGGGATACTTAGGAAAGTATAACAATGAATTAGGATTAACTCCTGTTGAGAGGTATTTTGTTGGTGGAGATGGTATTGCTCAAGGTCAATTAGATGGTCGTGAAACAATTGGTTTAAGAGGATATGAAAATAACCGAATCTCTTCTTTAGACGGAGGTTCAATTTACAATAAATTTCAATTAGAGTTACGTTATTCTATAACTGATAAACCTTCTGCATCTATTTATACTTTAGGATTTTTAGAAGCTGGTAATTCTTATGACAATTTTAGTACTTTTAATCCGTTTAAATTAAAACGTTCAGCTGGAGTAGGTGTTCGTATATTTATGCCTGCATTTGGTTTATTAGGTATCGATTTCGCACATGGATTCGATCCGTTACCAGGTTTAACTGAAAAATCAGGTTGGCAAACGCATTTTATAATTGGAAGACAGTTCTAAAACCACAGATTTATAATGTGTCTGGGTTTTGGCACGGTTTTTTCTAAACACATTATACAAGATGAAAAAAAATATTTTATCACTCGTTCTTTTACTTATTACAAGTATAACTGTTGCCCAAAAAAATCAACGTATTGCATACATTGACATGGAATATATTCTTCAAAATATTCCAGAATATTTAGATGCACAAAACGCATTAGATGCTAAAGTTGAAAAATGGAAAACAAAGTTAGACAAAGAAGCTCGTGCTATTGAGGTTTTAAAAACAGATCTTTCTAACGAAAAAGCAATTCTGACAAAAGAATTAATTGAAGAACGAGAAGAAGATATAACTATTAAACAAGAATCTCTAAGAAGGTTAGAATCTTTATACTTTGGTCCTAATGGAGATATGTACAACTTAAGAAAACAATTAGTTAAACCTGTACAAGATCAAGTATACAATGCAGTACAAACAATAGCTTCACGAAAACAATATGATTTTGTTTTCGACAAATCAAGTGAATTGGTTATGTTGTATTCCAACAAAAAACACGATATTAGCGACCTTGTTGTACAAATGATTAGTATTGATCAGAAAAGACAAGCTAAAAAAGATAAAATTGAAGCTAAAAAAGAATTACTTAAAAATGACAATTTAAGTGATGAACAAAAAGAAAAAATACAACAAAGAGAGAATCTTCGTAAAAAGAAAGAAGAGGATAGACTTGCTAAGATTAAACTAATTGAAGAAAAAAGACAACAACGTTTAAAAGAAAGAGCAGATAAAAGAAAATTATTACAAGAAAAAAGAGCTGCCTTATTAAAGGCTCAAGAAGAAGCAAAAAAGAAAAAAGAACAAGAAGCTGAAGAAAACAAATAAATCAAGAATAAAGAACATTAATTAAATTAAAACAAAGATGAAACATTTAAAAACGTTATTATTAGTTGCAATTTTTACTGTTGGATTAGGTGGTGTGGCAAATGCGCAAAAAACTGCACATATTAACACAGATAAATTATTAGCTGAAATGCCTGCAACAAAAGCTATGAAAGCAGAGTTAGAGAAGCTAAATAAAACTTACCGTGACGACATTGAATCTATGTACAAAAAGCTAGAGGCTAAGATGAAAAAATACGAAGCTGAAGGTAAGAGTCAAACTCAAGAAGTAAACCAAAAAAGAGCTGTTGAAGTTCAACAAGACAGATTAAAAATTAGTCAAGCTGAGCAAACTGCAGGTCAAGAAATGCAAAAGAAATATCAAGAGAAAACTATTCCTATCTTACAAAAAGCTGAAGATGCTATTAAGGCTGTAGCTGCTGAAAAAGGAATTATCTATGTTTTTGATGCTGCTCCTGGTAAAGGGTTAATCGTTTACGAAAAAGGAGAAGACATCTATGATGCAGTAAAAGCTAAATTAGGTTTCTAATAAATAACAAAATATTTTATATAAAAATCCTGCTGAAAACAGCAGGATTTTTATTTTTGTTATACTTATGAAAAGCAAACAACACCCTATCGGTATTTTTGACTCTGGTATAGGAGGAACTTCTATTTGGAAAGAGATTCACCAACTTTTACCCAATGAAGATACTATTTACCTATCTGATAGTAAAAATGCTCCTTATGGCCAAAAATCAACACAAGAGATAGTTGATTTATCTATAAAAAACACTAAATTCTTAATAGATAAAGGTGCCAAAATTATTGTAGTTGCTTGTAATACTGCTACAACCAATGCTATTCAACAATTGAGAGCTAATTATGATATTCCATTCATAGGTATAGAGCCCGCTATAAAACCTGCTTCTTTAAAAACTAAAACTGGTACTGTTGGCATATTGGCCACAAAAGGAACACTAAACAGTGCTTTATTTGAAAAAACTACGTCTAATTTGAGTGATGAAATTACTATTGTTGAACAAGTTGGTGAAGGTTTAGTAGAATTAATTGAAAATGGCAAGATGTATTCCGAAGAAATGACTTCTTTGCTTAAGAAATACATACATCCTATGTTAGAAAAAAAATGTGACTATATTGTTTTAGGTTGCACACATTACCCTTATTTACTTCCTCAAATACGAAAAATAACTGGTGATAATGTTCAAATTATAGATTCAGGTGAAGCTGTTGCTAAACAGGTTAAAAATGTACTATCACAACAAAACCTTGTTAGTGATATCGCTAATAAATCATCAAATGTATTCTATATAAACAAGGATAAGTCTGTTTTAGAAAACATTCTTAAAGATTATAAAAATTGTAAAATTGATTTTTTAGATTTTTAGTAGGTAAAACTTCCGTTAATATTTGGACAAGCTGCTGCCCTTCTTTTTGTACAGAAAAGATTTACTCCTAAAGATAATTGGTGAAACCCTCCATTAGAAAACACTATATCTCCTGTTTGTTGAGTATACGTATAAGCAAACATCCAATTTTTATAATTTACTCCTGCAATTGGTGTAATGTATTGAGAATTTCCAAAAACACTACTATCAAAACTTCTTCTATAGGATAATGCCGCCCACAACTGCATATTATCTAATGTTTTGTATACTTTAAAATTTATATCTCCTATTTTTTCTTGAGTTTGTTCTTTAAATTGAAACATAAAAGATGGCTCAAATTGTAATTTTTCTCTATCGCCAAAAAAATAACCTCCTCCTAAAATATAATTTCTAAGATTTGGTGATTCGAAATTTGAGTTTAAGTTATTTTTTGCTGATAAAAAGATATTCTTTATAGTGAAATAAGATGATAGTCCATTTTTATGATACGCCATACCAAAATCGGCATTAAAATAAAAATCACTTTCTATAACCTGACTTACAGCAGGGTCATTTACAAAGGTTCTTTGATCTCTTTCATTCTGGACTACAGAGAACGATAACCCAAATGATAATTGATTAAATAGATTTTCATTTCCCATATCTATATGATACGCATAGGTACCTTGAATTCCTTTCTGAGAATGATATCCATTTTTATCATTAAAAAGAATCACTCCTAAACCTGTATTTGAATACTCTCCAAGTTTAGTATGAAAGCTTGCTGTTTGCAACGAAGGCGCATCATCTACTCCTAACCATTGTTGACGCGCTGTTAATCGAATTTTACCGCAATCTCCAATTCCTGCAGCTGCAGGATGCAATAAATATACATTATCTGATAAATAATCAGCATAAATAGGTAAAGTCTCTTGTGCAAAAACTCCAGTATAAGTAAATGATACTAATAGTGTTAAATAAGCAATTCTTTTTCTAATAAACATATCTTGACAATAAAGATTTCAAATATAGTTAAGAGATTTAAAAATTTGTGTTAATTTTTGAAAATTAAGATTATTATATATTGTTAAAGGGCAATTTTTATCAATTATTCTTTCTAAACTTTGAAGGATTCATGTTTTTTACCTCTTTAAACTTCCTATTAAAATTAGAAAGATTATTAAAACCACACTTATAAGCTATTAAACTAATAGGCATACTTTTATCCGAACTCAATCGCTTACACGCATTTTCAATTCGTAATTCATTTAAAAAAGTAAAGTAGGTTTTATTTGTTCGTTGTTTAAAGTATCTACAAAAAGCATTGGGAGTCATGTTAGCCTTTTCTGCGATCTCGTACAAATCAATATTTTTATCAAAATTATTCATTGTAAAGTCCATAACATTACGCATTCTCTTTCCTTCATTATCTGTGTATCTCCTTGGGTAAACAAAACTTGCAAGCTCAGTTGTTTTTGAGTTTACTACTATTTTTAAAACTTCAAGCAGCGCTATAAATCGATTAAGATTCGTAGATTTTTGTAAACCTAAAAATATCTTCATCACTTCACTTCTATTTTCAACAAGTTTAAATCCTGATATTGATTTTTCAAAAAAAGTGATTAACTCTTTAAAGTCATCCAATAAAAAAAAGTCTTTCCCAAAAGAACTCTTTGTAAAGAATAATGAAATCATGAAAGATTCTTTTATAACAGAAGCATCACTTTTAAAAACATGTGGCAAGTTACTTCCTATAACTAGAACATCTCCCGATGAATATTTGTTAATTGTATCACCTACAATTAACGTTCCTTCTCCTTTTACAATAACGCATAACTGAATTTCTTCATGTTGATGGAACTTATCATAAAAATACTTCTCTCTATCTTCCTGATAAATTAGTCCAATGTTTTGAGTTTTTGGTATTTTAAAGGGTAAAACTTTCATTGATAAATTGCTATTCTTATTCAAAAATATACAAATACTATTAATATAATAAAACAAATACATTATATAGGTTAATATAGTATTACTATATGGTAATTTGAAGTTAAAACTCTCTTTATCTTACACATAACTTTGTAATGAAAAAACAATATTACAATGAGTATAAATTGGAAAGGTGTAATGCCAGCGGTTACTACAAAGTTTACAAATGATGATACTTTAGACTTAAATATGTTTGAAGTAAACATTAAAGCACAATTGGAAGCAGGCGTGCATGGAATTGTTTTAGGAGGCACCCTAGGGGAAGCCAGTACATTATCTGATGATGAAAAAAGAACACTAACTAGAACAACCGTTAACTTAGTTAACAATCAAATTCCTGTTTTAATGAATATTGCTGAACAAACTACCAAAGGAGCTATTGAAGCTGCTCAAAAAGCGGAAGAAGATGGTGCTAAAGGTTTGATGATGCTTCCTCCTATGCGCTATAAAGCAGGAGATAGAGAAACTGTTGAATATTTTAAAGCAGTAGCTAACAATTCATCACTACCAATTATGGTATACAATAATCCTGTAGATTATAAGATTGAAGTTACATTAGATATGTTCGATGAGCTTTTGAAATGCGATAATATAGAAGCTGTTAAAGAATCAACCAGAGATATATCAAACGTTACAAGAATTAAAAACCGTTTTGGAGATCGTTTAAAAATAATGACGGGTGTTGATACTTTGGCTTTAGAAAGCTTAATGATGGGTGCTGATGGTTGGATTGCTGGTTTGGTTTGTGCTTTCCCAAAAGAAACTGTGGCTATTTATGAATTGCAAAAAGCAGGCCGCATACAAGAAGCATTAGAAATATATCGTTGGTTTTTACCATTGTTAGAATTAGATATAAATCCTAAATTAGTACAAAATATTAAGTTAGCAGAAGTAGCTACAGGTATTGGAACTGAAAATGTACGAGCTCCACGATTACCTTTAATAGGTGAGGAACGTGAACATGTTTTAAATGTAATAGAAGCTGGATTAAAAAACAGACCAACACTACCTGATTATAAAGCTTTAGCTACTTACTAATTAACTCTCTACCTCATTAAAATATGATTACAGGAAAAAACTATATAGGAAATCAATTATCAGCCCTAGGAAACAAAACTTATAAAACTTTCAACCCTGAATTAAATCAGGAAAATGAAGTCATTTTTACTGAAGCTACTTCTGAAGAAATTAATACTGCGGTAAATTTAGCTTCAGAAGCTTTTAAAACATATCGAACTACTTCTGGAAAGAAAAAAGCTGAATTTTTAAATGCTATTGCTGATGAGATTGTAGCTTTAGATGATGAACTGATTCAAACCTATTGTTCCGAATCTGGTTTACCAGAAGGACGCGCAAAAGGAGAACGAGGAAGAACTGTATTTCAATTACGTTCATTTGCTGATTTAGTTAAAGATGGTTCATGGGTAGAAGCTACTATTGATACTGCTATACCTAATAGAGAACCAAACCCTAAATCAGATTTACGTAAAATGAATATTCCGTTAGGTCCTGTAGTAGTTTTTGGTGCTAGTAATTTCCCTCTTGCTTATTCTACAGCAGGTGGAGATACAGCAGCTGCTTTGGCAGCTGGTTGTCCTGTTATAGTAAAATCACATCCAATGCATGCTGGTACTGGTGAACTTATAGCTTCAGCTATTATTAAGGCAGCAGAAAAAACAGGAATGCCTAATGGTGTTTTTTCTAACTTAAATTCTAGCGGTATTGAAGTGGGACAACAATTAGTTACTCACCCAAAAGTAAAAGCTGTTGGTTTTACAGGAAGTATTCGAGGTGGTAGAGCTTTGTTAGATTTAGCTGCAAAACGTGAAGAACCAATTCCTGTATTTGCAGAAATGGGTAGTATTAACCCAGTAATTATGCTTCCAAAAGCATTACAAAATAGAGCAGAAAGTTTAGCAAGTACTTATGCGAATTCTATTACTCTCGGGACAGGGCAATTTTGCACCAACCCTGGGTTAATTCTAGGAATAAAGAGCGATATTTTAGATAGTTTTATTAACTCATTAGCTCATAAAATTGTAGAGATTAACCCTAGTTGTATGCTGCATCCAAATATTATTGGAGCATATGAGAGTAATAAAACCAAAGCTCTTAATCAGGAAGGTTTAACATTAGTAGCTACATATGAAGAAAGTACTCAACCTAACTATGCTGCGCAAGTAGTTACAACTGTTGAAGGAAAAACATTTTTAAATAATCCAAACTTACACCAGGAGGTATTTGGACCATACTCTATGGTCGTTCAATGTGAAAATGAAAAACAATTAGAAGAAATTATTTCAAATTTAGAAGGACAACTTACTGGAACTGTAATTTCAGATGATAATGAAGTAGTAAACTACCCTACTATAATTGCTGCGCTACAAAATAGAGTTGGAAGAATTATTTTTAATGGTGTTCCTACAGGAGTAGAAGTTTGTCCATCAATGGTTCATGGAGGTCCATATCCAGCATCTACAGATAGTAGGTTTACAGCTGTTGGAATAAACTCTATTAAACGTTGGGTACGACCATTTAGTTATCAAGATTGGCCCAACGATTTGTTACCAGATGAACTAAAAAATGAGAATCCTTTGCAAATTTTACGTTCTGTTAACGGTACGCTTACAAAAGAACAAGTGAAATAATAAAATTTTAATAATTTCTTTAGAAAATATCAGACCTCAAAAACTTATTTTTGAAACTGGCTAAAGAAATTGAAAAAAGCCAGCTTTGTGTTTCCCTAAATAGAAAAATTTGAAGGGTTTTTTCTACCAAAGAATACAAGCTGGCGATTCAATTTAGCATGAGAAAAACTTTTTTTTGCGTTGATGCACATACCTGTGGAAATCCTGTAAGAGTTGTTGCAGGTGGGGGACCTAACTTAGTTGGCACCAATATGAGCGAAAAACGTCAGCATTTTTTAAAAGAATACGACTGGATTCGCAAAGGTTTAATGTTTGAACCTCGCGGACATGATATGATGAGTGGTTCAATCTTATTCCCTCCTCACAATCCCGAAAACGATTTTGCTATTCTATTTATTGAAACTTCTGGATGTTTACCCATGTGCGGTCACGGAACTATTGGTACAATAACCATTGCTATTGAGGAAGGATTAATTACTCCTAAAGTTCCTGGAAAAATTAAAATGGAAGCTCCTGCTGGTTTGGTTGAAATTGAATACCAACAAACTGGTAAAAAGATAGATTGGGTTCGACTAACCAATGTAAAAAGCTATTTAGCTGCTGAAGGACTCACCATAGATTGTCCTGAATTAGGAGAAATTACTTTTGATGTCTCTTACGGTGGAAACTATTATGCTATTGTTGACCCTCAAAAAAACTTTTCTGGAGTACACGATTTTACCGCTTCTAAAATTGTGCAATACTCTCAAGTTGTTCGAGATCGAATCAATGAAAAATATCCAAATATGTTTATTCATCCTGAAAATGATACTATTAGAGATGTGACTCATATGCTATGGACAGGTAACCCCATAGACCCGACCTCATCAGGAAGAAATGCTGTTTTTTATGGTGATAAAGCTATTGACAGAAGTCCGTGTGGTACAGGAACCTCTGCTCGCTTAGCTCAATTATATG
>Ga0193960_1001207_pt1 | contig 10376 bp, 8 predicted proteins | sample FB_3_MG_FD_140338 | JGI IMG/M metagenome (GOLD analysis project Ga0193960, IMG submission 140338) | Microbial mat bacterial communities from the Broadkill River, Lewes, Delaware, United States - FB_3_MG | ecosystem: Environmental > Aquatic > Freshwater > River > Microbial mats | place: USA...
ATATTCTCAACACTGTTTGTATATTTAACGTCCATCATTAAAACGGCAGGGTTATCGTCGATAAAGTCGTAAACTTTTTTCGATCCCATAACAAATGTCGAAACAATCTTACCTTTATCGATAGCTTTGTTTGCACCATTAACAACACCACTTTCAACAAGAGGAAGAAGACCATCGGCAAACATTTCTGTATGAACACCAAGGTTTTTGTGGTTACCAAGCTCAGCAAGAACTGCGTTTGGAATAGCACCAATACCCATTTGTAGAGTAGCACCATCTTCAACTAAAGCAGCAACATTGCGACCAATAGCAGCCTCAATTTCATTTGGAGCAGCAAAAGCAGCCTCGATAAGAGGAGTGTTATCTTCGCAGAAGATATCGATAATGCTAGTAGGAATCATTGCATCACCCCAAGCACGTGGTACATTAGGATTGATAACAGCAATAACAGTTTTAGCATTTTCAACAGCAGCCAAAGTAGCATCAACAGATGTTCCTAAAGAGCAATATCCATGTTTATCAGGTGTTGAAACCTGAACCATTGCTACGTCTACAGGAAGAACGTTGTCGCGAATAAGTCTTTGTGTTTCGTTAAGAAAAACAGGAATATAATCGGCATAACCTGCTTGAGTTGCCTTACGCACATTGTGACCAACAAAGAACGATTCCATTTGGAAAACGCCCTCAAACTCAGCATCAGCATAAGGAGCTGGTCCTTCTGTATGAAGGTGCTGAATTTTTACGTCGCGTAATTCGCCATTACGACCACGCTCGCACATAGCCGAAATAAGTCCTTGTGGAGCTAATGCCACACTTTGAATGTGAATTCTATCACCAGATTTAATAGCCTTTACTGCCTCTTGTGCAGAAACAATAGTAATAGGTTTAGTAATCATTATGTTTTTGTTTTATTTAAGTCTTGATTAAAATCGCCACAAATTTATTCTATTTTGGTTAAAGAACTCATGTTCTGCAATAATTTACAAAATGCTATATGACACATTTTAAATACTCAATATAGCTTTAATTAGCAGTCAAATATTTACAGCCAAACAATTTAACCTTATATAATGGATTAGCCCATTAAAAAATTATAGCCTTAAGTTTAAACCTAAGGCTATAATAAATATATTTTATACTATTAGAAATACAAATCGCGTTTTCCCTTTTTAATCTGCTCTAGTCTATCCTCTAGCATTTCAATTACACGGGGCTCTGCTGTCTCTTTTAGCTTATCGATATTCTTCTGAATAACATCCCAACCTTTTTTAGCAATGTGTGGTTTTGCATAATCTTCAAGATACTCAGCTAAAGTTAGCATTGCATTTGGCGAACAGAATTTCTTTATAAAACCAGGAACAGAGAATTCCATAAAATGCTCTCCTGTTCTACCATTACGGTAACAAGCAGTACAGAACGATGGTAAATATCCATCTTCTAATAACTCTTCGATAACCTCACCTAACGAGCGATTATCGTTAATAGTAAATTGCTCTTTATTTAAGTTTTGATCTTCGTTAACAGAGTCGGAATAAGCACCAAGTTCAATTTTTGTTCCTCCATCAATTTGCGAAACGCCAAAACGCATTACCTCGCGACGAATGTGCTCTGGTTCGCGAGCAGTAAGAATTAAACCTGTATAAGGAACAGCAAGACGTAAAATTGCTACCAAGCGAGTAAAATCTTTGTCCGAAACAAAATACTCGCCTGTTAAATTTGTACCTGCAGCATCGGTAATACGAGGGAACGATATTGTGTGTGGTCCTACATTGTAACAAGCTTCAAGGTGATTAGTATGGCGAACCAATCCCATAACCTCAAAACGCCAATCGTACAATCCAAAAAGCGAACCAATACCAACATCATCCACTCCAGCTTCCTGAGCACGGTCTAAACCTGTAAGACGGTAATCGAAATCGGCTTTCTGACCTGCTAAATGATATTTTTTATATTCCTCGGGGTGATATGTCTCTTGAAAAATCTGATATGTTCCAATGCCAGCCTCTTTAACAATTTTGTAGCCTTCAATCTCCATTGGAGCAGCATTAATATTTACACGACGAATTTCGCCTTGCCCTTTCTTAACACGATAAACAGTACGAACAGACTCAGCAATATACTCAGGCGAATAATCACGATGCTCGCCATAAACAAGTATAAGACGCTTTTGTCCGTTATCTTCTAAAGCCTCTACCTCCTTAATAAGCTCTGACTTGTCAAGCGTTTTACGAACAGCCTCTTTATTTGTACTTCTGAATCCGCAATAAGTACAGTTGTTAGCACATTTGTTACCAACATAAAGTGGAGCAAACAACACTATTCTATTACCATAAACACGCTCTTTAAGCTCGCGTGCACCTGCTTTAATTTCTTCAATTAACTCAGGTGAATCGGCATTAATTAGCACAGCCACCTCGGCCATTGTAAGTCGCTCTTTATTTAACGATTTTTGAATAACTCTTTGGACAAGCTCTTTTGATGATGGAGTGTTGTTTATCAAATCCCAAATTTCATCCTGATCGATAAACGGTTTCATAGGAACATCTTCTATCCTACATTTTTCTGGATTGAATTGCATAACAGTTAATTTTTGTTTTTTACCAAAACCGATTTAACCTGAACACCGTTTAAACGACCGGCTTTACCAGTAAGCACACTAATTTCGTCGGTTGTTCCTTCAACAACTAACGAAATAACACTAATACCTTTTTCGTTTAAAGGAATACCTTGGCGGGCGATTATAAGATGAGAGTTTTGAGCAATAACATTGTTAAGCTCGGCAACACTATCTTTGTTTTCGATGAGTAGAATTACTCCTCCTATTCTCTTTTCCATCAGTTCTCCTTTGGGTCAGATTGTATATTTTATTTCATTTGCCCTCAAGTCAGCAAAATGCCTTCTGTCAGGATTATCGAATACAAATCTATAAACTATTTTCTATTTTAGCACATTAACACCTAAATAGTTTTTTATAAATATTGGCTAACAACTACGTGAGATTAATTATAATATTTATCACAAAAACGTACTAATAACACAGATCCTATTTCCTATATAGGCATATCTTAAATACACAAAAAACTAAGGTAAATAATTAACACACTACTCTACACAAAACCTTTCTCACTATAAATAAAGCAAATACAACCACTAGTATAAATAACACATAAATGGGGTAATTAAAAAAGCAAAGGTTCACTATTTCAATACTCATTAAATGTATATATATTCGGACTCATTTTTAACTTAAACAAATATACCTAAATGAAAAAAACTATCTCTTTAGCACTACTTGTGCTAGTTATAACTAGCGCATCGTTTGCACAAAAGAAACGTGTTGCAGTAGTAACATTTTACGCCAATAAATATATTGGAACATCAAACCTTTCAGGTGGAGGAACTATTGCAGCCATAGGTGAATTAGCCGAAAATCCAAACTTCAACCTTGAATCGGTAGTTACTAACTTTCACTCAACTTTTTTTAACGATTACGCTAAGTCGTTTCCTTTTGATATTGTACCTGAATCAGAGGTTTTATCTAATGAACAATACAAAAGTTATAGATCTTCAGACACAACAGGAAGTCGCCTTTTTAGACCTTTAATGATTAATGGATACAACAAACTTATTGTTGGTATTTTATACAAAAAAGATCTTAAAAAGATGGCCGAAATTTTTGATGTAGATGGTTTCCTTTTTGTCAATTTATCTTACGAATTTGCTCCTAAATTAGGTATAGGCGGCATGGGTAGCGCAGGAATTTCCGCTTACGCCGACATAAGCTTATGGACAAAGGATAATAATAAAGTATTTAGAATATACGAATATGCCACTTCTAAAAAGAGTGTTGGAATGGTGGCAGGAGTACCTATTATTAAATTAGAAAAGATACTTCCAATGTGTGAAGACGCATCAGAAAGATTAGTTAAAGACTTAAATAAAAGATTACCAAAAATAGTTAAGAAGGTTTCTAAAAAATTCTCTTAACATTAAATAATGTAAACTAAAAAGCTGCAATCAATGCAGCTTTTTTTGTATTATCTTATAAGATGAAATCAAACAATCACTAACAAATACTATAAAAGTCAGACTTAATTGAAGCATTCATCTCATCGCTGCTTTCCATTGTTGTAAAATCGCTTAGAAGTTCAGAGAATTCTATTCTCATTTTTGATCCCTCTTCTAATTTATCGGTAGTATTAATCTGAATGCAAATTTCTGGATCGTTATAAAAACTCCAAAGCAAAGCATTATATTGTTTATTGTTTACAAACACAGTAACCGAATAAGTACCTTCTGGAGGAAGAAGCTTATTTCTATCTTTCAGTCCAGTAATTACTAATTGTCCATTATCTATTACCGACTCTGTTTTTACTTGCTGAATATTTCCGAAGAAAAAATATTTACTCTGCAAGTAACTATTTACCTTTTTAATCCATCCATGCGAAAGAGCTTCTCTAACAAGAGTTGAACTCATTGATTCGTGATGAATATCTTTTTCAGGAATCTCTTCTACGTAAAACTTATATCGCTTCGACAAATAATAGAGCAGCGAAAAATCGCCAGATTTATTATGCCCAAAATAGTGGTTAAAACCAACAACCATACATAATAGCGACAATTGCTTTAACAAAATATCGACAATAAATGATGTTGATGAAATTTGAGAAAACTCAATTGTAAAAGGGATAATTACCAAATGATCGACACCAAGGCTAGAGAGACGATCAATCTTCTCTTCAATTGTATAGATCATCTTTAGATCTTTCCCTGTAGTGTGAGGATATAAAACTTTACGCGGATGCGGATCGAAAGTAATAATTACAGTCTCTCCGTTATATTTCTTGGCTAACTCTTTTATTCTTTTTATAATAACTACATGGCCAGCATGTACCCCATCAAAAGAACCAATAGTAGCAACACTATTGTTTAGTTTTAAACCTTTTAATCCATAATGAACCTGCATTATACTACTTATCTTGACCGCTGTGTTTTTTCACGAAATATGCTACTTTTTCTAACGAAGTAATCATATCATATTCTTCCAAATAAACACTATCGTCTACATTTAATGGACTAGTTGTGAAATTCATAATTCCTTTAATACCTGCTTCAACAAGCCTATCACCCATTCTTGTAGCTGTTTGTGGTGGTGTAGTTATAATACCAATAGATATATTTTTCTCGGTAACAATTTTAGCTAAATCATTAATATGATAACAATTAACATCGGCAATAACTCTACCAATCTTATTTAAATCGTTATCAAAAGTAGCTACAATCTGCATTTTCGAACGCTTACCATTAAAATAAGCCGTAACAGCCTTACCCAAATTCCCCATTCCTAAAACGGCAATATTAAGTCCCTTTTCAGAATCAATAATTCTACCAATTAAAGCAATAAGTTCCTTTGCATCGTATCCCTTTTTCTTAACACTAGAATACCCTATAAGCATAATGTCACGACGAACCTGAACAGGAGTAATATTATGAAGTCCAGCCAATTCATGCGAAAAAATATAAGACTTTCCAGTTGATAGCCAATTAAGCAAACTTCTACGATACTCGCTCAGACGTTCAATTGTTCTTTCAGGTAAATTCATTAATTAAGTAGATTTATAATACTTTAGTGATGCAAAAATAGCAATTATTTATTTTAAATAAAGACAAAATTAAAACATACATATACATGCATTTGCATTAACACCTAAATTAATTTACAGGAAACTTTACAATTAAAACACATGTTTTTATAATTTAGAGAACTAGTTATATTTGATTTAATAAAATATTTAATATTTTAACACTTTATACCAAAGAACATATTTAAAAACAATAAGTTATAACCAAAAAACTATTTACAATTATGATTTACGATAATGTTATTACAATTTGCCTTGGTAGTTCTTGCTTTGCCAGAGGAAACAAAGAGATTATCCAAATTGTTAAATCATTTATTAAAATGAATAAAATGGAGGATAAAATTGAATTTAAAGGGGCACATTGTTTTGGAGAATGCAACAAAGGGCCTTCAATAAAAATTAATCAAAAGACATTCCATTCTGTTTCGGAAAACAACATTTTCGAAATTTTAGAAGAGAATTTAATGTTTATAAAGTAATACGAATGAGCAACCAACTATTTAGTGTAACAAAAAGCAAGTGTATTTCGTGCTATGCATGTGTAAGAGTTTGCCCTGTTAAAGCAATTGAAGTACCCGAAATAAGCGACAAAGCAAACATTATTAAAGATAGATGTATTGGTTGCGGTCATTGTTTAAATGTTTGCCCTACCGATGCAATAAAATATTTATCGCATATAAAAGATACTATTGAGCTATTAAACTCCGATAATAAAGTAGCTGCTATAGTAGCACCAAGTATTTCTGGTGAATTTCCTGATATTACCGATTACCGGAAATTTGTTAAAATGATAAAATCGCTTGGTTTTGATCATGTTAACGAAGTATCATTTGGGGTAGATTTGGTTGCTGCAAAATATAAAGAGTTATTCGAAAACTCTAAAGGGAAGTACTACATATCGGCAAATTGCCCTGCCATTGTGGAGTTAGTAGAAAAGTTTCATCCTGAACTTTTACCTAACTTAGCACCAATTATATCGCCAATGATTGCAACATGTAAAATTGTGAAAGAAAAATATGGTTCTGACACAAAAGTTGTATACATAGGCCCTTGTATAGCAAACAAGGAAGAAATAAAAAAATACAAACACGAATATAAAGTCGACACTGTATTAACTTTTACAGAACTACGAAATCTCTTTAATCAATACAATATAAAAGAGAGTAATCTTGAGTTTTCCGAATTCGACAAACCTTTTGGTAATAAGGGATCGCTTTATCCTATAAGCAACGGTATTATTCAAGCTGCTGGAATTAACGAAAATCTGTTAACAGGAAATGCAACAACAGTTCGCGGCAGAAATAGCTGCTTAGACGCTGCCAAACAGTTCGAAATAGCTTCAAATTCCATTAATAAACATTTTAATATGTTTTATTGCGAAGGCTGTTTAATGGGACCTGGAACATCGCCACGCGGCGAACGTTTTATTCGACGATCGAGAGTTATTGAATATGCAAACAAACGACTAAAGAATTTTAATAACGAAGAGTGGGAATTGGCAAAAGAGGATTTTACTTCAAAAATTGATTTCAATACAACTTTTACAGAAAACGATCAACGTATACAAGAACCTTCAGACGAAACAATTTCGGAAATATTAGGATCTATTGACAAATTAGAGAATAAAAACACTGACTCTGGTTGCGGAGCTTGCGGTTACGACTCGTGTCAACATTTTGCTATTGCTGTTGCAAAGGGACTTGCAAAAACCGAAATGTGCCATACTTATGCTAATAAAAATCGTCAGCAATATATAAACACTTTAAAAGCTACTAACGAAAAGCTTACCAGAATTCAATTAAAATTAAAAGAATCGGAGCAGCAAGCGTTAAATCAGAAAAGAGTTTCTGAGGAAGCTCATGATTTAATATCTACAATGCTCGAAAAATTAACTGCTGGTGTTTTATTGGTTGATAAAGATCTAAAGATTATTAAATCAAACAACAGTTTCATAAGTCTTCTAGGAGAAGAAGCTTTAGAAATTAATGAAGTAATTCCTGGATTAACAGGAGCCGACTTAAAGACTCTTCTACCACATTCATTTTACAACTTATTTTCGTATGTAATAAAAAACAACCAAGATATTCTAAATCGAGATGTTCCATACAATAATGGGCTATTAAATATCTCGGTATTCCCCATTAAAAAAGGAAATATTGTTGGCGCTATTGTAAGAGACATGCACGCTCCCGATGTACGTCGAGAAGAGGTTATTAATAGAGTTACCGAAGTTATTGACAAAAACCTTGAAATGGTTCAGAAAATTGGTTTCCTTCTTGGCGAAGGTGCTTCAGAAACAGAACAAATGCTTAATTCAATTATCAAATCGTACAAATAGTTGCGCATAAATTATGGACAAAACTTATCATATAGAGATAGACTGTGCGCAAAAAAACCACGATGGAGAGAGAATCTGTGGCGATGTTTTTGTGACAAAAAAAATTGTTGGTGAAGACAGAGTAATAACAGTTCTTTCCGACGGAATGGGACATGGAGTTAAAGCAAATATTCTTGCTACATTAACAGCTACTATGGCTCTTAATTTCACTCAAGAACACAAAGACCCCGCTCCTATTGCCGAACTTATTATGAATACACTACCTATTTGTAGCATTCGAAAAATAAGTTATTCAACTTTTACAATTGTTGACATTGAAAACAACAACCGCGTAACAATAATTGAATACGATAACCCTAGAACAAGTGTCTATAGAAACAATAGACTATTCGATCCTCCTTGGCAATGTATAATTCTAAATAGTGAAAAAAACGCTGGAAAAGAAATTTTCACATGCAGCTTCGATTTAGAGAAAGGAGATAGAATTTTATTCTGGTCCGATGGCATTACACAGTCGGGGCTTGGAACAAATAAATATCCGTTGGGATGGGGAATTGAAAGTGTTCAGTATTATGTAGAAACCCAGTTATCGCAATACCCTTATATTTCGGCACGACAGCTAAGCAATAAAGTAGTAAACAAAGCTGTTGCTAATGATATTTACAAACCAAAAGACGACACCAGTTGTGCATCAATATATTATCGCGATCCACGAAAACTACTTATTTGCACAGGGCCTCCTTACGAAAAAGAAAAGGACAAAGAGTTGGTAGAGAAATTCAAAGCTTTTAAGGGAAAGAAAATATTATGTGGAGCAACTACTGCCGACATTATTTCGAGAGAATTAAATGTAAAAATAATTGACAGCTTCGACTTTACCGACAAAGAACTTCCTCCTGTTTCAAGTATGGAAGGTGCCGATTTAATTACCGAAGGGATTTTAACCTTAAGCAAGGTTAAACGAATTCTAGAAAAAATAACTCACAATACTGTTTTAGGTAAAGGTCCTGCCGACGAAATAATAAAACTAATTCACGAAAGCGATCAAATTCACTTTATTATTGGCACACGCATAAACATTGCTCATCAGGATCCAACCCTACCAATAGACCTAGAAATTAGGCGAACAGTGATTAAACAAATTGCAAAATTACTTCAAGAAAAATTATTAAAAGAGGTATTCATATCGTACATATAAAATCAAAAAAAAGGTTCTACAATTATGCAGAACCTTTTTTATATATAATACCCTAATAATTAGCTTTGAATATTTGGAAGATCAAGACCGTAACCTTTTTTCTTATCAACTGCTCTTAATAAGAAAGCAACAAAAAGAGCTGCAATACCACAACCTACCATAAGCATCATTGGCTTAGTATAATCTAAAGAACCAGTGTTACCTACGTTTGAGCTATCTAATACAAGACCTAAAAGAACAGGGAAAGTCATAAGACCAACATTTTGAATCATGAAAATCATTGCATAAGCAGATCCTAAACGGCTTTCTGGGATAATTTTTGGAACTGATGGCCACATAGCTGCAGGAACAAAAGAGAAAGCAAATCCTAAGATAACCATTGCTCCGAAAGCAAAAATTTTACTATCAGGACCAAATGCAAATATTGAGTGAACAACAATTAAAAGAATTGATCCTAAAACCATAATACTTGCTGCTTTTCCTTTTTTATCCATAAAAGCACCAAATATAGGAGTCAACAACATTGTTCCAATAGGTAATAAACCAACAATTGATCCAGCATATTCAACTGGGAAAGAATATTTCTGAGCCATTAAATCTGGAGCAAACTTAGTAAATGGGAATACTGCAGAATAGAATAACACACATAATAACGATATTAAAATAAATCCAGGATTCTTAAATAATAAAAGAATGTCCGAAATCTTAAATTCTTCTTCCGTAGATTCAACAGATGTATCTGCAGCAACTTCTCTATCCAATTTAGTGTCCATCATATTGTGAACAAAAAATGCGATAAGACCAATTACCAAAAGAATAACACCAAAAGCTAAAGGACGAGAAATAACATGATCAGAACCAGTCATCCAAGGAGAAGCTGTAAATGCAAGAAGCATACCACCACGAGCACAAGCCATCTCAAGACCCATTGCAAGAGCCATCTCTTTTCCTTTAAACCATTTAACAATAATTCTAGAAACAGTGATACCTGCAATCTCAACACCAACACCAAATAAAGAATAACCTACTACGGCTAACTTAAGCGACGGCTTGTAATCTGTTAAAAATGAGTTAAGAAATTCGTATCCTAAACCACCATTGTTAAAATAATCGGTAAGTGCATAAAAGTTAAAAAATGCACCAATAATCATGATACCAATAAAGAAAGTACCTGTAAATTTAATACCAGCCTTATCTA
>Ga0193960_1001208_pt1 | contig 10365 bp, 8 predicted proteins | sample FB_3_MG_FD_140338 | JGI IMG/M metagenome (GOLD analysis project Ga0193960, IMG submission 140338) | Microbial mat bacterial communities from the Broadkill River, Lewes, Delaware, United States - FB_3_MG | ecosystem: Environmental > Aquatic > Freshwater > River > Microbial mats | place: USA...
ATGCATTATCAACCAATGTGTGGTTTAACTTAGTATTTTTCTTAATCTTAGTAATTTTCGCAGTATCGTTCTTAGGAGCTTTTGAAATCACTTTACCAAGTTCATGGGCTACCAAAGTAGACTCACAAGCAGACAGAGGAGGATTAATCGGAATTTTCTTTATGGCACTAGCTTTAGCGATTGTTTCTTTCTCATGTACAGGACCTATTGTAGGAACGTTGTTGGTAGAAGCTGCTTCAAAAGGAGGAATCGCTCCTATTGTAGGAATGTTAGGGTTCTCATCAGCTATTGCGTTGCCATTTGCTTTATTTGCAGCCTTCCCAGGATGGTTAAACTCATTACCAAAATCAGGAGGATGGTTAAATACTGTAAAAGTAGTGTTAGGATTCTTAGAATTAGCTTTAGCATTTAAATTCTTATCAAATGCTGATTTAGTATTACAATTACACTTATTAGAAAGAGAAGTGTTCATTGCTATTTGGATAGCTATTTTCGGAGCATTAGCTTTTTATCTCTTCGGAAAAATACAATTACCACACGATAGTCCAATCAGTCATATTTCCGTAGGAAGATTAAGTTTAGGATTGATCGTTTTATCCTTTACTATTTACATGATTCCAGGGCTTTGGGGAGCACCACTAAACTTAATTAGTGCGTTCCCTCCACCACAACATTATAGTGAATCACCTTACGGGGTTGGATTTACAAAAAAGGGAACAGCAAGTGTTCAGCAAGACAATCACGAAGCTTTACCTGAAGGAGCACATTTAATGCCTCCTCATGATATCATATCGTTTCACGATTATGACAAAGGATTAGCTTATGCAAAAAAAGTAGGCAAACCAGTGATGTTAGATTTTACAGGGCACGCTTGTGTAAACTGTAGAAAAATGGAACAAAACGTATGGGTAAAACCAAAGGTGTTGGATGTTTTAAAAAACAAGGTAGTATTAATTTCTTTGTATGTAGACGACAAACGTCCGTTAAAAGATGACGAAGTAGTAGAGTCGAAACTCAACCCAGGAAAGAAATTAAAGTACATAGGACAAAAGTGGAGTGAACTACAAACTATCAAGTACAAAGCCAATTCACAGCCGTTTTATGTATTGATGAATCATGATGAATCAAACATATCAGATCCTGTAGGCTACATGCCAGATGCAGATGAATATTTCAACTGGCTTGAAGAAGGAGTTACCAACTTCAAAAAATAAATACAACTCAAAAGCACCTTAATTTTTAAGGTGCTTTTTTCTTTTGAAGAAGACTTGCTTAGTGTAAAAAGCTCTTTTCTAGGCTCATTTTGAAATTAGCCGTATAATTCTTACCTTTGTACGATATGGTAGATACTACACACGAGAAAAAAAATCAACGAGTTTTTACATTCAACTTCCTTGTGTTCCGAAACCAGTCGGACAAGTTTATTCCACCAGGATTCTAATTTATTGCTTTTCTTAAAAAGGAAAAGATTTCAAACGTATTTGCATTATTTTAAGTTCTATCTAAATTGATAGAGCTGAAAAATATTCGGTTCTTACGAATAGCTATTTGGCATATTCGTACACTTTTCGCAAAAGTATATACTGCGCTAATAAAAAATAAACCCCAAATAGGCTGTTACAACTCTTAAAAACTTCAATAAAAAGTGCTGAAGTTGTTTGTTGTTAAACCTAATACCTATTTATAAAAATCAAATTATGACAGTACACACTTACGATGCTTTTAATCGTATAACACCTCTTGAAATGGAAAGAGTAACGAATTTTTTATACACACATCTTGAAAACTATGGTGATGCTAAAACAGCCATTCGCAAGGCTATAGACTACGCCGCAAAAGAAAGAACTGGGTTAGGAGGTTATGTGTTTACAATAGAAGATAAAAATAAAATTGTAGGAGCAGTAGTGATTAATAAAACAGGAATGGATGAATATATACCTGAGAATATTTTGGTTTACATCGCTACTCATAAAGATTATAGAGGAAAAGGGCTTGGTAAAAAGATAATGAAGCATGCCATTGAAAATTGTAAGGGAGACATTGCTTTACACGTAGAAAAAGATAATCCAGCTAAGTTTTTATATGAAAAACTAGGGTTTACGACTCCGTACTTAGAAATGAGACTAAAACGATAATATGAGACAGTTAAAAATAACAAAACAAGTTACCAATAGAGAATCAAAATCTATTGAAAAATACTTACAAGAGATAGGGAAAATTGACTTGATTACTGCTGATGAAGAAGTTGAATTAGCTCAAAGAATCAAGACAGGAGACCAAAGAGCCTTAGAAACCTTGGTAAATGCAAATTTACGATTTGTTGTTTCGGTTGCTAAACAGTACCAAAATCAAGGGTTGCGTCTTTCTGACTTGATTAACGAAGGAAATATAGGTTTGGTAAAAGCAGCAAGACGATTTGATGAAACTCGTGGATTTAAGTTTATATCCTATGCAGTTTGGTGGATACGTCAATCAATTTTACAAGCCTTGGCAGAACAATCACGTGTGGTAAGATTACCACTTAATAAGATTGGAAGTATTAGTAAAATTAATAAAGCTGTATCTAAGTTAGAACAAAGTAACGAGCGTATGCCAACGCCCGAAGAAATTGCTAAGGTGTTAGACATGACTGTTTCCGATGTGAAACAATCTATGAAAAACTCAGGAAGACATATTTCTATGGATGCACCTTTAAAGGAAGGAGAAACATCAAACTTATACGATGTTATAAGGGCTTCAGAAGCTCCTAAGCCAGATAAAGAGTTGATGCAAGAATCGTTACAGTTAGAGATTAGTAGAAGCTTAGAAACGCTGTCTCCAAGAGAATCTGACATCATAAAACTATTTTATGGATTAGAGAATTACAGACCTATGAGTTTGACCGAAATAGGAGAAACATTTGATTTAACAAGAGAGCGCGTACGTCAAATTAAAGAAAAGGGAATTAGAAGATTAAAACAAAGATCAAGAACTAAAGTATTGCAAACGTACTTAGGTTAATGAATCAAAATATGAATTAAAAAAACAATATATATGTTAATAATACAGGTAAGAGAAGGCGAGAATATTGATAGAGCCATTAAACGATATAGAAGAAAGTATAGAAGTACAAAAGTATTGCAAGAGATAAGAGAAAGAAAAGAATACACAAAACCATCAGCAAGTAAAAGAGAGCAGTTAAAAAAAGCTCAATACAAAGAACGGTTTTTGCTAGAACAAGAAAAATAATTTATGGACATACATTTTATTGATCTACTCATATTTATTACTTATTTAATTTTTATGCTTGGAGTAGGAGTGTACTTCATGAATAAAAACAAATCAAAAGACGACTATTATGTAGGAGGAAGAAACATGTCTGCGAGCCACATTGGGTTATCTGTTGTTGCAACAGATGTTGGTGGAGGTTTTTCTATCGGGTTAGGAGGTCTTGGTTTTTTAATGGGACTCTCCGGTAGTTGGATGCTTTTTACAGGATTGTTAGGTGCTTGGATAAGCGCCGTTTTTTTAATCCCAAAAGTATATCCAATAGCGAAAAAAAATCACTTTTTAACTTTTCCTCAATCGTTAGCACACCATTATAATGTAAAAGTGGCCTTAATTGCAGGAATCATTTCTCTTATAGGATATATAGGTTTTACAAGTTCACAAATATTAGCAGGAGCAAAACTAGCATCAGCTACATTTCCGTCAATTTCTATAACCGATGCAGTTTTAATTATGGGAGTTATAGCGGTGGTGTACACTGTTATTGGTGGAATTAAAGCAGTAATTTATACAGATACCATTCAATGGATAATTTTAATGGTAGGATTGATTGGTATAGGAATTCCAATTGGTTTTATTGAAATAGGAGGTTGGACTGCTATTAAAGAAACTTTACCAGCAAGCTTTTTATCGTTATCAAACATAACATTTATTGATATGTTTAACTGGATTATTACCATTGTGCCTATTTGGTTCGTGGGAATGACCTTGTATCAGCGAATTTATGCTTGTAAAGACGAAAAAACAGCAAAAAAAGCATGGAAAATAGCGGGGTTGTTTGAATATCCAATTATGGCTTTTATGGGAGTAGCTTTAGGATTATTTTCTAGAGTTGCTTTTGAACAAGGAATGTTTTCGTCAATAGGGTACGCACCAGGTACTGAAATGGATGCAGAATTAGGATTACCATTGTTGTTAAGAAGTATTTTACCAGTAGGGTTAATGGGATTGATGATGTCAGCTTATTTTTCAGCAATTATGTCAACTGCAGATAGTTGTTTAATGGCGGCTTCAGGAAATTTAACAACGGATATTTTTGGATATTTTAAGAAAAGTATCAGTATAAAAAACTCGCAAATTATTACATTTTTTATAGGAGGTCTAGCCATTCTGTTGGCTACCATGATGCAAAATGTATTAGAGTTAATGCTGTATTCATATGCCTTTATGGTATCTGGTTTATTAGTGCCTGTTTTAGGAACATTAGTGCTAAAAAAACCATCATCAACAGCTGCTTTTTATGCGATGATTTCAGGTGGACTTACTACTTTAATATTAATTATCTTAGAGGTGAAATTACCATTCGGTTTAGATGCTAACTTCTTCGGAATTACATTATCAGCTTTGGTATTTTCTATAATTCAATTTACTAGAAAAGAAAAGTAGTGGAAGCTTTACAAAAGAGTTTAGAAAAAGTTAGAAAAGAGTTACATCAACATCCAGAAATCTCTGGAGAAGAATATGAAACTCAAAAAAAGATAAAGGCATTTTTAACTAATAATGCCTCATGTACAATTGTTGAAGTTGCTCAAACAGGACTAGTAGCTGTTTTTGAAGGAAAAGAAAATGGTAAAATTATCATGTTACGTGCTGATATTGATGCGTTACCTATTCAAGAAATAAATACGTTTCAACATCAATCAAAAAACAAAGGAGTTTCTCACAAATGCGGGCATGATGGACATACAGCTATATTACTCGGAGTTGCAAATAGGTTAGCAAAATATCCAATTAAGAAGGGAAAAGTATTGCTGCTTTTTCAACCTTCGGAAGAAAATGGTAATGGAGCAAAAATGGTTTTAAACGATCCTTTTTTCAAAAACACAAACATAGATTTTGCCTTTGCTTTACACAATTTACCAGGTTTTGAAAAGCATGAAATAGTGGTGAAAAGTGAAATATTTACCAGTAATGTAAAAAGTGTAGCAATTCAACTTAACGGAAAAACAGCGCATGCTGCTGAACCTGAAAAAGGGTGTAATCCTGCTAATGCAATTGCTACAATATTAACTTTTGCTGAAAAAGAGAGTAAAAACTTACCAAACTCACCCGATTTTATTTTAATAACTCCAGTTTATGTAACTATGGGAGAAAAAGCATACGGAGTTTCAGCAGGATATGGAGAAGTTCATTTTACATTAAGAAGTTGGGATACGAAACTGATTGAAGAAAAAAGAAAAAAGTTAGAGAAATTCTTAGCTCAATTAGAACAAAAATATTCACTTAAAATTGAAGCTTCGTGGTTTGAAGAGTTTTATTCAAATACAAATGATAATGAAGCTGTTTCAATCATAAAAAAATCTGCAGAGAAACAAAATTTATCAATTAACGAAATTAAAACTCCATTTAAATGGGGAGAAGATTTCGGGTTATTTACTCAAAAACATAAAGGAGCAATGTTTGGTTTAGGTGCTGGAAAAGATACACCTGCTTTACACAATCCTGATTATGATTTTCCTGATGATATTACTATGACAGGAGTTTATTTATTTTATAGCATAGCAAAGGAGGTATTAGATTCATGACACACACATCTTTTATAGAAATTTCCGAATCGGCAATTAAAAACAATATCGATTTTATTAAAAATCATCTAGGTAATGAAGTAACATTTTCTTCTGTAGTAAAAGGAAATGCTTATGGTCACGGAATTAGAACTTACTGTACTTTAGCTTATAAATATGGAGTTCGACATTTTAGTGTTTCTGATGCTAATGAAGCCTATGAAGTAAAGAAAACATTGCCTCAAAAGGATGTTACTATAATGATTATGGGAATGATTCACAATAGTCAAATAGAATGGGCTGTTGAAAATAATATAGAGTTTTATGTTTTTGAAAATGATAGGTTACAAGTTGCTGTTGAAGCTGCTAAGAAACTTAAAACTTCAGCAAAAATTCATATAGAAATAGAAACTGGAATGAACCGTACAGGGTTTATTTTAAAAGATATAGCTAAGGTTTTGAAATATGTCCAAGAAAACATAGAACACCTTGTTGTGAAAGGAGTTTGTTCTCATTTGGCTGGAGCAGAAAGTATTTCAAACTACAAAAGAATTACCGATCAACAAAAGAAGTTTAGGAAGACAATAAACAAAATAAATCAGCATGAATTTTTAAATCCTGATTTTCATTTGGCAAGTTCAGCGGCGAGTATTCGATATCCTAAAACTAGGTTTGATTTGGTGAGAATAGGGATTTTACAGTTTGGTTTTTTTCCTACAAAAGAAATCCTTGTCCATTATTTAAATAAGCATAGAATTTTTGAATCACCTCTACAAAGGGTTATCTCATGGAAAACTCAGGTAATGGATGTTAAGACTGTAAAATCGGGTCAATTTGTAGGTTACGGGACCTCATTTTTCACCAATCATGAAATAAAAATAGCAATTGTACCAGTAGGATACTCATCAGGATATAGTAGGTCGTTAAGTAATAGAGGTAAAGTTTTAATTAGAGGAAAAAGACATAATATTATTGGAACTGTTAATATGAATATGATGGCAGTTGATGTAACTTATGCAGACAATGTTGAAAAAGGAGATGAAGTTGTATTAATAGGAGATCAAGGAGATAGAGAAATTACAGTATCGTCATTTAACGATTACATACAGATAATCAATTACGAGTTACTAACTAAATTACCAGATAATTTACCAAGAATTATAACAAAATAATATGGCAGAATTAATAATACATTCTGAAAGAATAAAACAGAATATAAAAGATTTAAGCGACTTTTTTAAATCAAATAATATAGAGTGGAGTTTAGTTACTAAAGTGTTTTCAGGAGATAAAACGTTTTTGAAAACTATATTAACTAAAGATGTAATTAAGAATATAAACTCGGTAGGAGATTCTAGGTTAACTAGTTTAAGAAACTTACGAGCAGTAAATCCAGATTTAAGAACCATTTATATAAAACCTCCTGCAGAAGTTTATGTTGATGAAGTAGTTGAATATGCAGATATTTCTTTAAACAGTTCATTATCTACTATACAAGCTTTAAATCAGGCCGCTAAAAAGCAAAATAAAGTTCATCAAATCATTATTATGATTGAATTAGGAGAGCTAAGAGAAGGGGTAAGAAGAGATGATATTTTAGATTTTTATGAAAAGGTATTCAATTTATCAAATATTGATGTAATTGGTATTGGTTCAAATCTAGGTTGTATGTATGGTGTAGAACCTACGTATGATAAATTATTGCAGTTATCACTATATAAAGAACTGATTTCAGCAAAATTCAATAAAGAATTAAAATATGTTTCAGGAGGAACTTCGATTACTTTGCCGTTGATAGAAAATAAAATTGTTCCTAAAGAAATTAATCATTTTAGAATTGGGGAGGCTGCATTTTTTGGACTAAGTCCATTAGAAAATAAACAGTTTAAAAATCTACACACTGAAACATTTGAGTTCTATGCTAATATTATAGAGTTGAAAGAAAAAAAATTAGTACCAGATGGTATTATAAACGATGCGAATATTGGGCATACAACTGATTATGATGAGAGCAATGTACAAGAAACATCTTATAAAGCAATTTTAGATGTTGGTCTGCTAGATGTAGATAAAGATGATATTGAAGTTGAAGATAAAGATATTTCTTTTGTTGGAATTACTTCTGATATGCTAGTAATTGATGTTGGAACTAATAAAGACAAATCAGGAAACGTAAAGTATAAAGTAGGTGATAAAATTAAATTTAGACCTAGTTATATGGGAGTTGCGAGATTATTAATCTCAAAATTTATAGATAAAGTTTATAAAGATGACATGTAAATGTCTGCTATTTTGTTGTTTTAAAAACTCAAGAGTTTAATTACTCTTGAGTTTTTTAATTTAGTTAAAACGTTCAACATTAAAAGGAGTAATATCTAGGCTTGTTTTTTTATCATCGATAATTTCAGAAACTAATTTACCAGTAGCAGGCCCTAGGCTCCAACCCATCATAGCATGACCAGCTGCTACGGTTACATTTTTAATTTTTGAAAGTTTACCAATGTAGGGCAAACCATCAGGAGAACATGGGCGTAGGCCACTTTCAACATTATCTATTTCTTTTTGATTAATGTTTAAATTGTTGTAATAACTTTTACTAGCGTTAACGATAGCATTTACTCTCTTCTTATTTATTTTGTTATTGATGCCAGCAATTTCCATCATACCTCCAAAACGTGTAAATCCATTCATTGGAGTTACTGCAACTTTAGCTTCCGTTAAAATGGCAGGAATTGTAATACCAGTATCGTTTTTTACATTAATCCGATAACCTTTACCAGCTTGCACAGGAATATTAATTCCTAATTTTTTTGCTAGCTTCTGTGTCCAAGATCCAGTGGTTAAAATAAATTCATCAGCAACAATCGTGTTGTTTTTTGTATTGATTGATTTTATTGTATTGTTAGAAACATGAAAATCTAGAACTTCTTCATTAGACAAAAAGGTAACATTATTTTGTTCTAAGTACAACTTAAGTTGTTTCATATATTCACTTGGAGTCATGTGAGCATCAGAATGATAATATACAGCTCCTTTAATATTCAATTGAATATTAGGTTCGAGTTTTTGAGTTTCTTCTTTAGTTAAATGTTCAACTTTCAACCCTTCTTCTATGCCAAGCTTTCCAACATTCCATTCCTCTTCTCCCATTTTATCAGTTTTATAATACATCATCAATCCTTTATGCTGATAATGAAAGTCAAAATCTTTAGAAGCCTTTATTTCTTCGTATAACTCTCTACTGAATAAATTAATGTCTTTAATAACAGGAATAGAAGCAGCTACTTTTGTATGTGTTGCAGATTTTTTAAAAAACCAAGCCCATTGTAAGAAGTCATAATCTAAACGAGGTTTAATAGATAATGGACTAGTAGAACTAAGCATCCATTTTAACCCTTTGGAAATCATTCCTGGAGCTGCCAAAGAAACTATATGACTAGGAGTAATAATCCCAGCATTAGCAAATGAAGCTCCTGATGAAAAATCTGATTTTTCAATTACAGTTACTTTGTGTCCTTCTTTTTGAAGGTAATATGCGGAACTTAAACCTATAATTCCACCACCAATGATTATAATTTCTTTACTCATAAAAGATCCCTCGACTACGCTCGAGATGATAATTCGTTGCTTATAAAATATTAAATAACTTGAAAACCATGAGCATAAGGATCATCTTCATCATCGATAATGATGGTGTTGTACCCATATACTTTTGCCCATCCTTGAATACTAGGAACAATGGCTAACTTACCATCTAAAGTAGTTTCTTTTTCAACTCGACCAATAAATTTACTTCCTATAAAACTTTCGTGAATAAATTCCTCGCCAACTTCTAACTTTCCTTTAGCATATAACTGTGCTAAACGTGCTGAGGTTCCTGTACCACATGGACTTCTGTCAATTGCTTTATCACCATAAAAAACAGCATTTCTTCCTGATGAAGTAGGGTCAATAGGGCTACCTGTCCACAACATATGAGTTACATCTCTAATAGTATCATTTTCTGGATGAATAAATTGATCAGGATATTTTTCATTGATTTGTTCTCTAACAACTTGTGAGTATTGAATAATTTTAGAAGCAGTAAAATTGTGAACTCCTGAAAAGTTTTTTTGAGGGTCTACAATTGCGTAATAGTTCCCGCCATAAGCAACATCAAAAGTAATTTCTCCTAATTCAGGACAATCTATAGTGAGTCCTTGAGCTGCTAAATAGCTTTTTACATTGGTTAGTCGAACCCAATCGACTTTTTTGCCTGTTTGTTGGTATTCAATTTCAACTAAACCAGCGGGAGCTTCCATTTTAATTTTTCCAGAAACTTTAGGAGTAACTAATCCTTCCTCAATAGCAATAGTTATTGTACCAATAGTCCCATGTCCACACATTGGTAAACATCCAGAAGTTTCAATAAATAAAATAGCAAAATCGTTTTCTGGATTATGAGGAGGAAACAAAATTGAACCACTCATCATATCATGACCACGAGGCTCAAACATTAAACCTTTGCGAATCCAGTCGTATTCTTTTAAAAAATGCTGACGTTTTTCGCTCATATTGGTGCCAACTAAGTTAGGTCCCCCACCTGCAACAACTC
>Ga0193960_1001213_pt1 | contig 10356 bp, 12 predicted proteins | sample FB_3_MG_FD_140338 | JGI IMG/M metagenome (GOLD analysis project Ga0193960, IMG submission 140338) | Microbial mat bacterial communities from the Broadkill River, Lewes, Delaware, United States - FB_3_MG | ecosystem: Environmental > Aquatic > Freshwater > River > Microbial mats | place: USA...
ATCGAAGAAGCTAATCCAAAAACAATCAGTGAGTCAGAGATGGATATGCTAGTTGATCCTATTGATGAATTTGAAGAACCTGAGGTAATAGATCCAAATCATATCAAAGTTGCTATTATAGGAAAACCAAATGTAGGGAAAAGTTCTATTTTAAATGCTTTAATTGGTGAAGAAAGATCTGTTGTGAGTCCAATCGCAGGTACAACTATTGATCCAGTTGATGAAACTTATGAAGTAGGGGATAAAAAAATTACTTTTATTGATACTGCAGGTTTAAGAAGACGAGGAAAAATTCAAGGGATAGAAAAATTTGCATTAATGAGAACAGAAGATATGCTTGCGCAGGCAAATATTGCCTTAGTAGTATTAGATGCAAGTGCTCCTATTAGTGATCAAGATGAAAAAATATCTGGACTTGTAGACCAATTTGGGCTAGGTGTAATTATCATTTTAAATAAATGGGATGAAAATATGGACACTTTTGAAAGAATTTCAGAAGAGATTAGAGGAAGATTTAAGTTTTTATATTATGCTACAATAGTTGCTGTATCTGCAAAGACAGGTAGAAATATCAAAAAACTTGAAGAAAAGTTGTTATCTATTTATGACAATTATCATAGAAGAATAGCTACATCAGATTTAAATAGAACAATTGAATTAGCTATTAGAAGACATTCTTTACCAAGTCCAAATGGAAATAGACTAAGAATATTCTTTGCAACACAATTTGATGCAAATCCACCAACTATAGCTGTTATCATGAATAAACCTAAAATGTTGCATTTTTCTTATAAAAGATATTTAATTAACTTTATTAGAGATAATCATAATTTTGAGGGTGTACCAGTAAGAGTTGTAGCGAGAGGAAGAGGGGAAAGAAGTGCAGAACAAGAACAGTTTGAAGCTACTTACCAAGAGTTTCATCTTCCTACAGATTTTATGCTATCTAAGTTTGTAGAAGAAGAGGGTGATTTCGAATATCATGGAGAAGATTAATCTCCATTGATACTAATCCATTTTTAATAGATATAAAAAAAGGGTGAAGATTTATCTTCACCCTTTTTTATAATTTTATATTAATATAAAATTATTTACCAGCTTTAACAGCTTCTTTAAGTTTAGCTCCAACTTTAAATTTAGCAACAGTAGATTCAGCAATTTGAATTTTACCACCTGTTGAAGGATTGATACCTTCTCTTGCAGCTCTTTTTGAAGTACTGAATGTACCAAAACCAATAAATGCAACAGAATCTCCTGCTGATAATGTTTCAGTTATTGTTTCAAGTGTAGCTTCAATAGCAGCACCTGCATCTTTTTTTGTTAAACCAGCTTTATCTGCAACAGCAGCAATTAAATCACTTTTATTCATCTCTATATCTCCTATTTTTATCTTTGCGTAAATAATATCAAAAGAAACTTTAATTAATATTTAAAATTATGAAATTTAGGATAAAAATCGTAAATTATGCTAGAATAAGCCCATGTTTACAAGGAAATCACTACTTACCATACTATTTTTTACTTTTTTTATCTATGCCAGTCATTATGGTATTACTATCTATGCCATGAATACTGTCTTTGCTGTTATGGCAATAGTTTCATTATTTTTTCTTAAAAAAAGGGAACTATTCTTCTCCGGATTTTGTATAGCGATATTGTGGTTTTGGTGGATAGGTTATAGTTTTGTATATTATGAGTTGATTTTTTTTGTACCTATAGTACTTTTTGCAATTGGTATTTTGTATGGAGTTTTATTTTATTTGATAGGATTAAGTCAAAATCTATTTTATAAAATTGGTTTTATTTTTCTTTTAAGTTATATAGATCCATTTGGATTTAATTGGTTTAAATTTGAATTACTATTTATAGATAGTTATTTTGGAACTTCTAAAATAGAGTTTTTTATTATAGTTGCTTCTATAGGTCTTTTTATAAAGTATAAAAATAGATATAAAACGCAAAGTTATGGATTGTTATTCTTCGTTTTCTCTTCACTTTATGGATACAAATATGTTGAAGTGAATAATACAGTTGAAAAACCGAAAATTAATATAATGAAATACCAAACAACAATAGAACAAAGTAAAAAATGGAATAGAACATATAAACAAGAGATAATTCAAGATAATTTATCTGCGATTGAAAATGCGATACTGAACAAAAAAGATTTAATTATTTTACCAGAAACAGCATTTCCTCTTGTTTTAAATCGTACACATAATGTTAATAATAAACTACTTGAAATCTCACATTATATCTCAGTTGTTACAGGTGCGTTATATGAAAAGGAAGGCTTACTTTATAATAGTACTTACTTTTATGAAAAAGGAATAGTACAAGTCGCACATAAGGTAGTTTTAGTACCTTTTGGAGAAGCAATACCTCTTCCTGAAAAAATTAGAAATTTTATAAATGATATTTTTTATAATGGCGCTAAAGATTATGAAACTGCCAAAGAACCAACAACTTTTAATATCAAAGGTATTAAATTTAGAAATGCAATATGTTATGAAGCTACTACTGATGAAATATATCAAAATTTAGATACCCCATATATTATTGTGACTTCAAATAATGCGTGGTTTACTCCATCAATTCAGCCAACATTACAAAATTTATTGATGAAATATTATCAAAAAAAATACAATCTATACTATTTCAATGTAACAAATTATTAAAATTAGTGTATAATGAGTCCAAAGTTATTTTATATAGGAGGTAATATGAATATTGAATTAATTAAAACACTAAGAGTACTTTATGTTGAAGATGAAATTGCCTTGCGAGATATCACAAGTAGTTCTATAGAATCGATTATTAATAAACTAGTAGTTGCTGACAATGGTAAAGACGGACTTGAAAAATTTCAACAAGATGAATTTGATTTAATTATCACTGACCTTTCGATGCCTGTAATGGATGGTATCACAATGATTAAAGAGATCAGAAAAATTAATTCTACGATTCCTATTGTTGTTACTACAGCTTTTGGTAGTCAAAATGAGGAAGTAGAAAAACTTCAAAATATAGGAATGAGTGCTTATATTATGAAACCTATTGATGTAATGAAATTACTTCAAACTATAGATGAGTCTATTGCCCAATAAAATAGGTATATAAACTCATGATAAATAAAATCGCAAAAATTGTGATGAATATATCTTTATTTTTAACTGTTGGATTTAAGATACCACAGTATTGACATCTTCTTATTTTTAATTCCACTTCACTTTTACAATTTCTACACGGAGCTACTTTTTTTTTATTCATTCTATTATCTTTGATTTATGTGTAAATTTCATCTAAAAGGCTATCAACAAATTGCGCAGGTTCAAATTCTATTAAATCTTCTTGTTTTTCACCAATTCCAATAAAAAAGATTGGTAACTCTAACTGATTAGAAATAGAGAATAAAGCACCACCTTTAGCTGTTCCATCTAGTTTTGTGACTATAATACCATCGATATCAATCATTTCATTAAAAGCTTTTGCTTGTGCTATAGCTGTATTTCCTTGTGTTCCATCTAAAATCATAATTTTTTGATGAGGAGCTCCATCTTTTGCTTTGTCGCATACTTTAACAATTTTTTTAAGTTCATTTGCAAGGTTTTTTTGTGTTTGTAATCTTCCTGCTGTATCGATAATTACATGATCAATATTTTTTGATACGGCAGAACTAATAGTATCATAAGCAACAGCACTTGGATCATGCCCATGTTTTGTTTTAATAATAGGGACATCTAATTTATCAGCCCAAGTTGATAGTTGTTCAATAGCAGCTGCTCTAAATGTATCTCCAGCTCCTAAGAGAACAGTTTTTCCATTTTGTTTATATCTGTTTGCAAGTTTAGCAATTGTTGTAGTTTTTCCAGCACCATTAACTCCTATAATAAGTTCTATATATGGTGATGGCATATTTGATCTATCAATTATAGGAGCATGTTCAAATAGTGAAACTAATCTATGACGAAGTTGTGCTCTTGTGATTAATTCAGGAAGACCATCCATAGCTTTTTCAATAATTTCATATTCCATATCGGCTTCGATGAGAATCTCTTCTATAACATCAAATTCAATTTTTTCTTTTTTTTCAGGAATTATTGATTTTAAATTTCCAACAGTTTTTTCTAAAGCTCTAGAAAAAAAACCTTTTTTTTCTTCTTTTTCAACGGGAATTATCACTTCCTCTTGAGTAGATTCCTCTTTTTTCTTAAATAATCCGAACATTATTTCATCTTTATAGTAGCACTGATATCATTAAATAACATCTCTTCAGGTTTCATCCCAATATAATATTTTACATATTGTCCTTGTTTATTAAATAAGACCATAAAAGGGATTGATCCCGATGGATTGAGTTCCGATACTACACTAAAAAGTTGTTTCGCAACTTCTCCAGATACAATAGGGAAAGAAACATTATATTCTTTGCCAAATGCTTCTAACTCTTCTTTAGTATTGAGTCCTCCACCTCTTTGTCCTATATCAACAGCAAGTATTTCAAAATCTTTTGCTAGTTTTGTTCTTATGTTATTGAGGTGAGGTATTTCAGCTTTACAAGGTGGACACCATGTCCCAAAAAAGTTTAATAAAATTACTTTGTCTTCTAATCCTTCAAATTTCCAACCCTCTTTATTTGTAGTAATTGTTATTGCATTTCCTGCTATTGTTGTGAAGTTGAATTTAGGTGTAATCTCTTTTTTTGTTTCTGTTATTATGTTATCTTCAATTTTTTCTTTTTCGCCACATCCAGTTATGAGTAATAGTGCTAAAAAACTTAATATAGTAATTTTTTTAATCTTCATTTTTAGTTCCTTCTGATAAAATGTATCACGGATTTTATCCTAAAAAGGCTTAGACATGTCATTGATAACTAAAGCTAACTTTAGAAAATTAGCTTTAAAAAGATTACGATTTTTTAGTAATTTTGCAAAGATTAAAAAAAATAAAAATATATGTTCACAAATTATAAAAATTATAGGATTACATAAACCTAAAAAAATATTGCTTTATATTCCACTTGATTTAGAAGTTGATGTAATGCCAATAATTATAGAATTAAGAAAAAGAAAAAATATTGAGGTTTATGTACCATTTATGAAAGGAAAGTCATTTGTTCCTGTAAAGTTTAGATTACCTTTAAAAGTTAAAAAATTTGGTATTAAAGAACCCAATTTTTCAACTTTTAGAAATAATGATATTAAACTAGATATGGTTATTGTACCAATTGTCGGAATAGATACAACATATAGAAGAATTGGTTTTGGGGCTGGAATGTATGATAGATTTTTTGATACATTAGAAGTCAAACCAATAACTGTTTTTACACAATTAAAACTTTGTAAATCGAAAGAGATTGTAACATCGACACATGATATTCAAGCAGATTATATAATTACAATGTAAAGGTTTATAAGATGGAAATAGAAATTATTATTATGATTTCTGTGATATCGATAATTGTATCTATAATTAGTGTTGTTGTTGCCAACAAGCTAAATAGTGCAAAATTTGATATATATACAGAAAAAGCTATTGCTACATCAAAAGTAATAGAACACGAAGCACAAGTGATATTAAATGATGCAAAAAATAAAGCAAGAAGAGATTATGACAAAGAATTTAAAAAGTTACGAAAAGAGTTAGAATATAAACAAAAAGAATTAGAAAATTTTATCGATGATGAATTATTGAAACACAAAAAAAATAAAAAAATTATTGATAATTCTAAAAGCGAAGTTCAAGCTCTACAAATAGGATTAGAGTCTCAAAAAAAGATATACGAAGAAAAAATTAAGAATGTCGAAAAAATATTAGAAAATGCAAGCGGACTAACCAAAGCTGAAGCTACAAATTTTATGTTAGAACAAGTAAAAGAGGATAGCCGTGCAGAGATATCTTCAATCTTTAGAAAAGAATATAAACTTGCAAAAGAAGATTCAAAAAAAGAGATTAATAATATTCTTTCAACTGCAGTTACAAGGTATGCAGGAGAATTTGCGGCTGAAAGACTTATCAATCATATACCTCTTCCTGACGAAGAAGCTAAAGGTAAAATTATTGGTAAAGAGGGTCGAAATATTAAGGCTCTTGAGTTTTGTTTAGGTGTAGATATTATTATTGGAGATATTCCAAATACAATTACTGTAAGTAGTTTTAATCTTTACAGAAGGGCAATTTCTACAAAAACAATTGAGGTATTATTAAAAGATGGACGAATACATCCCGCTAAAATTGAAGAAGTATATAACACAGTAAAAAAAGAATTTGATGATAATATTTTTAAAGAGGGTGAAGATACTATTGCTGCTTTAGGTATTACTAATATGCATAAAGAATTGATACATTTAATAGGGCGATTACGATATCGAGCTAGTTATGGTCAAAATGCACTAGCACATACTTTAGAAGTTGCAAACTTAGCTGGATTGATTGCTGCACAACTAGGTGGTGATACTATTTTAGCTAGACGAGCAGGTTTAATGCACGACATAGGAAAAGCACTTACTCATGATATGCCAGGTAGTCATGTAGATATTGGAGCTGATTTATGTAAAAAATTAGGTGAACCTGAAGAGGTAATTAATTCTATTTATGCTCACCATGGACATGAAGAAGCATCTAGTATTGAATCTGCAGCTGTTTGTGCAGCTGATGCTTTAAGTGCAGCAAGACCAGGAGCAAGAAGAGAAGTTTTGGAAAGTTTCCTTAATAGAGTAGAGGAGATTGAATCAATTGCAACAAGTAAAAATGGTGTACTAAATACTTATGCTATAAATGCAGGTAGAGAGTTACGAGTTATTGTTAATGCAAAACTTGTAAATGACGACGAATCAATATTGCTTGCAAATGAGATTGCTAAAGAGATTGAGGATAAAGTTAAATATCCTGGTGAAATTAAAGTAAATGTTATACGAGAATTACGCTCAGTGGGTTATGCTAGGTAAATTATCATTTAGATATGATAAAAAAGGTAGATAAATTCTACCTTTTTTTATAGATTATTTTTTGATAGTCATTAAATAGTTTATAACTGTATCAATAAAAGCGTCATGCTTTCTCTCTTTTAAATATGCAATATAAAGCTTTCTATTCATTTTAATTTCTGGTAGTCTTGCTTCAAATAAAATACCATGTTGTACATATTCTTTAATCGCATGAGTAGATACGATAGATACAGTTGGAACATCATCTTTAGAACTATGTAGTACAGTTTGAACGATAGCAGTAGGAGAAGAAGCTTCACTTACAATATTAAATGATTCACAATCGTTCATATTAGAAAATTCTAGTGATTCTTTAAATAATCTTCTTGTGTGACTTTTCTGATCTCTACAAACCCATTTGAATCTAGCAGTGTCTTCATTTTTAACTCTTTTAGGAAGTTTTTGATTCGAAAAAATTACAATCTCGTCTTCCAACCATTCTCTATAGATAATACCATCTTCAAAAATAGGAGATTCGATTAATGCCATATCAACCTTCTTATCTTTTAATGCTTCAATAGATTTTTCACTTGAAGAGATATTTACACTTACATCATTGTTTATTTTTGCTTTGATGTCATTTAAAAATGTTGGTAAAATATAATTACCAATAGCACTAGATGTTCCAAAAATAAATGTAATATCTTTATTGATTATTTTAAAAAGTTCTTTTTCTCCATTCGCAATTACTTTTTCAATTTTTAGTGCAATTGAATAGAGTTTTTCACCCTCTTTAGTAAGGCTAATTCCATTTTTTTTTCTATCTACAATAGTTGCATCCAGATAGTTTTCTAAAAATCTCATTTGTTGAGTAACAGCAGGTTGTGAAATACCTAATTTTGCAGATGCTTTTGAAAACGATTTTTCTTTAACAACTGTTATGAAAGTATTTAATTTTGTAAAATCTGATAACATGATTTTGCCTCTTTTAAGTTTTAATAATGAGAATGATAACATAAATTAATCTAATTAATAATTAAGTATTAGAAAAACTAATGTAAAATAATCAATTTGTAACATATTGATTGACCTATACTCATACTGGTTTGTTACTTTTAAATTAATGAGTTATCAAGGTTTAAAACTTTTATTCAATATTTTAGATGATTGAGTAGATGTTTTTGTTATAATATTTTATGTAAGATTCTTCTTTTTATTTTGTTAATATGGAGTTCTTTTGGTAGAACATTATGACATTTATGAAAGAGAAAAACCCAAATGATTAATGGAGAAGAAAATGTTTGATTTTATAAATTATGGCGAAATTGTACTGACATTTGTGGTTTTTTTAATTGCAATGTATTTAAATAAAGGAAGTGGAAAAAAAATTGATTTTCTAAGTATAGCCACTGGTATAATATTTTTATACACTTTAGTTGGAATGCCTATTGTTCAAAAAAACAAAGCAGAACAAAATATAGTTTTATATGAAAAAGGTGAATCTTTTTCATGTATGTCAGGTTTTTTAATTTTCAGTTCAACTTTTTCTGTAAAGGAAAATGAGTGGGATTTAGAGGGAAATTATTTTGTAAATAAACAAACTAAAGAAAATATAAGAGTTGATAAGTGTGAAAGTATACTCTTAGAAGAAAAAAGATAAAAGTTATTAAGGTTTATAAAATGAAAAAAACTACAAAAGACGATACTATAAAAAAAGAGACTAAAACATTAAGAGTTATTAATTGGTTATTTGCAATTGCAGTAATTTTTGGTAGTTTAATATTGATATTTAATGCTACTCAAATAGGAACACTCTACCTTCTTTTTTTCTTGGTAATAGCTGTTGGAGCATATATAATGACACCAATTTTATTGTACTCTGGTACAAGTAAAATATTCGGTATTCCCATTATAGTTGACAAAAAAAATAAGTTTATATATAAAACATCAATCGTATCTAATTTTCTTTTTTTACTTTTAGGAGTAGTTATAATTCTTGCAGCAGTTTACACAGGACAGTATATCATAGCAATATTAGGATTTATCATCACTTTATTGTCTTATTCAAATGTTAAAGCATTGGATTTGTCAGTAAAAGAGTTAGATAAACAAAAAGAGTAAAGGAGAATAAACTCCTTTATTTTTTAGCATCACCTATTTTTTTACCTATTTTAAATGATACAAATGCCAATATTATCATTATTACGCCAGTAACTATAATGGCTGAAATTTCACCAGATGTCATATTAATCCTTTTTATTAAATTGTATACAAAAGTATAGCCAAAGTGCTTTATCAAATTATTAAATCACTGGTATTAACTTTTATAAATTAAATGCTATAATAAAGCTATATTAGATGAAAGAAGTACAATGTTATCTACTTTAAATAACTCCCAAAAACAAGCGGCTCAACATATAGATGGTCCAATGCTTATCTTAGCAGGTGCAGGAAGCGGTAAAACAAAAACTATTACGACAAGACTTGCATATCTTATCTCTATAGGTATTGATCCTTCATCAATACTTACATTGACTTTTACAAATAAAGCTGCAACAGAGATGAGAGAAAGAGCTTTTTCTTTAATTGATAATGCAACTTATCCCCCTTTATTATGTACTTTTCATAAATTTGGATTACTGTTTTTAAAATTTCACATTAATAAAATAGGTAGAAAAAACAATTTTGTTATAATAGATAGTGATGATAAAAAAAGAATTTTAAAATCTATTGATAAAGATACACCTACAGCTGTACTAGCTGCAGAGATATCAAAATTTAAAAACTCTGTTGTGTCTATTTCAGAAGCAAAAGCATCAGCTCAAGATAAGTTATATATGCAAATTGCAGATGTTTATGAAAAATATGAAAACTATCTTGAACAAAATAATTTAGTAGATTTTGATGATTTAATTTTATTAACATATAGGATTTTGTTAGATAATAAAGAACTTGCACAAGAAACAAGTGAAAAATATAAATATATTATGGTTGATGAGTATCAAGATACAAATGAATTACAATATAAACTTCTTAAAAAACTGTGTGAAAGCCACAGCAACTTATGTGTAGTAGGAGATGATGATCAGTCAATTTATGGTTGGCGTGGAGCAACTATTAAAAATATATTAACATTTGGTGAAACATTTGCAGATACATTAACGATTAAACTAGAGGAAAATTACCGTTCAACAAATAAAATTCTTTTCCATGCTAACGCATTAATTGAACACAATAGAGATAGACTGGGTAAAAAACTTGTAGGAACTCGAGGAGAAGGTAACTCGATAAAAGTATATGAATCACAAGATGAAAATGAAGAAACGCGTAAAATCACTGACGATATTAAACAGCTAATCCTAAATGGTGAGTCAGCAAAAGATATTGCTATTTTATATAGAGTAAATGCTTTAAGTCGTGCACTAGAAGA
>Ga0193960_1001218_pt1 | contig 10340 bp, 10 predicted proteins | sample FB_3_MG_FD_140338 | JGI IMG/M metagenome (GOLD analysis project Ga0193960, IMG submission 140338) | Microbial mat bacterial communities from the Broadkill River, Lewes, Delaware, United States - FB_3_MG | ecosystem: Environmental > Aquatic > Freshwater > River > Microbial mats | place: USA...
CAGAGCCAGAGCCAGAGCCAGAGCCAGAGCCAGAGCCAGAGCCAGAGCCAGAGCCAGAGCCAGAAAAGGCAGGTTTTTTCACTCGATTAAAGCAAAGTTTAACTAAAACTAGGCAGAATATTGGTGGCGGAATCTTTGATCTTTTCCGTGGTAAGCAAATTGATGATGATTTATTTGAAGAGCTAGAAACGCATCTACTGCTAGCTGACGTTGGTGTTGAAACAACAAGTAAAGTGATTGACTCACTGACTAAAACGGCCAGCCGTAAGCAATTAAAAGATGCAGAAGCTTTATATGAGCTACTGAAAGAAGAGCTACAAAAAGTTATTGCAGATGTTAGTAAACCTCTTGATATTTCTAAAGAGTCTGGCCCTTACGTTATTTTAATGGTTGGGGTGAACGGGGTAGGTAAAACCACGACCATTGGTAAGCTTGCTAAGCAATTTCAGGCGCAAGGTAAGTCAGTTATGTTAGCTGCAGGTGATACCTTTAGAGCCGCTGCGGTAGAGCAATTACAAGTGTGGGGCGAGCGTAATGAAATCCCTGTTATTGCTCAGCACACAGGTGCCGATAGTGCTTCTGTGATTTTTGATGCTATTAGTGCAGCTAAAGCAAGAAACGTTGACGTATTAATCGCTGATACGGCAGGTCGCTTGCAGAATAAAAATCATTTAATGGAAGAGCTGAAAAAAGTTGTTCGTGTTATGAAGAAGCTTGATGTGGATGCCCCAGATGAAGTTATGCTAACCATTGATGCTGGCACAGGCCAAAATGCACTGAGCCAAACCAAACTCTTTAATGAAGCTGTTGGTTTAACTGGCTTAACATTAACTAAGCTTGATGGTACTGCTAAAGGCGGTGTTGTTTTTGCTGTGGCCGATAAATATGGCATTCCGATCCGATATTTAGGTGTTGGTGAAGGTATTGATGATTTGCGCCCATTTAATGGTGAAGACTTTATTGAAGCACTCTTTACCAAATAATTGAGCATAAGTAAGCTATTTTTTAGAATAAATAGTTCAAGACTATCAACAAAGTATGATAAGTTGTTTTCATAAAAATAATAACAAGATCTACTGTTTGCATGATTAACTTTAGTAATGTCAACAAAACATATCCAGGCGGCTATTTAGCGTTAAAGCAAGTAAGCTTTTCATTAGCCGCGGGCGAAATGGCGTTTTTAACGGGACATTCAGGTGCAGGTAAAAGTACCTTACTCAAGTTAATTTCAATGATGGAAAAGCCTAGCTCAGGCAGTATTTGTGTTAATCATAATGAATTAGCTGATATAAAATATCAGCAAATTCCCTATGTACGTCGTGGTATAGGGATGATCTTCCAAAACCATAACTTACTTAAAGATAGAACGATTTTCGATAATGTTGCCCTGCCATTAATTATTGAAGGTGTCAGCCATAAAGAAATTCGTAAACGTGTCAGCACTGCATTAGAAAAAGTACATTTAAGTGCAAAGTTGCGTTGCTATCCTCATATGTTATCAGGTGGTGAACAACAGCGTGTTGGTATTGCCAGAGCTATTGTTAATAAGCCTCCAATACTCTTAGCCGATGAACCCACAGGTAATTTAGATCCCAAGCTATCACTTGATATTATTCGCTTGTTTGAAGAGTTTAATGCGGCTGGTGTCACCGTATTAATTGCTACTCATGATTTAGGGTTAATTGCTCGCATGAAGTATCGCACGCTAACCCTTAAAGAAGGCACCATGATCAATGATGGCATTGTTGATGGTTTACAGGCGAAAGGAGGCATCGATGAGTGAGTTACACAGTAGTGGCTTGGTCGAAAGAGAAGGCTTTTTTCGTCGTTTATTAACCTTGCCTATTAGACACTTACAGCAGGCTATCGGTAGTTTAGGTGATTTATGGCGTACGCCTTTCACTTCGGTAATGACAATTTTTGTACTCGGCATCAGTTTAGCCTTGCCTGCTACACTACATTTATTTGTTAAGAATGCCCAACATGTAAGCGAACAGTGGGATAGCGCCTCACAAATAACCTTGTTTTTGAAGCTATCAACCAGTGAGAAAAGTGGTCAAAACCTTGTCAATAGACTTAAGCTTTATCCTGAAATCGCCACAGTGCATTATATTTCCGCTGAGCAAGCGCTAAAAGAATTTAAGATATTGTCTGGCTTCGGTCAGTCTTTAGAATATCTTGACAAGAATCCGCTACCAGCAACAGTGTTAGTGACGCCTACACAGCGCTCTAGTCAAGCTCAAGCAGCAAATGAATTGTTAGCTAAGCTACTTAAAGAAAGAGAAGTAGAGCAAGGTAAACTCGATGTTGAATGGTTAACTCGGCTTGAAGCTATGGCACGGCTCATAGAAGATATTGTTGTTGGCGTTGCTTTATTGCTTTGTTTGTCAGTGGTGCTTATTGTTGGTAACACTATTCGTTTAGCCATTTTAAATCAAAAAGATGCCATTGCTATCATGAAGCTTGTTGGCGCAACAGATAGCTTTATTCAACGACCGTTTCTTTATTCAGGCGCTTGGTATGGTATTTTTGGTGGTTTGTTATCCTGTGTTGCTGTAGCCGTCTTGGCGGAGTATCTAACAGGTGCTATTGGTGAGCTTACTGATTTATACAATAGTAGCTTTGAATTACAGGGCCTCGTTTTCAATGAAATATTAACACTCATTGGCTTTGCTATTTTATTGGGGCTATTAGGGAGTTACATCTCTGTACGCCAGCATATCAGGGCAATTGAGCCAAATGCCGATTAAATTCCTTTCTTTATAACTCTTTGTTTGTTCGACAGTAATTTTTTCTATTACAAACTGACACAAAATATTCATTAAAAAAGTGAAAGATCTTGTTGTGTTGCCCTATCTATTGCGATAGTGTTCATAGCCTTGTTCTTTTTGAGTAACAGCCGTATTGTGCTAAAATCCCAATAGAATAAGATTATCGGAGTTAAATGGAGGATCTTTTTATGAGTCAAACAATGCAACTGACAGTACCACAAAGTGGAAGTATTGAAGCATATATGCAATCAGCATATAGCATTCCTATGCTTACTGCAGAAAGAGAGCATGAGCTGGCTACTCGCCTCTATAATGAAAATGATTTACAAGCAGCGCAAGAGCTTATTATGTCTCATTTGCGATTTGTTATTCACGTTGCCAAAGGCTATGCAGGTTATGGTTTACCACAAGCAGATTTAGTGCAAGAAGGTAATGTTGGTTTAATGAAGGCGGTAAAACGCTTTAACCCAGAAGTGGGTGTGCGATTAGTCTCTTTCGCAGTACATTGGATTAAAGCTGAAATCCATGAGTTTGTTTTAAAGAACTGGCGAATTGTTAAAGTAGCGACAACTAAAGCACAGCGTAAGTTGTTCTTCAATTTACGAAAAAACAAAAAGCGTTTAGGTTGGTTCAGCAATGAAGAAGTGAATACTGTTGCTGAAACGCTAGGTGTTAGCACAAAAGATGTCATGGAAATGGAATCTCGAATGAGCACCCATGATCAAGCGTTTGAGTTATCAAATGATGATGATGACAACGCGAACGCGAGTAACTTCTCTCCTGCACAGTATTTAGAAGATAAACAGTCTGACTTAGCGGTCGAAGTTGAAAATGAAAACTGGGAAACGCATGCTAATAATCGTTTATCGACAGCATTAGTGACACTTGATGACCGTAGTCAGGATATCATCAAAACTCGTTGGTTAGATGAAGATAAGTCTACGTTACAAGAGCTAGCGAATAAATATCAGATTTCAGCTGAGCGTGTTAGGCAGTTAGAGAAAAATGCCTTAAGTAAATTAAAGCACTCTATGGCGGTATAATTACTTCATATAGTGTATTTAAAAGCCGACAATAATGTCGGCTTTTTTGATCTTGTAAATTACTATCAGTAGCTAGCAAGCAAACAATTGGAATAAAATTTGTTTTATCTCATGATTTTTTCGTTCTGTGTGTGCTTTTGCTCGTTTACTGGAGTAATTTAGGTATATAATGCCCGATAAGTTAGTAAATAGGAGTTCTTTTATGGGTGGTATCGGAATTTGGCAATTAGTGATTATTGCCGTTATCGTTGTATTGTTATTTGGTACAAAAAAATTACGTAACCTAGGCGGTGATCTTGGTTCTGCAGTGAAAGGCTTTAAAAATGCCATTGGCGATGACGCTGAAAAAGCAAAGGCAGCGGAAAAGTCTTCAGAAACATTGGCTGATAATTCTTCGACAACAGCTAGTGAAAGTGAAAAAGTTAACGAAAAAAATCAGGCGTAGTGAATGTTTGATATCGGCTTTTGGGAATTAATGATCATAGGCATCATGGGTCTAGTGATATTAGGACCTGAACGATTGCCTGTAGCGATTCGCACTATACGTGGTTGGATTGGTGGGGTACGTAAATTCAGTGATGCAGTTAAAACTGAATTAACAGAAGAATTACGTATTAACGAATTACATGCTAATTTGAAAAAAGCTGAACAGGCAGACATGAAGAACTTGAGCCCAGAAGTGGCTGAGTCTCTTAAGTCTCTGCAAGAAGCAACGGATATGGTTACTGAACCATTTAAGAAAGTTGATACTGAGCCATTAGATTCAATGATCTCATCCTCTTTAGCCGCCTCTTCAAAAACTCAAACCAGTAATGAAGCTAGTGACGTAGAACATTCAGCTGATAATGAAAAGATAGAGCAGCCTATAAAAGCGGTTGCTCAAGTAGAGAGTACTGAAAAGCCTAAATAATGACTACCATTCACAAGCCTAGCGCTACCCTTTTCGATCACTTACTAGAGTTAAGAAACCGCTTGTTGCGATCCGTACTGGGCGTGTTAATTGTCTTTTGTTGTTTAGTGTATTTTGCCCAAGATATTTATCAATATTTGGCGCAACCATTACTTTCAACTATGCCTACAGGCGCACAAATGATTGCAACCGATGTTGCCTCACCATTTTTCGCGCCGTTTAAGCTTACAATTGTATTGTCTTTCTTCATTGCTATGCCATATATCCTGTATCAGGTGTGGTCGTTTGTTGCTCCTGGCCTTTATAAAAATGAAAAGCGTTTAGTAGCACCTTTGATGTTTGGTTCAACATTATTGTTTTACAGTGGAATAGCTTTTGCTTACTTTGTAGTTTTTCCTGTAGTTTTTGCTTTTTTTACTTCAGTTGCTCCTGATGGCGTAGTGATAGCAACAGATATCAGTAGTTATTTAGATTTTGTATTAAAGCTATTTTTTGCTTTTGGTGCGGCATTTGAGATCCCAATTGCTATCATTTTGATGTGTTGGACTGGCATGACAAGTCCTGATAGCTTGCGTGCAAAAAGACCTTATATTGTTGTTGGTGCGTTTGTCGTTGGAATGTTATTAACGCCACCAGATGTTATTTCTCAAACCATGTTAGCCGTGCCTATGTTGCTATTATTTGAAGTAGGCATAATAATAGCTTCTCTTCACTATAAAGATGATGAAGAAGAATCAGATTCGCAGGTTAAGGAATAATAATAATGAAAAAGATTAATCTACTAATAAGCGCGATTGTGCTTAGTAGTTCTGCCTCTTTAGCGTATGCAGCAGAGGAACAAAAACTAGTAACGGCAGTAAAGCAGTGTGCTCAAGAGTTAGATAACTTTGCACGCCTTAATTGTTTTGATCGTCTCGCCTCACAACTTCAAGTTGAAACTAAACAAGCACCTGAAAAACATATTCAACCAGCAAAATCAGAAAAAATCATTGCGCCAGTGAGCAAGCCTAAGCCTGAAATCAAATCAGAGCCTAGAGCTATTAAACCAGCACGTAATGATGATTTTGCTAAAGCTCATTTAGAAAAAACTGCAGAAGAAAAAGCTGAAGAAGTTACCGAAATAACGGCGATCGTGACGAAAGTAACAAAGTTGATGCGTGGCCAATTAAAAATCGCTTTAGATAATGGGCAAGTTTGGCAGCAAAAAGATAGTGGCAAGATTAGTTTGAAAGCAGGACAGGAAATCCTACTTGAAACGGGTGCGCTAAACGCCATTTATTTGAAAAAAATTGATGAAAATAAACGCATTCGCGTTAGGCGTATTAAATAGCAGGCCCTATTTTGATTGATGTGGGCGTGAACTTAACCAATCAGCGTTTTGATAAAGATCGCCCAGAGGTCTTGTTACGCGCCCAGCAAGCTAACATCAATCATCTTGTTATTACTGGTACTAGTGTAACCGAAAGCCGAAAAGCCTTGGCTTTGTGCCAAGAGTATCAAACTGACTTCCCTAAATTTCTCTCTTGTACTGCAGGGGTTCATCCTCATGACGCAGATCATGTCTCTGGTAATTATCTTGAGGAGCTAGAGCAACTTGCTCAGTCTGAATATGTTAAAGCCATTGGTGAGTGCGGCTTAGATTTTAATCGAAACTTTTCAGCACCAGAGCAACAGCAAACAGTTTTTCAACAGCAAGTCCAGTTGGCGCATAAGCTCGCAATGCCACTATTTTTGCATCAACGAGATGCATTTGAACCTTGGTTTGCTATATTAAAGCCATATATTAATCGTTTACCTGCTATGGTTTCACATTGCTTTACTGGTAGTAAAGACGAGTTAGAGCAATGTATAGCAGCAGACATGTATATTGGAATTACCGGTTGGTTATGCGATGAACGCCGAGGGCAAAACTTACGAGAGATTGTCAGCTTAATTCCTTTAAATCGGTTATTAATTGAAACTGATGCTCCTTATCTAACGCCAAGAACTATTAGGCCCCGACCTAAGAGCAGTAGGAACGAACCTTGCTATTTAAATTATATTCTTGCTGAGATTGCATCAATAACAGGTAAAGAAATTGATGAAATTGAAAAATGTACCGCCAATAATGCGCGTAGGGTGTTTGGGCTATGTCCTACCTAGGTAGAGCATTGTTTGTACTAGTTATCTGCTTTTTGTTCACCTCTTGGGTTAGGGCAGAGCAAAGCCTACCTGACATTCCCAGTTATTCATTAAATCAATCACAACAAGGCATTGCAAAAGTTCACTATCACGCGATGGCCCAAGAAAATAAGAATATCATTGCAGACTTTTTTGCTGGAAGAAGTCAATGGGCATTGGTAGAAGCGCCGAAAGGTGATTTGGCCTATCAACCAGGGTTTAACTTAATTGCATTTCAAGTTAAAAATGATTCCCTTGAACGTCAGCTGGCTTACATCACATTAAAGAATCAAGTCAGAATATCCAATGCTGAAGTTTTATTTTTAAATAATAATAATGAATTAGAGGTTATACCTTTCGAATTACAAGGTAATAATACTTTAAAGGCCTCTCTTAGTCTGCCCGCAAAAGGTAAGGTAAAAGTCATACTTTGCATTAAAAGTACAAGCCACCTGCGTAGTTCTCTGGTGTTGTATAACCAATCTGGCTTTATTAACAATAGTAGCGATGCAAACTTTAAATTAGGCTTAGGCTTAGGTGGTTTATTTTGTTTAACTTTTGCTATGCTATTGCTGTATCTTGCTATACGCAAAAATACGGTCTTATTATTGTTTACTTATTTACTTTGCCGTACCTGTACATTAAGCGCTATTTTAGGCTTAAACCTATACTACTTATTGCCTCAATATAATGCATTAAAAGGGATAGAAGTGCCGATTTTTGTCGCTGCATCGACCATAGCATTGTTGTTATTCACTGCCAAAGTTTTTAAGTTAAAAGAAATCAATCAACGATTAAATCAGCTTATTCGATGGGTTACTTGGTTGTTTGCCGCATTTCTCCCAATAAGCTTGTTTACACCTGTTTATATTGATGTGAGTGCGATAATGATATTGCACAGCTTAACTATCATCTTTCTCGCTGGCATTGGCTTTTATTTATATCGCTTACGTCAACGTCTTGCGCTGTTATTTAGCACCATTATGGTTGTTAAGCTGATGTCTATGATTGTAATTATTATTGCAACTAACTGGGTGGATATTGGTATCGCTCCCTATAAGACGGCAATTTATATTACGATATTTTGGATCGATGCCTTTTTGTTAACTTTTATTTTGAGTCGCCAATACTTTTATCAAGTACAAGACAAAGAAATAGCGCAAAGAGAAGCTTTAGAAAACGCAAAACTTTCAGAAAATACTCAAGAGCAATTACTGACCCTGCAACAAGAAAATCAAGAAGAGTTAGAGCAGCGAGTTCAAGAGCGAACATTAGAGCTTAATATTGCTTTACAAGAGCTTGAAGAAGTAAACCAAGAGTTGGAACGGAAAAATATTATTGATGAGTTAACAGGGTTACACAATCGTCGATTTTACGATCAGAAAATTTTGGCAGAATATCGTCGAAGTAAGCGTAATTTGACACCACTTAGTCTCGTAGTCATTGATATAGATCACTTCAAACGAGTAAATGATGATTACGGCCATTTAGCTGGTGATCAATGTTTGGTATGGTTGAGTGGTCATATTAAACAATGTTTAAAACGTAATTCTGATCTTGCTTTTCGCTATGGTGGCGAAGAGTTTTGTTTGATATTACCGGAAACAGAGAGCCAAGGAGCATTTACTTTGGCGGAAAGTCTTCGAGAGAATATTGCTAGACGTGCTTTTTTGTATCAAGATCTAGAAATACCAATCACCATCAGTTGTGGTGTTTGTACTTATCAACAGCAAACAGATGCTCAGCCTGAACATGTTTTTGCTGGTGCTGATAAAGCCTTATATACAGCCAAGCGAAATGGTCGAAATCAAACACAAGAACATAAACTCGCTGATGAAGATATTAATCAACAAGACGTAACATAACGCACTTTAGGAAAATAGATGAATAACGATACTCAATTTGGACAATTTCCAGCACGCCGTATGCGCCGTATGCGCCAAGATGACTATACCCGTCGTTTAATGGCTGAATCGCAGCTTAGTGTGAATGATTTAATTTATCCCGTTTTTGTTTTAGAAGGTGAGAACCAACGAGAAGTGGTACCTTCTATGCCTGGCGTAGAACGTAAAAGTATTGATTTATTATTGGAAGAAGCACAGGAGTTAGTTGATTTAAAAATCCCTGCTATTGCAATTTTTCCTGTAACGCCAGCAGATAAAAAATCACTAATGGCAGAAGAAGCGTACAACCCTGAAGGGCTTGCGCAAAGAACCGTTCGCGCATTAAAAGCTAAATTTCCACAGCTAGCTGTCATAACCGATGTGGCACTTGATCCCTTCACGACTCACGGACAGGATGGCATCTTAAGTGAAAGTGATGACAATAAAGCTGGTTGTGAAGGCTATGTGCTTAATGATGTCACTAAAGAGATTTTAGTGAAACAAGCCTTATCACATGCACAAGCGGGAGCAGATATTGTGGCACCGTCAGACATGATGGATGGTAGAGTTGGTGCCATTAGGGAAGCGCTGGAAGCCGATGGGTTTGTAAACACAAAGATTCTAGCTTACTCAGCTAAGTATGCCTCAAATTATTATGGTCCATTTCGTGATGCTGTTGGTTCTGCAGGAAACATTAAAGGCGGAAATAAACACACCTATCAAATGGATCCTGCTAACAGTAATGAAGCGCTGCATGAAGTTGCACAAGATATTGCTGAAGGTGCTGATATGGTGATGGTTAAACCAGGTATGCCTTACCTTGATATTGTTCGTCGTGTGAAAGATACATTTCAAGTACCAACTTACGCTTATCAAGTGAGTGGTGAATACGCCATGCATATGGCAGCTATTCAAAATGGTTGGCTCGCCGAAAAGCCGTGTGTTATGGAGGGGTTATTAGCCTTTAAACGTGCGGGGGCCGATGGCATCTTAACCTACTTCGCTAAGCAAGTAGCTCAATGGTTAAAAGAAGACGCATAAGCGATTCTCTAGGTCTAAAGTAACAAAGGGAGCATATAGCTCCCTTTTTTGATAATTTCAGTGTTACATAAGCTCTTTTGCAATAAGAACCTTCTGACATGAGGGGTGTTTCATCAAATGAGCTAAGTAGGCTTCAATTTCAGGAAACTGGCTAACTAAGTTATAAGACTTAGGTAAACATGATAGGTAATGGATCATAGGAACGATTAAGGCGTCGGCAATACAAAGCTGCTCAGAATTCAGCAGCCTTCTTTGTTTAAGCTCTTGAGAAAGGACTGTAAGAGCCTCAATCGCTTTGGGTTTTGCTTTCTCGATCATTTCCATTCGAGGGGTTGAGTTTTCTCCTTTTGGGAAAACAAATTCAAGCAAGTAATCTCTTACAATGGCTTTATCAATGTCGATAGAAATGATGGCACATAATGCATCATGTGCAGCCTTGTCTTCTGCGCAAATTGGTTGCAGTTGAGGACCTTCGAAATTTGCATCGATATAACGGCAAATACTTGCTGTTTCAGGAAGCATCAAGTCGTTA
>Ga0193960_1001219_pt1 | contig 10339 bp, 10 predicted proteins | sample FB_3_MG_FD_140338 | JGI IMG/M metagenome (GOLD analysis project Ga0193960, IMG submission 140338) | Microbial mat bacterial communities from the Broadkill River, Lewes, Delaware, United States - FB_3_MG | ecosystem: Environmental > Aquatic > Freshwater > River > Microbial mats | place: USA...
TTAACAGATCAAAAACAGGCTATTATTGAAAATATTAGTCATACAGAGTTTTGGGACCTTGATGGTAGAAATGAAACTCGCATTACCTTAACTTGGAATTCTCGTAGTGATATTACTACTTTAGCAAACAATATTTCTCAACTCATTGTGGTTGGTTGGAGTAAAGCCGAAAACCAATGGGAAAACTTAGATGTTTTAGAAGTTACAGGAAACTTATCTGAAGGAACTATTACATCTGCAGCCTTTGTTCCTAATAATTATGAAGTAATTACTATTGGTTCTTTAATGAGTGATGAAATTAAAGATGATAATAATAATATTCTAATTTCTCCGAACGGAGACAACCTAAACGATTATTTAGTTTTTGATGAAGTTAATGAATATGCTCACAATAAACTAGTTATTTACAATCGTTGGGGGGTTATTGTTTATCAAACAGAAGATTATAAAAATAATTGGGATGGTACTTCTAACGGAAGATCTACTATTAACAAAGAAGATAAACTTCCTTCTGCTACTTATTTCTATTATTTAGAATTAGGTGATCAACCTAACACTTATCAAAAACTTAAAAAAGGTTGGGTATATATTAACCGATAATACTTACTCGACAAACACTTTCTTAGGAGTTGTTGGATTATAGCCAAAATCTGCATCAGGTAATTCAATCCCTAATTGATTTATGATAAACCCTATACTTGCAAAATGATGTATTGCATGGCTATGCGCTTGTATTAATGCACTACCTAAGGTATAATTTGCAGTAACCTTTCCTGTTCCTAAATCATCAGTAACAGAGATTATTTTATCAAAATCGTCAACGTTTAAACAATGTAACCCAGCAATTACTTCATTAAAATAAGCTATTCCAAACGCTGTTTTTTCTTCCGCTAATTTATTTCGTTCTCTATCAGAAAAATCTACACACTTTTTTTCGAGTCCATTAAAAATACAAGCAAAAACATCCAATATATGTCTCATATTAGCCCCTATACTCGAATAGTAAGGAGGTATTGATTTATCACTATACTGTTCATCTGTTATCGCTGTTAATAGTTTAATTCCTCGTTGTAAATTTTTCTCAATAGCTTCAACCATTCTTATATATAAGTTTTAAAGTAAGTCGTATAAATATAGAACTTTTTACTTTGGAATGTAAATTATTTTTAAAACCAAAATAACAAATTGATTTACAGTAAAATACCTAACAAACTAACCTTAAAGTCTAACTCAAAAAAACACCCATTTCACTTTTTGGCACGTTCTTTGAAAATTAATCAAACAAATGCGGAAGCCGAAAAGCATATAGAGTAAGCATAACCCTAAAATTAGCAATTATGAGAACAGGGATACTATTATTATTAGCAATGATGTCTTTAAGCACAGTTAAGGCAAACGACAACATTACAAAATCAACTAGCAAAATTGGGGTTACTATTCGCCACAACGACGCTGTTACCTTTGTTGAAAGAGGAGTTCAATTTCATGTATTTTTAAATGGTGATTTCGATTTTAACACACATTATAACAGATACTCTGATTATGGAGTACGAATTAACCGAGACAGAAGTGGACGTATTAGAAGTGTGGGTAATGTTCACATTAATTATGATCGTAGAGGTAATGTTACCAGAATTGGTAGTGTTTTTATGAAGTACAAGTTTGGTAATTTGTTTAAGGTTGGTAACTTACGTATTCAATATGACAGATGGGGTAATCCAAGATATAGAGGATTTGTAAAACCAGGCCACCACAATCATTACGATGATGATTATTACTATTATGATGACGGAGTTGATGTAAGTATTGATATAAACATTGGTGATATTTTTGATTATAACGATGTATATTTTTACAGAAAAGATTTTACTAGAAACTATCGTCAGTTTAGAGAAGATAACGATTTTTACTACTACAGAGCCGTACCAAATGCTAAGATTGGTAAAAAGAGTAAAATAATTAAAAGACGTAAGAACAAAGAAAACAAATACTACAAAAAAGGGAAGCCTGAGCAAAGAGGCAAATCAAGAAGAAACCATGATTAAACAAAAAATCCCTCATCAAATTGATGAGGGATTTTTTTCTATTTATACTTTGTAATTATTTAGCTACATTAACTGCTCTTGTTTCACGAATTACAGTAACTTTTACTTGACCTGGATATGTCATATCATTTTGAATTTTTTGAGAAATATTAAATGATAATTCAGCTGCTTTAGTATCGTTTACTTTAGCACTTTCAACCATAACTCTTAACTCTCGTCCCGCTTGAATAGCATACGCTTTTTGTACTCCGTTAAACCCAAAAGCAATATCTTCTAGATCCTTTAAACGTTGGATGTACGAATCTAACACTTGACGACGAGCTCCTGGTCTTGCACCAGAAATAGCATCACACACCTGAACAATTGGAGACAACATACTCTTCATTTCAATTTCATCGTGGTGCGCTCCAATAGCGTTACATACATCAGGTTTTTCACCGTACTTTTCAGCCCATTGCATTCCTAATAATGCGTGTGGTAATTCACTTTCTGTTTCTGGTACCTTACCTATATCATGTAACAATCCTGCACGTTTAGCTGCTTTAGCATTTAAGCCCATTTCTGCAGCCATAATACCACATAAATTAGCTACTTCACGCGAGTGTTGTAATAAGTTTTGACCGTAAGAAGAACGATACTTCATACGTCCAACTGTTTTTATTAATTCTGGATGTAAACCGTGAATTCCTAAGTCGATAACCGTACGCTTACCTACCTCAATAATCTCTTGAGTAATTTGTTTTTCGGTCTTTTTAACAACCTCTTCAATTCTAGCAGGGTGAATTCTTCCATCAGTTACTAATTTATGCATTGATAAACGAGCAATTTCTCTACGAACAGGATCAAAACAAGATAAAATGATTGCTTCTGGAGTATCATCAACAATAATTTCAACACCTGTAGCTGCTTCTAATGCTCGAATATTACGTCCTTCACGACCAATAATTCTTCCTTTTACATCATCAGACTCTAAGTTAAATACCGATACACAGTTTTCTACTGCTTGCTCCACTCCTACTCGTTGAATCGTGTTTAATACTACTTTACGAGCTTCTTGTTGCGCCGTCATTTTAGCTTCTTCAACTGTATCTTGAATAAAAGACATCGCATCTGCTTTTGCTTCATCTTTTAAGGAAGCTACTAGTTCAGTTTTAGCTTCATCTGCTGATAATCCTGAAATTTGCTCAAGCATTTCTACATGACGCTTGTGCATTTTTTCAACTTCAGATTCTTTTTTCTCTAAGAATTCAATTTTATAGTCAAAATCAGCTTCTTTCTTTTCTAATTGCTTATTAAGTTTTTTGGTTTTATCTAATTCTGAAGATACTTGACTCTCCTTATCTCTTATTCTCTTTTCTACATCAGAAACTTTTTTCTCTCTTGATAAGATTACTTTTTCATGTTCAGACTTTAACTCTATAAACTTTTCTTTAGCTTGTAAAATCTTATCTTTCTTTATTGCTTCGGCTTCAACTTTAGCTTCTTTTAAAATGCTATTTGCCTCTTTTTTTGTTTCTTGTATTAATTTATTCGCGTTAGATTTCTCTAACATCTTAGCAATAAAAAAACCTATTGCTATACCTATAATTCCTGCTAAAACAGGAAATAATATTCCCTCCATAATTGTGATTTGATTATATAAAAAAAGCCTACATTAATAGGGTTATCATAAACTCCAAAAAACAAGTTTAGGATTAACTGGCTGATCAAGGGTCCGAGGTAAAATCGGCATGCTTTACTAACCATGACTCATCCTTTATAATTGAATAACGTTGAGTTTAACAAACGATGTACTAATGTAGGCAGTATGTTTAAATATTATATTTTAAAGAACGTATTATAAATGATTTTCTAGCAATTTAGTCAATTCATTTATTTTTTCCAATACTTCGGTATTTTCTTTAGTATTTTTTAACGATACTATTTCGGCTTTTGATGCAAATTGCAATGCACACATTGCCAATACATCTTGTTTATCTGCTACCGCATAATTTTGTTCAAACTTAGCTATTAACTCATTAATGTTTTTTGCCGCTTTTCGCATCCCTTCTTCTTCATTGGTATCATTAACACTCAACGGATACGTTCTTCCTGCAATGACTACATTAACTTTTATTTTTGCCATGTAAAGAACCTTTTATGTGTTCAAAAGAGAAATACATTTATCTATCTCTCGAACTAAAGTATTTATTTTGAGTTTTGTTTCTCTTGTACTTTCGTTACTGCCTTCAATAGTTTTGGCAACTTTTAGCAAAGCATATTCTTTTTGCTGCTTTTCTAATTGCTTCTCTTTTTCTTGTAATAAAACTTGTAACTCCGCGTTATTCTGAAGTAATACTTGATTTTCTTCTTTTAAAAATTCATAATTAGAAAGTAAGTTTTTCAACTTATCTTCCAGTAAATGAATTGCTTCTAAAGGGTTACTCATTTATTTATAGAGAATAAAACTATATTCACAAAGTTATTAATATAACTTATAATTAGCAACTCTTTTAGTGTTTTTTACCAAAACACTGTTTATTAACCCTTTAACAACTTAGTATTATTTTACTATTTTTGTTTGAAAACTATTGTACATTGAAGCTTTATTTTTCACTTATTTTACTCTTATTTATTACAACTGTTAATGCACAGGCACCATACCCTAAAAACTATTTTTCTAACCCTTTAAAAATTCCAGTAGTACTTGCTGGTACTTTTGGAGAGTTGAGAAGTAATCACTTTCATTCTGGAGTAGATATTAAAACCCAAGGAAAAGAAGGTATTCCTATTTATGCTCCTGCAAATGGATATGTTTCTCGTATAAAAGTACAGCAATATGGTTTTGGAAAAGCTTTATATATTACTCACCCTAATGGCTATACTACTGTATACGCTCATTTAATGAGTTTTGAGCCAAAAATTCAAAAATATGTGAAAGACATACAGTATAAAAAAGAAGATTATAATACTGGAAATCTTTTTCTTTCTTCTGATAAATTTCCTGTTAAAAAAGGACAACTTATAGGATATACTGGTGATACTGGTAGTTCTGGAGGCCCACATTTGCATTATGAGATTAGAGATACAGAAACAGAAAAAATTATCAACCCTATGCATTTTGGATTAACAGCACATGACGACACTCCTCCTACCATTCAAAAATTAATGGCTTATCCATTAAGTGATGATGCTCGAATTAATAATTCTTCTTTAGAGTCTATTGTTTCTTTTAAAAACAATAGTAATGGTAATTACGTTGCAGAAAAAATTATAGCGAGCGGTACCATTGGTTTTGGTATTAGTGTTTTTGATCGTTTAAACGGAGCCTACAATAAAAATGGTATATACAGCCTAGAAATGAAAGTTAATGGTAAAAGAGTATACTACCATGACGTAGAAACCTTTTCGTTTGCAGAAAGTAAATATATTAATTTACTAATTGATTATAAACATTATAAAAAATATAAAAATCGTCTTCAAAAAACTCATAAAGTAGCGGCCAATAGACTTAGCCTATATGAAGACCTTATAAATAATGGTAAAATTCATATTGAAAATGGAGCGAATTATAATATTGAAATTATTGCCAAAGATTTTGAGGATAACACCTCTAAAATTAGGATTCCGGTGCAAGGAGTAAAAAGTAATTTAGTTTTTAAAGAAAAAGATACTACTGATTACAAAATTACTGCTACTGAGTTCAATAAATTTCATCAAAAAAATGTTACTGTAGCCTTTCCTAAAAACACATTTTACACTGATTGTTTCATCGACTTCAAGGTAGAAAACGGTACAGCAAAAATTCATGAACCTACAATTCCATTAGACAAACGATATACACTTACTTTTGAAACATCTTTTTTATCCGAAGATCAAAAACAACATGTATACATTGCTAATGTTACCAATCCTAAATATCCTAGGTATACTTCTACCAAGAAAAAAATAGACAAGGTATACACTACCACTAAAGTTTTAGGTAGTTACGCTTTACGTTTTGACTCTAAAAAACCAACCATTCAACTGTATAATTTTAGTGATAATCAATGGATTTCTAAAAACAAGACGCTAAAAGTTAAAATTAAAGATGCCGAAACAGGTATAAAAAACTACCGTGCTACTATTAATGGTCAATGGATTTTAATGGAATTAAACCATAAAAAAGGAATTTTAACCTATGATTTTAGTGATAAAAAATTAGAAGGAAGCAAGCATCTTTTTAAAATTGTAGTTTCTGACAATGTTGGAAATACTGAAACTGTATCTGCTACTTTCTTTAAAAAAGTAAATTAAGACTAAAACTCTATCCTGTTAATCTTTTTAAAACACAAAATAAAGACACCTTATTAAACTTCTTATATAAACACTTAACAAACCTTAATTTGTATTTAATAATTAATTACTTTGGTATCGTCAGTAATAAATTTATTGTTTTTTCTTAACAAAAAATGAATTGGATTTTATTAATTATTGCAGGACTTTTTGAAGTCGCATTTGCCGCTTGTCTAGGAAAAGCGAAAGAAACTACAGGAATAGAAGCTACGTATTGGTATATTGGGTTTTTAGTTTGTTTATCAATAAGTATGTTGCTCCTTATAAAAGTTACACAAGAGCTACCTATTGGAACTGCTTATGCTGTTTGGACAGGTATAGGCGCTGTTGGAACGGTACTTGTAGGAATTTTAGTTTTTAAAGAACCTGCCAAGTTTTGGCGACTCATTTTTATTAGTACCTTAATTATGTCAATCATAGGACTCAAAGTAGTTTCTCATTAACTTAAAATATGAAAACAACACCAAAACACGACGAAAAAATAGCTAAAATGACTTTCTCTTCTGTTTATCCTCACTATGTTACTAAAATTGAGAAAAAGGATAGAACAAAAAAGGAATTACACCTAGTAATTGAATGGTTAACTGGTTTTAATGATGAAAAAATAAACGAATTGATTGATCGAAACGTTACTTTTAAAACTTTCTTTGAAGAAGCTATTCTCAATTCTAATGCTAATTTAATTACTGGTGTTATTTGTGGCTATAGGATTGAGGAAATCGAAACTCCATTAACTAAACAGGTTCGTTATTTAGATAAACTTGTTGATGAATTAGCTAAAGGACGTAAAATGGAGAAAATTTTACGTACTTAAAATTATATTTCATTTTCATTGTTTTCTGGGAATATTTAATAGCGCAATTGATTATATCTCTTTAACCTTTTAATACCATGGTATATGAAGCTAACGTATCTTATTACTACTTTTTGCGTACTATTCAAAAAATAAATTAAACAGTCTGATACTATTACCTTATTTGTTCTAATCAAAGAAATTGTTATTGTTCACTTTAAAGATGACTGTTATTTAGTAACAACAGAAAAAATGACTTGGTGTTTAATTTTTACTATTCTTTGTATTCTTAACATTGATATTTCCCAACAGTTTATCTTTCAATCTCTTTCAAAAATCCAAAAACAACAAAACCGCTGAAAATAAGGTTGGTTTAAAAGAAGAGGAAGAAGTAAAGTGTTTACTATTTCTTTTAGAAAAAAGAAATAGTATTTTAGCCCCAATAATAAAAAAGTGTATTCAGAACAATTTTCTCTACCATTTCATAGTGTAGAGTATAAAAGAAAGTATTATACTTTTTAATACAAAATGAAATAAAACTTACCTCTAAACTGTTTTAAGTACGATGAAACATATACTATTTAAAATAAATTAGAGTTTATATTTCCAAAAATCCCCAAAATCAATATCATTTTAAAAAATGAATTCAGAAACTATTAATATACTTTGGACAGGTGGATGGGACTCCACCTTTAGAGTACTTGAATTAACAGATAAAAACATTACCATTCAACCTTATTACCTTAAAGACAACAGGCTATCTGAAAAAATGGAAATAGATACTGTTAAAAGCCTTACTGAAGAGATAAGAAAACTACCAAGTACAAAGTGTATTATAAAGCCTTTACTTGCAAAAAAAGTTTCAGAAATAGAGTAAGATGAAGAAATCACCAAATCTTATAACAACTTACATGAAGGATTTAAAAAGAAAAGTAGCGGAGCTAAATTAGGAAGTCAGTATGAGTGGTTAGCTAGATTTTCTAAAAACATCGATTATTTAGAATTAGGTATAGAAAAAGATTCTAAACCTCAAGTACTCATCAACATGTTTGGTCGATTAGAAAAAAAACAAGATGAAAATTTAGGAGAATACTATATTCTAGACAAAGAGAACTCAAGCCAAGATTTAATAAATGTCTTCGGGAACTATCGATACCCTTTATTAAGTTATAGTAAGCTTGATATGCAGCGTATTGCTAAACAAAAAGGTTATGTTGACATTATGAACAAAACATGGTTTTGCCATAAACCTAAAAACAATGAACCTTGTGGAAAATGTGCTCCTTGTATGCAAACAATAGAGGCCGGTTTGCAATCTAGGTTTTCACAATCTGCCATGACTAAATATAAAATAAAGAAACTTCTAAAACTAATTAGCTTTAAGAAATAGCAAAAACTCCAAGCAAAAGCTTGGAGTTTTTTATTTTCCAAATATGTAGCTTTTAACCAAGAAACTATTTTATAAAACTTATTGTATTTTAGAAGCTATAATTTTTACTAATCTATCTTTTTATTAAAATGAAACAACCCCGGAATAAGCACACTTCGTTGCTAATTAACTTTTTATTTTTAATCGTATTAATTACTTCTTGTTCAAAGAAGAAAAAGAAAGTTACCCTTGACAACAATAATCAACCATCATTAAAACATGAAAAAATAGGTAGAATTTCTGACAGTAGTAAATTCGTAAGCCAACGTAATTTGCATGAGCAAAAGTATGGCAACCTTAATTTTTCTACCGAGCGTCAATGGGATAGTTTAAACAATATTTCTTACAAACCTATAACTCATAAAAAAGGAACCGTACATCCAAAATATCGCACATTTGGATGGCACGTATACTCAAACGGTTCTGCTTATAAAAATTATAATTTTTCCATGCTCTGGGGAATTTCATATTTTTCATATTCTGTTAAACCCAAAACAGGTAATTATAAAAGTATACATCAATGGAAAACTACTCCGTTAATTGACAGTGCAAAAACAAAAGGTTGTAAAGTCTTTTTGTCTGTTACTAACTTTGGAAGCAAAAACAATACTGTATTTTTAAAAAATTCAAAAGCTCAAACAAGATTAATAGAGAACCTAGCTGAGTTACTTGCGTTAAGAAATGCTAATGGAATTAATATAGATTTTGAAGGTGTTGCTAAAGAAGACAGGAATCAGTTTACACAATTTATCACTAACGTTTCTAAAAAACTAAAAGAGAAAAATCCTAATTATATGGTTTCTTTATGTTTGTATGCTATTGACTGGAACAATGTTTTTGATATTCCTGCTATCAATCCGCATATTGATTTTTACACGCTAATGGGGTACGATTACTACGGTAGTTTTAGCAAAACTACTGGGCCTGTAACTCCTTTTAAATACAGTGAAAAATTCGGAAATGGCTTAAAAGCTTCTGTTAATTATTATAAAGATAAAGGAGTTCCGCTACATAAATTAATTGCCGGAATCCCCTATTACGGTGCTGAATGGTATACAAAAAAATCTGAAATGGGTGCTAAAGTAACTAAGTTCAAATCGCATCCTCGTTACCATACCATACGAGATATTTACATTGATTCTTTACAAATCCCGGTTAAGTTTGATCCTAAAAGTGCTTCTAGCTATATAATTATTAAAGATAGTAACCAAGAGTATAGACAGTTGTTTTTTGAAGACGTACAATCTCTTGCTTTGAAATACGACTGGATAAAACACAATAAAATAGGCGGCGTAGGTATTTGGGCATTGGGTTATGACAATGGCTATTCTCAGCTGTGGGATTTGCTGGCTGAAAAATTTTCTAAAAAGTAAAATAGTTACTTTTTAATAATAAAAAACTCCAAGTGTACACTTGGAGTTTTTTATTATTTTTATGCAGTTGCTTTGGGTTTTCTAAACATTAACCAAAAACCGATTAATACTAACGGAATACTTAATACTTGACCTGTATTTAAGGTATTAAACACCCAATCTTCTCTTCCTTCTACTTGTGCTTCTTTTAAGAATTCTATTACAAAACGTAACGACCATAATACTACCATAAACAGTCCGAATAAAAATCCTGTTTGGTTTTTCTTGTCTGTTTTCCAATAAAAATACCATAAAGCAAAGAACAATACTAAATAACTAAATGCTTCGTATAATTGGGTTGGGTGACGTGGTACTGTCTCTCCTGCTCTTTTAAAGATTACACCAA
>Ga0193960_1001222_pt1 | contig 10321 bp, 6 predicted proteins | sample FB_3_MG_FD_140338 | JGI IMG/M metagenome (GOLD analysis project Ga0193960, IMG submission 140338) | Microbial mat bacterial communities from the Broadkill River, Lewes, Delaware, United States - FB_3_MG | ecosystem: Environmental > Aquatic > Freshwater > River > Microbial mats | place: USA...
CTCTCTGACTCTTCGCTTGCCAGAGATACTTGAGCCATTTTTGCCCAAACAAAAGCCATAGCGGTATAGCCAAAGACATGCAAGTAATCATTGGCAGCTGCACCTATTTCTTCAACATCTACAGTAGATTTTTCAAGTAATTCTTGAGTAATAGTCGTAAGATCCGTTAACGAATCTGATAATGGGGTAATGAACTCAACCAAGTGATCATTTTGTTTATTTTCTTCAATAAAGCTCAGAACTTCCTCTTTGAAAACATGGTACATAGCCCCTTTTGAACCAATAACTTTTCGCATTAATAAATCCATAGCTTGGATACCATTGGTTCCTTCATAGATTTGGGTAATTCTAGCATCACGTACCAATTGCTCTTGACCCCACTCACGAATATAACCATGACCGCCAAAAACTTGTTGACCAGCCACGGTATTTTCAAAACCAAGATCGGTAAAGAATGCTTTCGCAATAGGCGTTAGTAATGCCGACAAGGTATCCCCTTGTTTTTGGATATCACCTTCTCCATAGGTTGCATAATCAAGTTGCATAGCAATATAACTTGATAACGCTCGAGAGCCTTCATTCAATGCTTTCATATTTAACAACATTCGGCGCACATCACCATGCACCATGATAGAGTCTGTGGTTTGCTCTGGTTTTTTAGCTCCCGAAAGTGCACGACCTTGGCCACGGTCTTTAGCATACTCTAGGGCGTTTTGATAAGAACGAACCGCGGCCCCTAACCCTTGAATACCAACACCAATACGCTCAAAGTTCATCATAGTGAACATACAAGCTAAGCCTTTATTTAATTCACCAATTAAATAACCTTTAGCGCCATCAAAGTTCATTACACAAGTAGCAGAAGCATGGATGCCCATTTTATGTTCAATAGAACCACAAGATACATTATTACTATCGCCTAAGCTTTCATCGTCATTCACTTGAATTTTAGGCACTAAAAACAAAGAAATACCTCTTGGCCCTTTAGGCGCATCTGGTAATTTTGCTAACACCAAATGAACTATATTATCTGTTAAATCATGCTCACCACCGGTAATAAAGATCTTATTACCTGTTATTTCATAACTACCATCATCTTGCAAAACCGCTTTAGTACGAATTATCCCTAAATCGGAACCAGCATGTGCTTCAGTTAAGCACATTGAGGCAGCCCACTCGCCTGAGTACATTTTAGTTAAGTAGCGCTCTTTTAATGCTTCACTACCATGTTTAGCCAATGACAATGCAGCACCCGCAGTTAATGACGGGTATAAAGCAAAGGAAATATCTGCGCTACATAACATTTCTTCATGTAAAGCTGTAAGCATTTTAGGCATGCCCATACCACCATACTCTACATCACCACCTAAAGCAGTCCAGCCGCCTTCAGCGTAAGTTGCAAAGGCTTCTTTATAGCCAGGTGCTGTTGTTACCTGACCATTATCATAACTCACACCCGTTTCATCACCTTCTCTAGCAATAGGGTCAATCTCTTGCTCTGCAATTTTGGCACATTCTTGTAGAATGGCTTGGGCTGTGTCTTTATCAACTTGTTCCGCTAGTTTAGGCAAGCGCTGCCACATTTGATCCGCTTTAAACACATCAAACAATAAGAAATTCATATCTTCTAGTGGAACTTTATACTCAGCCATTTTGACCCCTTAGCAAAACCAAACAAACATTTAAAACAGTTGTTTGAATATACCTTAACGATATTAAATGTAAAGCTAAAAAAGCACTCGCTATATTGATAAAGCAACATTCAACTCTCTTAGCCGAATACTGATTAGCGTGTTATAGTTAATAATCAAAGGTATAGGTAAGTTTTTCTTTAATGTCCAATGACGTTTATTTCAATCGTGCGTTCTAGGAAATGGTTAAAAATGAATAAGCAAAATATTAATCACAAGCTAGCGTTAATTTGCTCTATTAGCATTTTATTTATTTATTCTGTCATTTTCCCAGTGAAAGCGAAGCAAATTTCCTTCACTAAACATCAAGAAGCACAACAAGTTGCTTTTAGTTATCGTTGGAATGACTATAAAAATACCGAACAATCGATGAGCTTTAAATTGAACAATGAGAGTATATTCGAACGCTTTAGACACTTAAAAAGTTACCAAGCAGATTTTGCTCAAAAGTCGATACTTAGAAATATCAAACAACAATTACGAAAAGAAAGATTAGCCGGAGTGAATATTCACTATACGCATCAGCATGGTGAAACAAAGATTGAAGTGCGTGGGCAAAATGAGACTAAAATAGCCGCAGCTTACGCTAAAATAAAAAAAGTAGAGCAAGAACAAACCGCTTTATATTATCAGCAAAATTATTATCAAGTTTTTACCAATTTCGATCAAGCAACGGGCATTAAAGTCGACCATCGCAGTATTGCCAACGATTCAGTATTAGATTTAAAACCTTTAAAACCACTTATCTTAGAAAAAGTCTCCATCAAAAATATCCGAAAAGTTACCAATTACGTGCTTGGTTTTATTCAAAGTATTCCATACGCTACACTAGAAGACAGAATGACTTCATCAGGGGCTGGCTTTAATCCCCCGTTAAAATTACTTTGGGAAAACCAAGGTGATTGCGATAGTAAGATGACATTAGCAGCAGCGATATTAAGATCGTTAATGCCACGAATTGAAATGGCGCTTATTTATATCGATCAACATGCTTTCATTGGTATTGCTATTCCTGCAGAAGCAGGAGAAACGACAATTCACCATGAAGGAATTGACTACTTACTTGCTGATCCTACAGGGCCAGCAGTATTACCTTTAGGAAAGTTGGGCCCAGAGTCTGAATTAGCCATTACTCAAGGACAATATGTGGCAGAAAGTTTCCATGCCACACACTTAACAGAAGAATAGTGTATTAATTACTCTTCCTTGAGGCTAGCAAGAAAATCAAGGCTTGGAGCAAAAAATGCAGCGCCTGTCTCTGCTTGAGTATATTTAAGTAGATGATCGACATGCCCTTCACTATCTCCATGAATCATACTATCTAGCATAATTTCAAATGGTTCAGGCGAGTGGCAATAAGACACAAAGAACAAGCCTTTTCTTTTCATATCGCCATAAGGCATGCTTTGTCTTAAAATTTCAATACTATTGCCTGTTTCATCCTTTAAGCTGGTTCGCTTGGTGTGTGCAGTTAATGGCTTATCTTCACTGGCATATTCAATATTATCGACTTTTGTTCTACCATACACATCTTCTTGTTCACGCTCAGTAATTGAATTCCACAAAGCTAAGTTATGCTGATATCTTTGTACATGCAAATAGCTACCTGCAGCAAACTGACTGTCATCTTCATCTTTTACTAACGCAACTTCTCTTCGATGAATGCCCTGAGGGTTTTCAGTGCCATCAACAAAACCAGTTAAATCACGACCATCTAAGAATCGAAATGCTTGAACTTGTTCTATCAGCTCAACACTTTCACCTAACAACTGACATACTTTAGAACTGACAATATGGTTTACATCAGCACGGTCACTTCTAATTTCAACGTAAATATCATAGCTACTTGCTGGAGCAACTCTATCATCACTATCCATCGCAACGAATGGCTTCAATAAAAGTGGTCTAGCATCAGGATAAAATTCATCCCAATAATTGGCTCCAATAGCTACAACACCAATTAAGTTAGCTTCTGAAAATTGTTCCGCGTAAACATCAAATAATGCAGGTAAACGAGATATTGCTGCACGAATAAAAGCATTCTTATCATCAAGTGCATTGAATAATAAATAACTGCCATGTAAATTGGGCTCGGCGCAAATACCGAATTGTTCTCTAGCCATCTGAATTCTCACCACAAAAATATTTTATCCTTAGATTGTACACAAATTTTTTTCTCTTAGCATGAGCTGGATTACATTACTTGCCATAAACCGTCTTTATTAGGGCACATCAATTCTTTTAGTGTCTCTTTTTGCTTATTGAAAAAATTCACAAACTCAACATGCACGCACACTTTTCCTTTGTATTTTTTTTCTTTTTGCTTAGTTATACGGCCATAATTTCCACTATCGATATTGCTCCATAAGATATGCTTTTGATTAGGGTTATCTAATAGTGAAATAAGGTGTTCTTGCAAGGTAGCGACATCTTGTGCGGTTAAGTGTTTAGCAGATCGAGAGTTTGAATCAACAATATTTGTTAAGCCCGAAACTACTTCAAATGGCAAAGATATAACCCCTTTGAATATACCTGAAACAAAGCCACTGCTATTTTTTTCACCAACTTGATTTGCTTGCTCAATAATGCGTTCTATACGGGTTAAATATTGAGGGATATTTTCTCTGGCTAATGCTAACTCTTCAATATAGTGATTTGAATGAGGCCGCCACAGGGCTATCTCTGCAACGGCATTATTGGTTGCTGTTTCAAGATTATCTAGCCGTTGGTATGCAAGTGGGATCTGCTGCTCAAAGTACTCTAGTCGTTGCAACAAACTTGGTATATTTCGAGAGTAGTTTTCACTTTCAGCAATCACCTTATCAATAGTGGCTATACTTGCGTCTACTTGGAGCAAAACCTCGGGTAACTGCTTAGTAATCAACTCCCTAGTTAATGTAACTTCATCCTTAACTAGAGCAACCTGCAAAGCAATATTATCCATTTGAGGCCTTACATCATTAACCATAGTGACAACATCGGGAACTTGGCGGGCGACTTCGCTTAAAGAATAAGCTAAATAAGTTATGGCTAGTGCTAAAATAACTTGTGAAATAGAAAATGTTTTCATTACTTATGCAGCCCTATTTCAATATGATGAAGATAATAAAAGTTAGAAGCAGTTATTCTGTTACAACAAGGTTTAATTCATCCAGTAGGCATTCTGCCAAGTCTAACGTTATCTCTTCTTTATCTTCACTATGAGCTATTTTTAAGTGTTTTTCGAGTTCTTGTGCACTTTGCCCTAACTCAATATAACCAAACATTTGTGCTGCTCCTGCTAGGCGATGAGCAAAACGTCCAAGCTGAAGATTATCTTTGCATTCGAGTAAAGACAGTAATTTCTTTTTATCTTCCACTAAATTCTTAGTAAATGAGAGCTTAAGGTCGGTAAAATCAACTTGCTCAATATCATGTTCAAGTTTTGTCTTACTAACTCTTATGACAGGTTGATAATACGTATCTATTGTGCGTAAAAATTGATTTCTTTCTATCGGCTTTTTTAAGTGTCCATCAAAACCCAAAGCTAAAAAGTAATTAACTTCATGAGACATAGCATTCGCTGTTAGGGCAAACAAAGGCTTTTTATAGTGTAAACTTCTTAACTTTCTAAATGCTTCAATACCATCCATTTCAGGCATTTGAATATCAAGTAAAGCTAAACTTGGCTCGTGCTCAATACATAAGTCGACCGCTTGTTTTCCGTTGGTTGCACACAACACCTCCAAGCCAACTCCTTCGAGAATTCTTGCAATTAAACGGCGATTATCATCATGGTCATCAGCAAGCACTATCTTACCTTGATAGTTTTTCTCAATAACCTCCTGCTCATGAATATTACCTAATTCTTGATTACTCGTAAGCTTGTATTGACAAGGCATAGAAAACACAAAGGTGCTACCTTTACCAAATTCACTTTCAACTTCTATTTTACCTGACATTAATAACGCCAGCTGATTAGATAAATATAGCCCTAATCCAGACCCACCGAAACGTCGACTAATACTGTTATCCGCTTGTGTAAACAATTCAAAAATTGTTGATAGCTGCTTTTCGGACATTCCTATACCAGTATCTTTCACCGAAAACGATAATGCCTGTTCACACCAACTAATAGTAATAATCACATGGCCTTTTTCGGTGAATTTAACCGCATTAGAGCAAAGGTTTATCAAAATCTGCTTTAATCTAAAGCCATCTATCGTGACAAAAAACGGTGAAGGAAGTTGGTGTTTTACTTCAAACTTTAAGCCTTTTTTATTTGCTTGCTCTGAAAAGATATCAATAATGGCATTGATTATTTTATGTAAATCATATTCTCTTAATTCCAAGTCTAATTTATTCGCTTCGATTTTACTTAAATCGAGTATTTCATTGATTAACTCTAATAAATGTAAACTATTGCCGTGAATAATGTTGACTTCATGACTTAACTCAGCCTCATTAATATCACCATTAATAATTGCTTCAGATTGCCCGACAATTGAAGTTAATGGTGTTCTTATTTCGTGGCTCATATTTGCCAAAAACTGGCTTTTAACTTGATTAGCCTGTTTTAATTCTTGCGTTAAAAACTCTAATGCTTGCGTGCGTTGCAGCACTCTGCTTTCTAATTCATTTGTTAGTCTGTTTTCTAATTGTCTTCTGTATATAAGAAAAGCGATGACAAAAATTAATATAGTTGCCAATAAAATTAATCCGCGTTGCTGCTCAAGCTTAATCATTTGTAACTTTTGCAGCTTTTTATTCTGTTCTAAGCGGATAACTTGTTGCGCCAATTGTTCAGATTCAAATTTTGCTAGCTGCTCGTTTAATTTAGCATTAACCTCTTGGTGCTTCTTACTTTCATAATGCTGTGCTTGTTCAATAGCTAAATCAAACTTTTTTAGGCCTGTATTAATCAGCGATGAAAGCAACATATTACTTACAGTCAGCGCTTTATAATCTTCACTTAGTGCAACCTTATTAGACTGAGCAAGGTATTCAGCTGCAACGGGAATATCACCTAAAGAAAAAGATGCTTTGGCTAAACTTTGTAAGCTGCCTGCAAGTGCTTTTTTATGATTAATTTCTTGGCTTAATTTTACTCCTTGCTCGGCAAAATTTTTTGCTTTTGAAGGTTGTTTCATTAGGTTGTAAATTTCAGCAATATTATGTAATTGAGAAGCGGTTTCAAACTTATTATTTTGAGATTGAAAGTAATTAAGCGCCACTAAGGTATGTTGTAAAGCCAGCTCATACTGACCCGAATATTTAAAGGCAACGCCAAGATCTGCCTTAGCTTTTGCTACCCCACTGTTATCACCAAGCTGGTCAAGTTTTGGGATGATTTCTTTCAACATAGTGATTGCTATGTCATAACGTTTTAAATTAATAAGCATAGTTGCGATGTTATAGCGAACATCGACTTTATCATTCTCAGAACCAAACTGCTGGTATAAGGCTTCAGCTTTCTTATAGCTTTGTAGTGCGAAACTACTTTTCCCCAATAAGACATAAGCTAGTGCGATATTATTAAGTAAATTGGCGCGTTTAACGGCGTTTTGTTTAAACGATTCACTGGTAGGTGAAAATTGAGAAACTTGCCCTTGGTAGAAGTCATACGCATTTTGATAATAAGTTACGGCACTTGAATACTCCCCAAGAAAGTAATAACAAATTCCTAGCAACTTATTTAACTCTGCTTGCTCAATAATTAAGTTCTGATGATAAGCAATTTTTAATGCTGATTTTGTTGGCTCTATGGCTTGCTCATAGCTTCCCATTTCATAATAAGCTCTACCTAGATCTGATAAGATCATCATTTGATGTTTAGCAGATAGAGATTTCTGCAACAGCATCTCATCTAACTGAGCGATTGCTTCTTTTTTATTTTCATATTGTGCTATATCAGCTAACTTTTGTTGCACTTGTGTAGATTGAGCAGCAAGAGCGACCCCAATATAGCATTGAAGCAGTAAAGTCAGCACAAAGAAGAATATCGACTTAAAAGGTTCCATCTGTAACAATCCAATACTGAATTGTTCTTTCATTTCAAGAACTTCAACAGCGGTAGTAAATAAGAATGAGAAAGCTATGAGTTAACTACTTATAGCATTTATTAAAGAGAAAAAAAACTGTTGGAAAACATTTTCGCAACTCATACTATAGCCCTTGGTCAAGATTCGATTTAAAGAGGCTCAAAGCTATGAATAAACTGATCATACCCGTTAAAGTGTTGTTAATTAGTTTTTTAGTTTCTTTCACATTACCTGCTCAAACCTCACAAAAAAGTACCTTCGAAGAAATTCACATCAACTCACTCGATGAATTAATGCATTTATTTAAACAGTATGATTATACCAATGAAGCATGGCAGAAAGGTCATAGAGAAGTGCCTAGGATCACCTTTGATGGCGTCAGTGAAAAGTGGAAACAAACATCAAATCACATTCCGGTAAAGCTAAAGAAAAACGTATTCTTCAGACTGATGGCTCCTTTAGTATTAATGTCGAATGAGAATATATTAAAAGAAAGAGCCATTGTGAAAACCGCCCCTTTAACTTCTCCAAAACTTAAATTAATTGCCCAAAAATACCGTATTAGTACAGATAAAGTAAATAAAATTAACGAAAAAATAAGACAGGAGTTACTCAATAAAGTTGATGTCATGCCGCCCTCGTTAGCACTCGCTCAAGCAGCTGAAGAAAGTGGCTGGGCTACCTCACGCTTTACCGAAGAAGGCAACGCATTTTTTGGCCAGTGGGATTTCTCTGGTAAAGGAATGGTACCAAAGCATCAACGCAAAGAACTAGGCAATTATGGCTTAGCTCGATTTGATAGCCCACTCGCCTCTGTTGAAGGCTATATGCTAAATATCAACACAACTTTTGCTTACGCAAAGCTACGCACTATGAGGGCAGAATTAAGAAATGCGAATAAGCCAATAACAGGCCTCGCCCTTGCTAATACATTAGATAAATATTCTGAACGAGGTCAAGCCTACATTGATAGCATTCAATCGATGATTCGATACAACAACTTACAGCAAGTTGACAGTGCTTACTTGTCAAATAACATCTTAATCAAACTCATAGGAGATAAATAGATACAGCCTTAAATATTAAACGTATATTTTGTACAATTTTCTAACAGTGTAGGCTTGTGAGTTAGCGTAATAACTCTTAATATGCTTGCTCTTTTTTAATGAATACATTTTATAGGTTAGCAATGAACCCTACCAAATTACTGATAACATGTGTACTCGCAATTTCTTTCGTGATGACTTCTAAAGCCAATGCAACCATTGTCGAGTTTCAAACCTCTCACGGTAACTTACAAGTTAACTTGTTCGATACAACGACCCCTAAAACTGTTGAGAACTTTTTAAACTATGTTAATGACTTACATTACACTAATTCAGTAGTTCATCGTGTTGTACCTGGTTTTGTTATACAAGGTGGTGGTTTTACTTTTACGGGCAATTGGCCGTTAACGGACATCCCTGCAAATGCTGCAATTCAAAATGAACCTATATATTCGAATGTAAAAGGCACCATTGCTATGGCTAAGCTTGGTTCAAGTAAAGATAGCGCAACCGATCAATGGTTTTTCAATGTAGCAAATAATAGTAGTAACCTTGACCTGCAAAATGGCGGTTTCACGGTTTTTGGTCAAATCATTGGTGATGGCATGGCGGTATTAGATGCCATTGCTGAGCTGGGTTTATGCAATAACGGTAATCTGCAAGGTATACCTATGGTCAATTACAGTAGCGAAGATTGCACAAACAAAACGGTACCTGGAATTGAGAATTTTGTTGTAGTAGAGCAAATTGTTATTGTTGACTCTTCAACAGCAACGGATGCCAATTTATCGCCGGCAAAAAACACGTTAATTAATAAAGAGCCAGAGAACAATGACAGCAGTGGCGGCGCAATCGCTTGGCTCATATTATGTTTACTGCCAATTACCAGCAGAAAACGATTCAAATAGAATACTGTTTAAAATACAAAAAAGCAGCGAGTTCGCTGCTTTTTATTATCATGATTCTAAGTAAAGAATTAACCTCGAGTAAACTCCGGGTAAGCTTCCATACCACAATCAGCTTTATCTACGCCTTCATACTCTTCTTCAGCTGTCACGCGAATACCAATAACTTGCTTGAGGATAAACCACACAACAAAGCTTGTAGCAAATACCCAAACAAAAATTGTCGCAGCACCGATTAATTGTCCACTGAAAGTTGAACCACTGTTAGTCACTGGTACTAACAACAAGCCGAACAAACCAACAACGCCATGTACAGAAATTGCACCAACTGGATCATCAATACGTAATTTATCTAAACCGATAATTGATACAACAACAATTACCCCTGCAATGGCACCGAACAAGGTTGCTTGTAATGCTGTTGGTGTAGATGGCTCTGCAGTAATAGCAACTAAACCCGCTAAAGCACCATTTAATGTCATGGTTAAATCAGCCTTTTTAAATAGTAATTTAGCAAAGACTAACGCAGACACTGCTCCAGCAGCAGCTGCTGCATTGGTATTTAAAAAGACCATTGCCACTGCATGAGAGTTGGCAATATCGCCTAATTTCAATACTGAACCCCCGTTAAAACCAAACCAGCCCATCCATAAAATAAA
>Ga0193960_1001224_pt1 | contig 10314 bp, 7 predicted proteins | sample FB_3_MG_FD_140338 | JGI IMG/M metagenome (GOLD analysis project Ga0193960, IMG submission 140338) | Microbial mat bacterial communities from the Broadkill River, Lewes, Delaware, United States - FB_3_MG | ecosystem: Environmental > Aquatic > Freshwater > River > Microbial mats | place: USA...
CCTCGGGGTCGCCCATGGGTTTGGTCTGGCGTTCCCAGACCTTATCCTTGGATTGCTGGGCGTTCAGCTCTGCCTCTGTGGTGCCCTGGAAGAAATTCCAGTGGTTGTTGTATTCGCGAACATGCTCCTGGCAGAACCAGAAATAGTCATCCAGCACATCCGGGGCCTTGGGCGCGCGGAACTTTCCGGGTTCATTGCAGCCTTCTTTGTCACAGACTCGCGTCGAGGTTTCCGACGCACCGCTTGCGGCCCGGCGGCCCCGCGGGTTTTTCTTTTTTGCAGAGCTGACGGACATATCGAAACCGAAAGGATCTGATTTACTCATGGGGTGCACCTTCTCGACGCAGCTACTCGACTCGGAGGCAGCAGTTTAGTCTAAGGGGCGTCAGATAGAAGGGGGTGCGAGAAATAAAAATGAGGATGAGCGGAATATGAGCATTCGTGTCGAGATGGAGCAGCGGCTTCGGGAAGCCTTTGAACCAACGGAGCTAGAGGTTGTCGATGACAGCAACAGTCATATTGGCCATGCGGGCCATGATGGCAGTGGTGAAAGTCACTTTAATGTGAGGATCCGATCAGCCGCCTTTGAAGGCAAAAACCGGGTGCAGCAGCATCGGGCGGTGCACAGGGCGCTGGGGGACATCGTGCCGCGTATTCACGCACTGGCGCTGGATATTGGCAGCGTTTGATCTGTCAGTCACCGCTGCAGGTGCCTCGGCGCTTGGGGCCCTGCAGCGCGTAAAGATTAATCGTTATCTGCTGAGTGCTGCTTGGCGCGGGCCTTCAGGGCGGCGGTCATGCCTGAGACTGGGCTCAGCTCTTCGACACCATCGTCGGCGCGCATGCTGGCAGCCCCTTGACCCGGTACAGGTGTTGCGCCTTCGGGGGCCTCGGGATCGCCTGCGATGGCAGTAAGAGGCGCAGCTGCGGGGGCAGTGGTGCCGGGTGTTTGCACCGCAGGCGCATTGCCTTCGGGGGCGAGGCTCGCAGCAAGGGGCTGCGCTGCTGCACCCGCCGCGTCAGACAGGGCGCGGCGAAACACCAGCACGTTGCGCCAATTGGTGGTTGAGCCCGTCAGGCCAGAGCGCTCATCCGAGGGCAAGAGTTCAGCGCGTTGATATTCCCACCCCTGCGCCGCCATTTCATTCAGCGTGATCTCGATGGAATTGGCAAACCGGCCCTCAGCTGATTTGACGCCCTTGGCCTTGGTGCCCTTATGGGGGGCGGGAACTACTTTATACTCAAACGCCTGCATTGCGGTCTCCTGACTTCCGGCGCAGGTTTAACCTATGCAGGCGAGGGGTCAAGTCTGGCTTCGCTGCGCCACGCGCACTGAAGACGCAAGCCCTGGGGCAGCGGTTTCAGTTTAGGCGGTCAGCGAGTTATTTTCTCGCCGCCAGCTGGGCGAGTGTCAGACAAACCTGCAGCGAGTCGGCCATGTCCTGTACCGACACCCATTCCAGGGGGCCGTGAACACATTGCATCCCACAGAAAATGTTTGGCGTCGGGACACCCATTTCGGTGAGGCGCGACCCATCCGTGCCGCCCCGGATGGGCACGGAAATCGGATCAATCCCATTGGCGCGACAGGCCTCCAGCGCGAGATCGACCGGCGTCATATCCTCTTCCAGCCAATAGCGCATATTGCGGTACTGCGGATAGATTTCGCAGCTGATCTCGGCGCGGGGCTCGGAGGCCTGCACAGCCGCGCAGACATTGCGCAGCAAATCACCCTTGGCCGCCAGCCCGTCGCGTTCAAAATCGCGCAGGATCAGCTTGATCTCCATCTCTGACGACCCACCCGCCATATCGGTGACATGCAGGAAGCCCTCGCGCCCGTCGGTGGTTTCCGGCGTCATGGTCGCCTGTGGCAGGGTCTGCACGATCTTAGAGGCTAGATGGGCGGCGTTGACCATTTTTTCTTTGGCCCAACCGGGGTGGATCGACACGCCCTTGATCGAAACAATCGCGCGATCCGCCGAGAAACTTTCGTAGATGATTTCACCTAGGTCGCTGCCATCCAGCGTATAGGCGAAATCAACGCCCAGATCTGCGGGCAGTTTGGCATCGACGCCGCGACCAATTTCTTCGTCCGGGGTAAAGGCGATGCGGATGGGACCATGCGGGATATCCGGGTTTTCGATCAGATGCCGTGCCAGGGTCATCACGATGGAGACCCCCGCTTTGTCATCCGCTCCCAGGAGGGTCAGCCCAGAGGCGGTGATCAGATCGTGGCCTTCCTTGCCTGCCAGATAGGGGTGGTCCTTGGGTGACAGCACCAGATCTGGATCGTCGGGAAAGGTGATTTCGCCGCCGTTGTAGCCTTTGATCACACGGGGTTTTACCCCCGCAGCATTGAACTGTGGCGCGGTATCTACATGGGCGAGGAACCCAACCGTGGGGCCTTCCACCGTGCCCGGAACGGTAGCAAGAACCGTACCATAATCCGTGAGGGTAACATCCTGGGCGCCGATTTCCTTCAGCTCCTCAACCAGCAGATTGGACATGTCGAACTGGATGTCGGTGCTGGGCGAGGTGGGCGAGTTCTCGTCGCTCTGGCTGTCGATGGCGGCATAGCGGACCAGGCGGTCCTGAAGCTCTTGATTGAAATTATCTTGCATGAGACCTCCTGCGGTTTGCGCAGAGAAAAACCCGCAAGGCCGGGGAGGTCAAGGCTGAGGTGGCGAGATAATTTAAGAGGATGCCCAGGTCAGAGCCTGACCGAGGGCGCTAACGAAGTGCTCGCCCATGGGGGCGGCCAGGCGATGGGGGCGCTGAACGAAAAAGGCGCCCCTGGGGGGGGCGCCTTTCAATACATTTGTTGGGCTGGATCAGCTGCCCAGTTTTTGGGCAACCAGCTGGTTCACTGCCTTGGGGTTGGCCTTGCCACCGGTGGCTTTCATTACCTGACCCACAAACCAGCCTGCCAGTTTGGGGTTCACTTTGGCTTTTTCCACCTGCGCTGGGTTGTCGGCGATGATCTGGTCCAAAGCCGCCTCGATGGCGCCGGTATCGGTCACCTGTTTCATGCCGCGTTCTTCGACGATCTGCGCCGGGTCACCGCCTGTCGTATAGACGATCTCAAACAGATCCTTGGCGATCTTGCCTGAAATGGTCTCGGCCGAGATCAACTCGACAATGCCGCCCAGTTGTGCCGGGGTGACCGGGCTGTTGGCAATATCGGCCTCATCCGCTTTGAGACGTCCAAAGAGCTCATTGATGACCCAGTTGGCGGCGAGCTTGCCATTGCGGCCCTCGGCCACGGCCTCAAAATATGCGGCGGATTCCACATCTGCGGTCAGCACCGAAGCGTCATAGTCACTGAGCTTGAAATCAGCGATGAAACGCGCCTTTTTTGCGTCGGGAAGTTCGGGCAGGTTGGCGGCGATATCATCCACCCAAGCCTGTTCGATCTCCAGCGGCAGCAGGTCGGGGTCGGGGAAATAGCGGTAGTCATGCGCTTCTTCCTTGGAGCGCATCGACCGGGTCTCACCCTTGTCGGGATCATAAAGGCGTGTCTCCTGATCGACTTTCCCCCCTGCCTCGATGATGGAGATCTGGCGGCGCGCTTCGATCTCGATGGCCTGCTGGATAAAGCGCATGGAGTTCATGTTTTTGATTTCGCAGCGGGTGCCCAGATGGCCAAAGTCCTGAGTTTCCTGATATTTCTCATACTGGCCGGGGCGGCAGACCGAAACGTTGACATCTGCGCGCAGGTTGCCGTTTTGCATATTGCCATCACAGGTGCCGAGATATTTCAGGATCTGGCGGATCTTGGCGATATAGGCGGCTGCCTCTTCGGGGCCACGGATGTCAGGGCGGGAAACAATCTCCATCAGACAGACGCCGGTCCGGTTCAGATCGACAAAGGACATGTTGGGATCCATGTCATGGATCGATTTGCCTGCATCCTGTTCCATGTGGATGCGCTCTACCCGCACGGTGCGGGCGGTGCCATCGCCCAGCTCCACCAGAACTTCGCCTTCGCCCACGATGGGGTGATAGAGCTGGCTGATCTGATAGCCCTGCGGCAGGTCGGGGTAGAAATAGTTCTTGCGGTCAAAAGCAGACCAGAGGTTGATCTCTGCCTTGAGGCCCAGCCCGGTGCGCACGGCCTGTTCGACGCAGTATTCGTTGATCACCGGCAGCATGCCGGGCATGGCCGCATCCACAAAGGAGACGTTGGAATTTGGCTCCGCGCCAAATTTGGTCGAGGCTCCGGAGAACAGCTTGGCGTTGGAGCTGACCTGGGCGTGGACTTCCATACCGATGACCAGTTCCCAGTCATGTTTGGCGCCCGAAATCACCTTGGGCTTGGGGAGTTCATATGTCAGGTCGAGCATCTCGCACCGGCTCCTATAATCGCGTTTAATTGGCGTTCTAAGCCAGCCGGGCAAGCGGGGCAAGTGGTAGCGGAGATTCTGCCGGTGCCCGCAGCTGTTGCGCGCTGGCTGCGGGGGAACCGGGGTAAATTATCGGGCGGCTCCTGCCTTGGCGGCGTAAGCTTTTGCTTGGCGGCGGCCTGCGGCGCAGCTAAGAAGATCGCCCGAGCGAGCCTTTGGCTCCGAGCAGACAGTATGCACAGACAAATAAGAGGATGCGTCTTGGAAACAGCCGCCCGTATTGCCCAGAGAATTGCCAGTGAGATTGGCGCCGCTCCCAAACAGGTGACCAGCGCGGTAACCCTGCTGGATGAAGGCGCGACGGTGCCCTTTGTGGCGCGCTACCGCAAGGAAGTCACAGGGGGGCTGGATGATACGCAACTGCGCACCCTCGCGGAACGGCTGTCTTATCTGCGCGAGCTGGAAGCGCGCCGTGCAACAATCCTCGACTCGATCAAGAGCCAGGACAAATTGACGGATGAATTGGGGGCTTCGATCGCCAGGGCCGAAACCAAAGCCCAGTTAGAAGATATCTATCTGCCCTTTAAGCCCAAGCGCCGCACCAAGGCGATGATCGCGAGAGAAAACGGGCTTGAGCCACTGGTGGAGGCCATTTTGGCCGATCACATGGCAGAGCCCGAGGCTCTGGCGGCGGGCTATGTCACCGAAGCAGTGCCAGGCACCAAAGAGGCCTTGAACGGGGCCCGTGATATCTTGACCGAACGGATGACCGAAAACGCGGCGTTGCTGGGACGCCTGCGTCAGTTCTTACAATCTGAGGCGCGGCTGACAGCGCGGGTGGTCGAGGGGAAAGAGCAAGAGGGGGCAAAGTTCGCTGACTATTTTGACCACAATGAGCGTTGGGCCGATTTGCCTTCGCACCGGGCCCTAGCGATGTTGCGCGGTTCAAATGAGGGGGTGTTGACGCTGGATATCGGTCCCGAACCGGAAGAGGGCGTCGCGCGGGCAGAGGCAATGGTGGCGGCAGAGCTGGGGGCCAGCGGCACAGGGCCTGGAGACAAATGGCTGCGCAAAGTTGCGGGCTGGTGCTGGCGCGTGAAATTGTCGTTGTCGATGATGCTGGAGCTGATGGCGGAGCTGCGTGCCCGTGCGCAGGACGACGCCATCCAGGTCTTTGCCCGCAATCTCAAGGATCTGCTTTTTGCTGCTCCAGCCGGTGCGCGACCGACGCTCGGGCTGGACCCGGGCATTCGCACCGGCGTCAAGGCGGCAGTGGTTGATGCAACCGGGAAACTGCTTGCCACTGAAACGCTTTATCCCTTTCAGCCAAAGAATGATCTGCGGGGGGCTCAGATCAGTATTCTGAAACTGATCGCGGAACATGGGGTGGAACTGATTGCCATCGGCAATGGCACCGCCAGCCGGGAGACCGAGCGCATGGTGGCGGAGGTGATCAAGAATCTGCCTGCCAAGGTTAAGAAACCGACCAAGGTGGTGGTTTCGGAAGCTGGAGCCTCGGTCTATTCGGCCTCGGAATTGGCGGCGCGGGAGTTTCCAGAGCTGGATGTGTCGCTGCGTGGCGCGGTGTCGATTGCGCGACGCCTGCAGGACCCGCTGGCGGAACTGGTTAAGATTGAACCCAAGAGCATTGGCGTTGGCCAATACCAGCATGACGTCGACCAGCATCGCCTGTCCAAGTCACTAGAGGCTGTGATTGAGGACGTGGTGAATGCTGTTGGCGTGGATCTGAACATGGCTTCCGCGCCCCTGTTGTCCCATGTGTCCGGCCTGGGGCCAGGACTTGCCGAGGCTATTGTGGCGCATCGGGATGTGAACGGGGCCTTTGCCTCGCGCAAGGAACTGCTGAAAGTCGCGCGTCTGGGCCCCAAGGCCTTTGAGCAATGCGCGGGCTTTTTGCGCATTCGTGACGGCAAGGAGCCGCTGGATGCCTCGGCTGTGCATCCGGAGGCCTATAGTGTTGCCCGTAAGGTGGTGGCCGCCTGTGGACGTGATATTCGCCAGATCATGGGCGATGACAGTGCCCTGAAAGGGCTGCGCGCGGAGCAGTTTGTTGATGAGAGTTTTGGTCTGCCAACGGTGCGCGATATCTTTGCAGAGCTTGAGAAGCCTGGACGTGACCCGCGGCCCTCTTTCGTGACCGCCAGTTTCGCCGAAGGCGTTGAAACCATGCAAGATTTGAAGTCGGGCATGGTCTTGGAGGGCACCGTGACCAATGTTGCGGCCTTTGGGGCCTTTGTGGATATTGGGGTGCACCAGGACGGGTTGGTACATGTCAGCCAATTGGCCGACAAATTTGTCAAAGACCCCCATGAGGTGGTGAAGACCGGCCAGGTGGTCAAGGTCACGGTGACCGAGGTGGATGTGGCGCGCAAGCGAATTGCTCTGACCATGCGCAAGGATGGCGGTGCCTCTGCCCGCGAGGACCGCAACGCGCGCGGTGCTGCGGCAGGCGCAGCCAAAGGGCAAAGAGCCAACGGCCGCGGGAGCGGCAAGGGTGGGGCGGCAAAACGTGGTGCCATGTCATCGGCGCCTAAATCTGACCTCCCTCAAACCGGGGCATTGGGGGCGGCGCTTCTGGATGCCTTCAAGAAGACCTGAAGGGGGGCGCCTGAAGATCCGGGGGGCGGCAGGCCGAGCGAGGGCGCAGTCTTTTGCCGGATGACAGGGCAGGGGGCGCTGCCCCCTCGCGCCTTTGGCGCTCACCCCTGGAATATTTCAAGAAAGATGATGCTGGGCCAACAGTTTGGAACGGGACTGCCGGAGAGCCGGCTAAGCCGGGATCAGGTCAACCCCGTCTGGCGAAAAGGCGATCTTGTGGCCGCTATCGAGTTCGTCGCAGAATATTCCGGCTATGCATTGCAGGGCCTTGGCTTGACCATGGGCGGCAAAGCGGCGCAGCGAGGTCACGCGGGCATTGTTATCAAAGCCTTCGCAGGCATGGGCCCAGATCAGTGGGTGGAGCTCATGCAGGTGGCTGCGTACCAGCCAACTGGCGGCCTTGGAGATCTCCAGGCGGTTTGAGTCGGCTGCTGGGTTGCTCCCCAGGCCATTGGGCAGAGTAATGGCGCAATAGGCAGCAAGCAGGTTGGTCATTTCCTGGCTGGGGTCTGCGCAGAGAATATCCTGCAACCCATCTAAGAAAAATTTGGGATCGACCCGGGCACAGGCCTGCGCATCAATGGCCATGGCGTCAAAATAGACCCAGGTGTACCCTCCGGCGCCCCAGTGCTGTTGTGTGCGTGCTGCTGTGCGACGGGCTTCCAACTCAAGTGCGGCATAGGATCCATTGGCACGTGGCAGCATCTGCGCCCCAAGTGCGCGCATGGGGCGCGGGTTTTCGGGGGCTTGGTCAATGAGCGCGCCATAGGCGTCTGCGACATCAACGGTATCAGCGTTCTGGCCCGCAAAAAGAGCACATTGTGCAGCCGATAAGAAAGCGCTGTCACGACTTTGGTTTTTGAGCGGTGCCAGCAAAGCCGCCGCACGTTCAAAATGGGCCGTGGCACGGCGCAGCTGCGACTCTTGCCGGGTTTGGTTTGCGGCGCTATCGGAGGCGGCACCGCGCCAGATCCAAGCAATGTCGATATGGGCCAAAGCAACGATGGCCGTTAGGTATATGTCCTTTGGGTGGTCGCGCCGCAGGGATTCCAGGGCCATAACCCCGTCAATGAGGATTGGGTTTTCATCAGTTTTTCGTCTGCGTGTTGATTTTGCGCCGGAGACCTTGTTGAAGGCGCCTGACCTATGGCTGCGATCCTGCAATGCGTGCTCCACCGCGTTGACCACATCAGAGCGGGCGCCATAGGCGAGAAGGTCTGCTTCGGGCTGGCCGCTCGTCGTGCGGCTATGGGCCTGGTCGGCGGACTGGATCAACTGAGACAATTCGGGCCAGCGTTCTTGCCGTGCCAGGAACTGGCCTTTGTCCTGCAGGGACTGCCTGTTTTGACTGTCCAGGTCTTCATCATGGATTGGGATCAAGAGCTTTTCGGCAAAGCTCTCCACCTCATATGTGCCCTCTTGTTGAGGTGCTGCTGCCTTTGGATGCTCTGCTGTCAGCTGCGGCGTTGCGTAGGGAGGCTGTTGCTCGCAAGCGAGAGTTTGGGGGCCGCCCTGTTTTGTTTGGCGGCGCGGTCCCGTCCCTGAGAAGCCGGCCGAGATCCAGGCTGGGAACTCCTTTTGCAGTCTGGAGAGGTGCGTCCACATTTGAGAGTGAGGTCTGAGCATTCAAAATCCTGCAGGTTGGCAGCTGATTGGTAAGGCTCAAAATGATTGCTCAATGCGGCGCAAACGTGGCGGCGATGGGGTTATTGCCGTTAACAATTGGGAAATGGCGTGGCAGGCGGGCTGCTACCGTTAGATAACCGTAAAGTGGTGGCGCTCGCTGGGAATGCCCTTGGCGTTCAGCTGGTCTTCAAGCAGTTGAACTGGGGGAAGCGCAGGCTGGGGGAGGCGAATTTTGGTACCATTGTGTAGGATGAGAGTCGCGCGAAAAGAAAAATCCCAGCGCCGGTCAAGCCGCAGAGATGCAATCTCTGGCAGAGCGACACCTGTGTTGCGGGCACCACAGAACCAGCTGATTTGATCTTCCGTCAGGGTCAGGCCTGAGATGGGATTGCGCCATAGTTCCCAAAGGCCTGGCAGAAGTGGCAGGGCGAGCACAAAGAGAATGCCGGATGTGATCTGCAGCAGGAAACCGCCCAATAAAAGAGCGGCAGACCAAAGGGCGATGGCCACGATAAGTTGCGCCGACCTGCCCTGCCGTTCAAACTGCAAGAGCGGTGGCAGAGCCCCCGTGACTTCGCAGGTCACGGGTGTTTGTGTCTCTGGAGCTTCAGGCATCCAGGATACGGCTGACCATTTCATTGGTATCGCGGCTCAGCTTTGGTGCTGCTTTGATCCGCTCGAGCTGGGCGCGGATCAGGGCCTGGCGGTCCAGGTCGTAGCGTTTCCAAGTTTGAAAAGCCGTGCACATGCGCGCGGTGGTCTGAGGGTTCAGACTGTCCAGCGCGATCAGTTTGTCAGCCAGCAATTGGTAGCCCGCGCCTGAGCCATGGTGGAAGCCCGCGTGATTGCCGGCCAAGGCGCCCATCACCGCGCGGAAGCGGTTGGGATTCTTTAGGGTGAACAGAGGGTGCTGCGCCATTTCCGCAGCCACTTGGGCGGCTTTTTGCGGCGCGGCAAGGGCCACCTGCAGCGCGAACCACTTGTCCATCACCAGCCGGTCATGCTTCCATTGCTCGTAAAAGGCCTGGTTTTGGGCACTACCGGTTTCGGCCTGCAACAGGCCGATAAGGGCAGTGTGCTGCTGGGTCATATTATCGGCGGCGTCATATTGGCGTGCGGCCTGCTGTCCGCCGTCCAGCCGCGTGAGTAAAAATAGGATCCGCGCGTTCAGGTCTCGCTTTCCGGTGCTGGTGGCATCGGGGCTGTAGGGGCCGTCGATCGTGGTCATGGCATAAAGCCGCGGCAGGCTATCGGCGAGCCGTTCTGCCAGGGTCTGTGCAAAGGTCTCAGCGGCGTTGTAGATCTTTTGCGGGTCTGGCACATGGCCGCGTTCATGCAGGGTCTGAGCGATGTCTGACTGGCTGGGCGGCTGCAGCACCAGCGCCCTAAAGGCAGGATCCAGGCTGTCGTCGCGCACCAGCTTTTGCAGCGCATCCAGGTAGGCGGCGTCTGGGGCAGAGCCCTCTAGCACCATGGCTATGCGGGCCTCGCGAGCGAGGGCATTGCCTGCTTCCCAGCGATTGAAAAGATCGCTGTCATGGGCCAACAGAAAAGCCCGTTCAACATTGTTGGTCTCGCGCTCCAGAATGACCGGTGCCGAAAATTCCCGCAGGATCGATGGGGTCGGCTTGCTGGCCAGGCCCTCAAAGCTGAAGCTCTGCTTTGCCTGGGTCATTTCCAATACGGTAGTTGGCTGGACCTCATCGCCGTTGTCATTCAACAGCCC
>Ga0193960_1001227_pt1 | contig 10306 bp, 7 predicted proteins | sample FB_3_MG_FD_140338 | JGI IMG/M metagenome (GOLD analysis project Ga0193960, IMG submission 140338) | Microbial mat bacterial communities from the Broadkill River, Lewes, Delaware, United States - FB_3_MG | ecosystem: Environmental > Aquatic > Freshwater > River > Microbial mats | place: USA...
CGTTGTAATTTTTTATTTTATTGATGATAGTTTCATAATCATCAAAATTATTTACAAAATCTAATTCAGAAACATCAATGATTAAAATATTTAAATCAGGCTGTGTTTTGATAAAATTGCTATAACCGTCATGAATTTTTTGTAAGTAACTTGCTTCTATGTTTTGTTCGTAATCGCGTCCACGTTTTTTAATGTTTTCTAATAAACGCTCAGTATTTTGATATAAGTACACATATAAATCGGGCTTAGTGATTTCTTTGTACATTAAATCGAACATTTTTCTATACAATTTATATTCATCACTATGCAAAGTAACTTGTGCAAAAATGAGCGATTTAAAAATATAGTAATCAGAAACGATAAAGTTTTTAAATAAATCGAACTGTGCTAAATCATCAGAAAGTTGTTGGTATCTATCTGCTAAAAAACTCATTTCTAAAGGGAAGGCAAAACGTTCATTATCATTGTAAAACTTTGGTAGAAAAGGATTATCTGCAAAACGTTCTAACACAATTTTAGCGTTAAATTCATCAGACATCATGTTGGCTAATGATGTTTTACCAGCACCAATGTTTCCTTCTATAGCAATGTAGTTATACTTTTCAGTAATAGGAATTGGTCGCTCAAGCTTCACGTCTAGTTTTGTGATTTCCGAAGTGTCAGAACAATTTTCTAAACAGATATATAAATGTTTTTTCTCTATTGGGTGAATGACATTACGAGCAATTTCAACCAAAGGAACTAAGGCAAATTTACGCTCTAACATTCTAGGATGCGGAACTATTAAAGTTTTTGAAAAGATAATTTCATCATCAAATAATAAAATATCTAAATCAATCAATCTATCAGAATATCCATCAGTGTCTTTTCTTGTTCTCCCTAATTCTTTTTCAATAGAAAGAAGTCTTAAAATTAATTGTTCAGGTGGTAAATACGTTGAAACCTTTATACAAGTATTATAAAAATTGTTACTGTTAAAACCCCAAGAAGCTGTTTCGTATACAGAAGCTACTTTTAAAACCGCACCAATTTTATCCGCAATTAAATTAATTGCTTGTTGAATGTTTGTAAGCTTGTCCCCTTGATTGGTTCCTATAGAAATGTATGTGATTCGTTGTATTTTCATGAGTAGAATGCAAAGAAAAATAAAACTTAAATAAGAAGTGCTAAAAAAATGGCTTTTTATTTAAATATTTTTTTCAAAAAAAGGTAGGGTGTTTTTGTGTTTAACTGTTTTATTATTGGATTTCTTTATAGAGTAAGATTTTTATATGATTATTGGGGAATGATCTAGAACAACTCTAAGTTAAAAGGCTGCCGTTATGGTAGCCTTTTTTTATTGGAAACTTTAATAGAGGTGTATTAAAACAAAAAGGTAACCAATTTGGTTACCTTTTTGTTTTATATAGAAAAGAATATTATGATTCTTTTTTCTCTTCTCTAGGTCTTCTATCATCACGACGGTTATCGCGGTTGCGATTGTCACGACCTCCTCTGTTATCTTTGTTATTGTCTCTAGGTGGTCTAGCAACGTAACCTTCTGGTTTAGGTAATATCGCTTTACGAGATACTTTTTCCTTACGAGTTTTAGGATCAATTCCAAAGTATTTTACATCAATAATATCACCAATGTTTACTACATCAGTTACATTGTTTGTACGTTCCCAAGCTAACTCACTAACGTGTAATAATACTTCGTTTCCTGGAGCTTCAGTATATTCAACTACCGCACCAAAATCTAAGATTTTAATCACTTTTACTTCGTAAATAGAACCTTTTTCAGGTTTAAACATCATAGACTCAATACGAGCTATAACTTTATCTATACCTTCTTGGTTTGTTCCTAAAATTTCAACGATTCCTTCTTCAGTAACAGGATCTTCATTAATTACAATTGTAGTTTCTGTTTCTTTTTGTAACTCTTGAATGTGTTTTCCTTGTGGTCCGATAAACGCACCAATTAAATCGTTAGGAATAACTCTATTCACCATCTTAGGAGCATGTGGCTTCACATCTACATTAGGAGTAGCAATAGTATCAGTTAACTTCTCTAAGATGTGTAAACGACCATCACGAGCTTGTTTTAATGCATTTACTAAGATTTCATAAGATAATCCTTTAATCTTAATATCCATTTGACAAGCAGTAATACCATCAGCAGTTCCTGTTACTTTAAAGTCCATATCACCTAAGTGATCTTCATCACCTAAAATATCAGATAATACAGCATAACGATCACCATCAGAAATTAATCCCATTGCAATACCAGAAACTGGTTTTTTCATTTGAACACCAGCATCCATTAATGCCATAGTACCAGAACAAACAGTTGCCATTGAAGATGAACCGTTAGATTCTAATACTTCAGAAACAACACGAACAGTGTATGGGCAATCTTCAGGAATCATTCCTTTTAAAGCTCTTTGAGCTAAGTTTCCGTGACCAATTTCACGACGAGACGTTCCTCTTAAAGGACGTGCTTCACCGGTTGAAAAAGGAGGGAAGTTATAGTGTAAGTAAAACTTTTCTTCACCTTGTAATGTTGGAGAATCTACCATGTTAGCATCTCTAGAAGTACCTAAAGTTACAGTAGCTAATGCTTGAGTTTCTCCACGTGTAAAGATTGAAGAACCATGAGTTCTTGGTAAATAATCTACTTCACACCAAATAGGTCTAATATCAGTAGTTTTACGTCCGTCTAAACGTAAACCTTCGTTTAAAGTTAAGTCTCTAACAGCAGCTTTTTGTGCTTTGTTAAAGTATTTTCCAACTAAGTCTCCAAAGTCTTCTAATTCTTCTTCAGTAAAAGTTGCGGTAATTTCTTCTTTAACTTCAGAAAAAGCTAAACCTCTTTCTTGTTTAGAAGTGCCTTTTTTAGCAATATCATAACATTTTTGATATGCTGCCTCATGAATTTTTTGAGCTAATTCTTCATCTTCTCTTTCACCTTCATACTCACGAGTTTCTTTTTTACCTGCAGCTTCTGCTAAAGCAACTTGAGCTGCACATTGTACTTTAATAGCTTCGTGTGCAAATTTAATTGCGTCAGCCATTTCTTCTTCTGAAATTTCTTTCATTTCACCTTCTACCATAGCTACAGAGTCAGCAGAAGCACCAATCATCATATCGATGTCAGCCTCTTGTAATTGAGTATAACTTGGGTTGATGACAAATTCTCCGTTAATTCTTGCTACACGGACTTCAGAAATAGGTGTTTCAAAAGGAATGTCTGATAATTGAATAGCAGCTGAAGCAGCTAAACCAGCTAAAGCGTCTGGCATTACTTCTTCGTCATGAGACATTAATTGAATCATCACTTGAGTTTCTGCGTGATAATCTTTTGGGAATAGTGGACGTAATACACGGTCTACTAAACGCATTGTTAAAATTTCTTCGTTTGAAGGGCGTGCCTCACGCTTCATAAATCCACCAGGGTAACGACCCGCAGCGGCAAATTTTTCACGGTAATCTACCGTTAATGGTAAAAAGTCAATACCTGGATTTGCAGTTCTTGCTGATACAACTGTTGCTAATAACATTGTATCTCCCATTCTTACAACAACAGAACCATCTGCTTGTTTTGCTAATTTTCCTGTTTCTAATGTGATGGTCCTTCCATCTCCAAGCTCTATTACTTGGTTAAATACTTTTGGAATCATAAATTAATTCTTCTAAATTTTAATTCGTTTTTGTTTGTTGTTGTGTTGTTGTTGTTCCAATGGAAAATCAAAATTGTTGTTAATAATTTTGAACTTTTTATATATAAATTTCTGTTTGTTAGTCAGAAATACTTTTTGATGTAAAATAAAAAAGAGGCACGTTTATAGAGCCTCTTTTTTTGTAGAATTATTTTCTAATTCCTAATTCTTTAATAATCGCACGATATCTGTTGATCTCTTTTTTCTTTAGATAATCTAACAAGCTTCTACGCTTACCTACCATTTTTACTAATGAACGCTCAGTGTTAAAATCTTTACGATTTCTTTTTAAGTGCTCAGTTAAGTGGTTAATTCTGTGCGTAAATAACGCGATTTGTCCTTCTGCAGTACCAGTATCATTTGCTCCTTTACCGTGTTTTGCGAAGATTTGTTCTTTAACTTCTTTTGTTAAATACATGCCAATATTATTTAAATGATTATTATGTACTCAATGCTCTTACATTGAAGTTGCAAATGTACGATTATTTTTTGAATGATAACTATCCATATATATTGAAAATAATAGAAAACAAAAGAGCTAGCAATTGCTAGCTCTTTTGTTATGCTCTTACAGGTTGGTTTTGTATTAAATCTAAATATAAATTTACCTGTTTTTTTAAGTCTTTTCTTTCGTAGATAGCGTCTAAGAAACCGTGTTCTAATAAAAATTCTGAACGTTGGAAGCCTTCAGGTAAATCTTTACCCGTAGTATCTTTTACTACACGAGGTCCTGCAAATCCAATTAAGGCATTTGGTTCAGCAATATTGATGTCTCCCAACATTGCAAAAGAAGCTGTTGTTCCTCCTGTAGTAGGATCTGTACATAATGAAATGTACGGGATTTTAGCTTCTGCTAATTGAGCTAGCTTTACAGAAGTTTTTGCTAATTGCATTAAAGAAATTAATGCTTCTTGCATACGTGCTCCTCCTGATTTTGAAATCATTAAGAAAGGAATTTTGTGTTCAAGTGAATAATCAATAGCGCGTGCTATTTTTTCACCTACAACACTACCCATTGAACCACCAATAAAAGAGAAGTCCATTGCAGCAATTACTAAGTCTTTCCCGTTTGATTTACCAACAGCAGCACGTGCAGCATCTTTTAAACCTGTTTTCTTTTGAGCTGCTTTTAATTTTTCAGGATACTTTTTAGTGTCCTCGAATTTTAAAGGATCTTTAGCTGATAATTTTGGTGCTATTTCTGTGAACTTATTATCATCAAAAAATATTTCAAAATATTCTTTACTTCCTACACGTACATGGTATCCATCTTCTGGACTTACATATAGGTTCTTTTTAAGTTCATCTGTGTCAATTATCTTTCCACTTGGGGTTTTATACCACAAACCCTTTGGTGTGTCTTTCTTTTCTTCTGTTGGGGTTTGAATCCCTTTGTCTGTACGTTTAAACCAAGCCATAATTTAGTTTTTTAATCTTTAGTTGTTTGGTTTTTCTTTTTCCAAAGAATTTTATAATGTATTTACATTATTTAAATCTTCAAAAGCCTGCTTTAATCTAGCTTTAAAAGTTTGTTCTCCTTCACGTAACCATTTACGAGGGTCGTAATGTTTTTTGTTAGGAACATCATCTCCTTCAGGGTTACCGATTTGAGACTGCAAATATGCAGATTTTTCTTTCATATAATCACGAACACCTTCGGTGAACGCATATTGTAAATCAGTATCGATATTCATTTTTATAACTCCATATCCGATAGCTTCACGAATTTCTTCTAAAGTAGAACCTGATCCTCCGTGGAATACAAAGTCGATTGTATTGTGAGGAACGTTATACTTTTCTGAAATATACTCTTGAGAGTTCTTTAAGATTTTTGGAGTTAGTTTTACGTTTCCTGGTTTGTAAACTCCGTGCACATTTCCAAAAGCAGCAGCAATAGTAAATTGTGGGCTTATTTTCATTAATTCTTCATAAGCGTAAGCTACTTCTTCAGGTTGTGTGTATAATTTAGATACATCTACATCAGAATTATCAACACCGTCTTCTTCACCACCAGTAATTCCTAATTCAATTTCTAAAGTCATTCCCATTTTACTCATTCGTGCAAGGTACTCTTTACAAATTTCGATGTTTTCTTCTAAAGGTTCTTCACTTAAATCAATCATGTGAGAACTGTATAAAGGTTTTCCTGTTTCTTTATAAAATTGCTCACTAGCATCTAATAAACCATCAATCCAAGGTAATAATTTTTTAGCAGCGTGATCGGTATGTAAAATAACAGGAATTCCGTAAGCTTCTGCTAATAAATGTATATGTTTAGCACCTGCTACAGCTCCTGCAATAGCAGCTTTTTCGTTTTCGTTTGATAAGCCTTTACCCGCATTGAATTGAGCACCTCCGTTAGAGAATTGAATGATTACAGGTGAGTTAAGTTCTTTAGCTGTTTCTAAAACAGTATTAATTGTGTTAGATCCTACAACATTAACAGCTGGTAGCGCAAAGTTTTTTTTCTTTGCTAATTCAAAAATTTCTTGAACTTCTTTTCCGGTGGCAACCCCAGGTTTAATCATCTTTTGTTTTTTATTAGTTGTGTGTTACAAAATTAGGGAACAAATCTACACTTTTTTTATAAGTTGCGATAAATTTTTGATAGAAAGTAGTTTATTAAAAAGGGTAATTGATACCGATATTTAGTACTGAGTTAGTGAAATTAAAGTTTCTAAACCATCTATTACCAGTTAGGTAAGGTTCGTGTGCTTTGAAGCCTAAATCTAATCGAGCGATTAGAAATTTGAAGTCATAACGAAGTCCAAAACCAGCACCTACAGCAATATCTTCTATCGATTTAATTCCTTTAAATTTAGAAGGATCATCAACAAAACTAGAATTAGTAATGTCCCAAATATTTCCAACATCAACAAACAAAGCTGATTTAAGAGAACCAAAGACATTAAAGCGGTATTCGAAACTAGTTAAAAATTTTAAACTTCCGATGTTATACTCTAATACAGGACTTCTTGTACCAGGGCCTAAATCGTAGGTTCTCCAAGCTCTGATGTCATTAGAACCTCCAGCAAAGTAACTACGAGAAAAAGGAATGTCTGAATTGTCGTAAGTAAAAATAGCTCCAAGAAAAGTTCTGTGAGCAAGTACATTATTGTCTCCTAAATCCCAGTATTTTTTATATTCAATATCCGTTTTAAAATATTGTGCGATTGGAATTTTAAATACTGTTTTTTGATCCAAACTATTTTTACTTTTAGATAAAAGCCCCATAAAATTTCCAGAGTTAGCAATTCTAATTTTTAGGAATGAAAAGCTAGCATCTTTAACACTTTCTTGATTGTTATATGTATATCCATAAGCAATTTCAGGAATCAAAAAGTCAGAGGTTACAATATTATATCTGTTTGCAAGATTTAAAACGTTTTGAAATTCAATAGGGTTTGAAGCAGCAAAATTAGCATCTGTAATAACATCTGATACGAAACTTATTATTTCGTTAGAGTTACTAGGTGTATTGTCAGGAAAAGTATATGAAGGGTTATAAATTTGAGCAACTTCAGCTAGTTTTTGATATTCTGAAACATAGATAGAAAAATAATTATCTACATTTAAATTTCTAATGTATTGCGTGTTTAGTATTTCTAGTTGAATAGATTTTTTAGCATCATAATCCCACTTGTAATCTATTCCAACAGAGATGTTTTGTTTGTCTAAACCAATGTTTTTTTGAATCGCTATACCTGAATAGAATTTAGTTCTAGGAAACATTTTTTTAGGAACTAGTTTATGTAATCCGAAAGGAGCCATAAAACGAGGGACTTCTAAAGAAATGTCAGAACCTATTTCCCAACCAGGACCATTATTTGAGTTAAAATAAGAACCAAAAGTTGAAAATTTAAAGATTTCTGCACCTTTAAAAGTATTCCTATTAGTTAAAGAGAATTTTAAAGAAACATCAAAATTACGAATATTTGAACGAGATAATTCAGATTCAAACCCTAAGGTATATTTTTCAATAGGAGTTAAAAAAATGTTAGCTTCTAGTTCATTTTCACTCAATTCATCATATCTAATAGAAGTAGCTTTAAAGTTTTTTAAACCTCTTAAATGTAATCGAGTTAAATTTCTGAGAGAATCACTATAAACAGTATTCGGTTTTATAAAGATAGATTGAGATAAATATTTAGGATTATATTTTAATTTGCGAAGAGCATAAAAATCAATTCCGTGATAGTTTGTAGTATCTCTGTGTTTAGAATTACGTTTATTATAAGAGAAATCTGTATAAACATTAACTTTTTTAATTTTTTGAATTTGAAAAGGAATGGCTCTATCAGAGATGTTAATATCTACGTCTGCTTTTTCATAGTTTTTGAGCGTATCAACATCAAAGGAAATGTAATTTTCATTAAAATGGTAAATACCTTTGTTTCTAAATAGTTTAACTAATCGATTAGCTTCTTTTATAAAGTTGTTATCTTTATAATGATCTCCTGATTTTAAGTAGCTTTTATCTTTAGTCGATAGATATAGAGAGTCTAAAACAGGGGAAGTGATAAAAGTTTTAAGAGTATCTATAAGCGAAGGGTTTCCTTTGGTAATATGATAGCTAATTTCTCCTTTCTTTTTACCAATACTATCTTTTTTAGATGTAACTTTTGCTCTGAAATACCCCTCAGTTTGATAGTATGTTTTTAAGTTGTCTACTGTTCTTCGCGTTTTTTTATCGTCTATAATAACAGGAGCTTGCCCGCTAGTTAAAAACCAATTGTTGAAACCTATAAAAGTTTTAGCAACAGAAATACTTTGCTTTTCAGAAAAAACATCACTAATAAAATTATAGGTTTTTTGATGTTTTTTTCCCCATTCACTTGGTGTTTTTGGTGCTTCAGGATTTCCAAGATTGTAAAAATGTAACGATAAAGGCATTCCTAAAGCCTTAGCATTAGGACGTTGTATAAGTAATTCAGAAATGTTTTCACTCGAAGTTTTTACACTGTCAATATACACTGTGTTTTTTGCCAGTAATAATTCATTTTCTTTAACATATTTAATCGTGCTACACGAACTGAATAAGACTACTAATAAAAAGAAGAAAGAAAGTTTTTTCATTAACTTTACGCCTCGTATTAAGAATCAAAAATACTATTTTTTAGTGGTTTTAGAGTGTTAAAAATAATTTAATGAGCTTATCTAAAAACAACATAAAGTTAATAACTAGTTTACAACAAAAAAAGTATAGACAAAAGCACCAATTATTTGTGGCAGAAGGAGTGAAAGTGGTAAATGAGTTGTTAGCATCTTCATTAGAAGTTGAACACTTATTTTCTGTAGATGCATCTTTTGAACCATTAAAAAAATGTGGTGTAACGTTAATTTCTGAAAACGAATTAAAAAAAATAAGTACACTTAAAAGCCCTAATAAAGTTTTAGGATTGTTTAAAATTCCAAAGGAAAAAGAAATCAATCAAGATAAATTTATGGTTGCTCTTGATGGAATTAATGATCCTGGAAATTTAGGAACCATTATTCGTTTATGTGATTGGTTTGGAATTACTGAATTAGTTTGTTCAAAAAATACAGTTGATTGTTACAATCAAAAAGTGGTGCAATCTACTATGGGATCTTTAACACGAGTGAATATTTCGTATGTAGATTTAGAAGATTTTCTGACAAACAGTAAACTTCCAGTTTTTACTGCTGATATGGACGGAGAAAATGTGTACACATCATCATTACCAGAAAAAGCAGTGTTGGTTATGGGGAACGAAGCTAACGGAATTTCACCTGAAATTGCTCAAATAGTAAAACACGCGTTAACCATTCCAAGATTTGGTGATTTGCAACAAACAGAGAGCCTAAATGTAGCCACAGCTACAGCAATTTTACTGAGTGAGTTTAAAAGAGGATTAAAATAATCCGTTTATCTGAGCATCGATTCTGTCTATTACATATCCTAAATCTTCTTGATTATCAACAAAATCTAAATTATCAACATCTATAATTAATAGTTTTCCTTTGTTGTATTGGCTAATCCAAGCTTCATAACGTTCATTTAATCTACTTAAATAGTCAATGCTAATAGAGTTTTCATATTCTCTACCTCGTTTATGTATTTGACCGACTAAGGTAGAAATATCTGCACGTAAATAAATTAACAAATCAGGAGGAGTTACCAAGTTCTCCATTAACTCAAATAACGAAGAATAGTTACTAAAATCTCTATTGGTCATAAGCCCCATTGCATGTAAGTTTGGAGCAAAAATATGAGCATCTTCGTAAATAGTTCTATCCTGAATTATTTTCTTACCTGACTTGCGTAGCTCTAAAACTTGACGAAAACGGCTATTTAAAAAGTATACTTGCAGGTTAAAAGACCAACGCTCCATTTCACCGTAGAAATCATCTAAGTAAGGGTTTTCATCAACTGATTCAAAATGAGGTTCCCAATTGTAGTGTTTTGCTAATAATTTGGTTAATGTGGTTTTTCCTGCGCCTATGTTTCCGGCAATTGCTACGTGCATAACTATTTGTGTAATAATGATTTTAATATTACTGGCAATGCCAGTTCAGGGGAGGTAAAAGTACATAAAAAAAGGAATTAAGAAACAAGATTAACAAATCAATATAGTAGATAAACAAAA
>Ga0193960_1001228_pt1 | contig 10304 bp, 10 predicted proteins | sample FB_3_MG_FD_140338 | JGI IMG/M metagenome (GOLD analysis project Ga0193960, IMG submission 140338) | Microbial mat bacterial communities from the Broadkill River, Lewes, Delaware, United States - FB_3_MG | ecosystem: Environmental > Aquatic > Freshwater > River > Microbial mats | place: USA...
ATTTCTGATAATATGATTAAAGGTTATCAAGAATTAAATGCAAATATTACAAATACAATTACAAAAATTGAACAAGTATCAGATGCATCAAGAGAGCAAGAAAAAGGTATCGTACAAATAAATGATGCGGTTAATACTTTAGATCAAGCTACACAAAAAAATGCACAAGTTGCAGATCAGATTTCTACTATGGCAGGGAACATAGCTACTATGTCAAATTCACTTGTAACAGCTGCATCAAGAGCTTCATTTTTAGAAGATTCACTTGATAAAGTTTGTGATGTTGATTTAGTATTTGATACAGCACAATTAAAAGTTGATTTATTAAATACTAAAGATGAAACATATTCTAAACTTGGGAAACTAGAGTCTTGGAAGATAAATGAAAATAAAAGTATAAATACATGGCTTTCAAATCATAAGAATTCAGGTAAAAAGTTAAATGCTAATACAATAGAATCTATTGAGGTATTTAATAAAAACTTCCATAAAAGTTTACAAGAACTAGTAGAAGCAAATTCTCAAAAACAAAGTAATGAACAGTTAAATAAAATTGCTAAAGATATTGAAGTAAATGCAGATAAGATTTTTGAAAAGTTAAATACTGTAAAAAGTGACGCTTGTAAAAAATAAGTAGTTAAAAATAAAAGAAGTTTTACTTCTTTTATTTAAGCTTGCATTTGCTTGATTAAAGCCTCTAATTCATCTGCATCCATATTATCATCAGAATCTATACTCTTAGCACTAGAAGCTAAATTATATTGGCTCTTGTCTATATTATTATGTTCACAAACAAAATTTACAACTCTTTCAATTTTTTGTCTATGCATATCTTGGTGTTGCAATAAACCTAAAGCATTTGATACTTTTGATTTTACTTTATTTTTATCATGCTCAATAAGATCAAAACCATCAACTGTTTCATCTATAAACTCAAGGTTTTCATAAATCTGCGCAGCATTATTTTCTGATTCTTTAATCACATCACATAGTTCTTTGATTAGCTCTTCATATTTCATTTCATTCCTTTATGAAGTAATATACGAAGAGTTTAACCTAATTTAACTTAATGATTTTTTAATTTATTTAAAAATTATTAATGTAAAATTTCCGCAATTAACTCAGTTGCATAAGAGCCTTTTGGAAGATAAAATGATAACTCCATCCAATTTTTTTCTTCTTTATAATTACTTTGTACATCTTCAGGGAAAATCCATGCAAATCTTCTTGCACCATCTTCACCTGTATTTTCTTGATAATCTTTTTCAATCTCGTAGGCTAAATCAATACTTGTTTTAACTCTCTTTCCTGATAAAAGACCTGTTGGAACTCTATCTCTATTATAGAATTTTTCTGATTCAGTTTCTAGATCATCAATAGTAAAGATTCTTCCATATGGATAATGAGACAACATATCACCTGTCATAATCTTAAGAGGATGTTTTTGTTTTTTCATTCTTTTTACAACATCAAGTGGTAAATTTAATTTTTCATAAACTTCATTAGGTTCAAAAGCAGCAATAAGTTTTGAGATTTCTATTCTTTTAGAAAGCCAAGAATTAAAAAGGTAACTTTGATATGCATTAATATACATTTGTTTTAAGTTTCTTCTTTTTTCTTTTAATGTACCTTCGATTATAGCCTTACCTTTTTTATAGTTATCACCTTCTATACCAAATCTTTGGAAACCAAAGTAGTTTGGCATACCGCATGTAACTATCTCAATTAAAGCTGCTTCAATTTTTCTACAATCAATTAAGTTAACTCTTTTTAATCTAATAAAGAATTTATTACCTTTTAAGTGCCCTACTTTGATTTTATTGTTATGATATGTCGTTTCTAAGATTTTAATATTATCATGTTTAAATGACTTTAATTTCTCTTCATATTGTTTATGAATTGATAAAGACTGTACTGTCATTGCATTTTTGTCTTTTAATCCAGCATATCCAATATCTCTTGTTTTACATCCTACAAAATTTGCAAGAATTTCAACTGCATCCCAAGTAGATAAATCTTTTTTTCTAATTTTTATAATTAGATGTTCACCTTCCCCTGAGAATTCATATAAAGGAACTTCTGTTACTACGAAGTCATCTTTTGTCTGTTTAAATACTACTTCTATTCTAGAGTGATTTAAAAATCTTTGTAATTGAGTCAATACTTTTCCTTATTTATTTTAAAAATGATGGTTTTTACTATTTGTTGTATATTTGCCTTTTATTGCTTTTGCAAATATATTTAGTTTTACTTTGTGCTTTTTTGCTATTGTTTCTATTTTTGATAAATGTTTTTTATTAAATGTAAATAGAAGTTCATACTCTTCCCCTGAAGTTCCAATATCTTCACCTATTTTTTCAAAAAACTCAAACCCTACCTTACTTTGTTTAGATAATCTTTCTAATTCAAAAAACAGACCATCTGAAATATCCATAGAGGCATTTATATATTTTGAAGCTTCATAAAAAAATTGGGCATTTAGTTTTGGTTTTAAAAACTTTGATTTTGATGATATTTTTTCACCATCAAATAATTTTTGTAAATCCTTTTTACAAGAACCTAAAGTACCTGTAAAACAAACTAAATCATTCTTTTCTACACCTGACCTATAAATTGGTTTTTTTGTTTGTGAAACAATTGTAATAGATATATCAAGTTTTTCATTTGCAATTGTATCTCCACCAATAATTTGAATATCAAATTTTTTAGCAGCTTTTTTAAATCCCTTAGCTAATTCTTCTAAATCTTTACTTGAATAATCTTTTGGAATAGCTACACTTAAAAGAGCATATAAAGGTTTTGCATTCATTGCAATTGCATCTGAAATATTTACTATCATAGATTTATAAGCAATTTGTTTTAAAGACATCCACTCTTTTTTGAAGTGAACATTTTCAAAAAATGCATCCATAGAATAGACGTACTTACCAACAACTGCCCCATCATCACCTATTATTTTGTTCTGTGAAAACTGTTTTATAAAATAATCTTCTTTATTCATACGTGATTATACCAAAGATGTCCAAAATATACCCGAAAACATATTTTATGGATAATTTTTCAAATAGGATAAAAAATATCCTATTTCTTTTAGAAAAATTATTGTATAATAATATTCAATTTAAAAACATTAGGAGATAAAATGCCAAAGATTAACAAATACGTTGATATTGATACTGTAGAAAGAGAAGCTAAAAAAGATTTAATTGATAGACATTCACCATTCATTCACTGTGCTGAAACTGCAAAAGCAGGTGAGCCATTTGAAGTAACTGTTAAAATGGGTAACGAATATACTCATCCAGATGATTTCGATCACTATATTGAGTCTGTTTCTTTATTTAATGGAGATGTTTTATTAGCTAAAGCTACTTACGTTCCAGGAACTTTAGGAAATGTTAAAGCTCATAACACTACTACATTTACAGTAATTCCAACTGGTAAAAAATTAAACCTAGTTGCACACGGTTACTGTACTAAGCACGGAATCTGGGAAGGTACACCTGTAACTGTTGCTGTAGAAGCATAAGTTTCAGAATAGTATTTTTTTACTTTCGTGAAAAATTAGGTGAAGAGTTTTACTCTTTGCCTTTTTTTATGCATAAAATTTAGTGAAAAAGTTTTGTAGTGATAATAATAAATTAAAGAAAGTTTGTCATATCACAATGCGAGTGATCGCATTGCTAATAAATGACGTATATTATGAGTTTTTAATAAAAGAACAACAATAGTCAACTAATGAATGAACTCTTAATTTAAATTTCGAATTAGCTGGTATTTCAAATGTTGCTGGACCTGTATACTCAACCCAATCCTCAGCTGGTAACATAACTTCTAACTTACCTCTTTGAATATCCATAATTTCTGTATGTACAGTGTTTAGTTCGTACTCACCTGGTAACATAATACCTAAAGTCTTTCTTGAACCATCTTCAAACTCAATACTTCTACTAGTAATATTTCCTTCAAAAAGAACGCTTGCAGCTTTTGCAATAGAAACATTATTAAACTCTGCCATCTATTTTCCTTATTTATAGTTTTAAATATAATATCATAAATAATATTTATTTTCATTGAAGCTATTGAAGCAAAAGAGTAGTTCTTTTTTGTTATAATCCACAAATAAAAATAAAGGCCTATTATGAGTATCCAAAAAGAATTAGAAACACTAATCAAAGAAGATGTATTACTTGAAATTGAAGACTATATTGATGAATTATTTGAAATTATTGCATCTAAAAAAGAAGATGAAAGAACAAAAGAAGAATTAACAAATATGCAAGAAATGAAAGCTGACTTTGAAGCTATGTTAAAAGACATAGAAGAAGGTGAAATTGATGAAGAAGAAGCTGCAGAAATCATTGAAGAAATAAATGAAATGAGAGCTGAGGACTAATTAGTATAAATGCAAGGTTATATAATTGATATAAAACCTGTAAAAGATGATGATTTAATTGTCACACTACTTACTGAGACACAAATATTAACAACATATAGATTTTATGGAGCAAGACATTCTAATATCAATATTGGATATAAAATTGACTTCGAACTAGAAGATACTAGATCTACAATACCAAGACTTAAAGATGTAATACAATTAGGTTTTGAATGGATTTTAGATACTGAAAAAATGTATTGTTGGCAAAGATATATACGACTTTTTTATCCACATCTAAAAGACCTAGAAGATGTGGACCCTTTCTATTTCTATAACCTTGATAGCTTAGTACATAAAATGATTAGACAAAATGCTTTAAGAGCTATTTGTGAGTCATATATAGCACTTATTGAACATGAAGGAAGACTTCATAGTGATTTTGAATGTCTTATGTGCGAAAAGCCAATAGAAGAGAATATCTCTTTAGTTAGAGGTTTTATTCCTGTGCATGCAAAATGTACATATTCTAGAATTTTTGAGTTTAATAAAATAAAAGATTTATTTGAAGAAAAAAATTTAATTAATTTTACAGATGATGAAGTTGAATATTTATGGAATATTATTATGCAGGGATTATAAAGATTAAATTATTAGACCTATTCGTCTAATAATCTATCTTGTAAAGTTTCAATAGCTTTTTCTAATGATTTAGTATGTAAACCATATTTAGTAGCTTTAGATATAGCTTTCTCACAGTTTTCATCGCTTAATGGATCAGCAACATTACACGCTGTTTTAATAACATCTAGTATTTGTGATTTTTGTAAAACACTATCATCACATTTAGATACATCATCAACATTTTCAATCATTCCAACTAAGTTATCACTTAATTTCCAATGTCTAAAAATTTTCGCTGTAATTTCAGATGTTGTAAGACCTGTTATTTCTTTTTCTACTTTTGGAATAGATTCTCCAGAACTAACTTTTTGTTTAAAATCTTCAGTATTACCTTCAGTTGAAATAACATCAGATAAGATAAACTTACCAGCTTCTTGTAAAAGTGCAGGTAAAAGTAATTCTTCTTTTAAATCATAATCAAATTTTGAAACCCATAAATGAGTAAGTGTAGATGAAAGATTTGATGCTCTCATAAAGTCATCACTTGAAATTGCATAAGGTTCTAAATTAGTCATTAGTAGATTCTGTACAGTACCACCAATAGCAATTGAAATTGTAAAATTAATACCTAATAGATTAATAGCTCTACTTGGTGTTTCAACTTTTGATCTAAAACCAAACATTGCAGAGTTTGATACTTTTAACAATGTTGAAATAATCAAAGCATCTTTTTCAACTATTTGTAATAATTCAAATGCTTCTTTTTCACTCTTTCTTCTAAACTCTTCAATCTCTGTGATTGTTTTTGGTAAAGGGGGAAGTGACTCTATTTTTTCTAATATGTTCGCAGACAAAGTAAACTCCTGTATTTTGGAAAAAATTAATTATTTTTGATTATAACTAAAAAAACTTCAATACTCTCTAAATTATTTATATTTATTTAATAAATAATTTATGAGTATATTTAGTGTTTTTTTCTATTAATTATTGAATCTGAAGTGCATTACGTCACCGTCTTGAACAACGTAATCTTTTCCTTCTAATCTTAATTTTCCAGCTTCTTTACATTTGTTATCTCCACCGAATTCAACAAAATCCGAGTAAGAAATAACTTCAGCTTTAATGAAACCTTTTTCGAAGTCATTATGAATAACAGCAGCTGCTTGTGGAGCTTTTGTTTCTTTTTTAATAGTCCAAGCTCTTACTTCAACTTTTCCAGCTGTAAAGTATGATTGAAGACCTAATTTATCAAATGCTTTATGAATAATTTGCTCTAACCCAGATTCTTCAACACCTAAATCAGTTAAGAATTCTTGTGCTTCATCATCTTCTAAACCTACAAGTTCTTCTTCAATTTTTGCACATAATACAATAACATCAGCTCCAACTTCAGAAGCATGATCTTTTACTAAATCAACATATTTATTTCCACCATCAGCTAATGAATCTTCATCAACATTTGTTCCATAAATAATACTTTTGTTTGATAATAGTCTTAATTCTTTATCTAGTTCAATAAAGTTTTCATCTTCTTTATCTGCAAATGTACTAGCAGCTTGTAAGTCTTCTAAGTGAGTTAATAAAGCACTAGCAACAACATGTTTAGCAGCTGCATCTTTATCAAACTTAGATTCTTTTTTAAGCTTTTCACATTTTTTTTCAACTTGTGAAATATCAGCATAAATAAGTTCAGTTTCAATAATTTCAATATCTCTTATTGGATCAATTCCACCTTCAACATGAACAACATTTTCATCTTCGAAACATCTAACCATATGTAAGATAACTTCAACTTCTCTAATGTTAGATAAGAATTGATTTCCTAAACCTTCACCCTTTGAAGCTCCCTTTACTAAACCAGCAATATCAACAAAATCAATAGTTGAATGTTGAATTTTATCTGGAATAACAATTTTTGCTAATTCATCAAGTCTTTTGTCTGGTACTGGAACAATTGCTTTATTTGGTTCAATTGTACAAAACGGATAATTTTGTGCTTCTGCATTTTGTGCTTTTGTTAAAGCGTTAAAAGTTGTTGACTTTCCTATATTTGGTAATCCTACGATTCCTACACCTAATCCCATTTATAACCTTTATATATATTTATGTTTAATTTACTTCAAAACTATGATTATTAATTCATAGCTAATAAGCCTTTTTTTCAAACAGATTATAAACAATAAAGGCAAAAAAACACATAAAGCGAAGGAAAGTAAAAGATATAAACCTAGTAGTAAAAACCACAATCTCTAGATTTGTCTATTTTTGCACTTGATACAGTAAAAATTCCCCAGTTATCAATTTTCATATCTTCTTTTTCGAAACCATAAGAATCAAATAAATAATCAAGTTCATATTGGCTTCTTCTTCTCATTATCCATTTATCTTTTTGATGATTACCTAGAACATTAGCAATCTGTTCTAATTGAGGATGCCAAGGTTGCCCTGTGTATATGATATATCCATTATCTTGAATAACAGAATTAATATTGTTAATTGCTTTACAAACAAGTTCATTCTGAGAAAATAGTTCAAATACACCAGAAACAATTACAATATTTGGAGAATAACTTTCTTTTTTATAGTTTTCGCTGTCAAAAGCATCTGCTTGCTTGTACCTGATATTACTAAGTTCATACTCTTTTGATAATTGTTTACCCTTATTTATATTTTGAATCTGGTAATCTTGTACTAAAACTTCTATATCAGGATATTGTTTTGCTAATTCAATTAAATACCGAGCAGGTCCTCCCGCAATATCTAAAATCTTAACTCTTTTATTTTCTTTTCTTAGTATTTTTATTTTTTGAGTAATGGCTTCAATCATGTGTACTTTTCTTTGCCGTATCCCCTTCCATCCAACACTATTTAAATAGTTTTTATCAATCATCTTTCCAATTTTAAATTTTCCCGAAGCCTGATTTTCATAAATATAATCTAATGTAACTCCAGAATCAAAACCATATTTTTTCCCTATCTTAATACCATCACTTAAAAAACCTAATTTATTAATACTTTGCTTTTGTAAGAAGTAAGATAATTTTTTGTACATTGATAAACTACCAAAAGATATTTTACTTTTTTCATCTTCTGTTATTTTTATTTTTTTAGAAAAAGACATTTCTTCTTTATTTTTAAAACAAATATTTATAAAACTAGTTATTTCTTTTAAGGCTAAGTCTTTATTTTCTTCATATAAAACTCCATGATAAAAATCTTCTAGCTTTACAAACTTCTTTATTTTTGAAGATAGCTTGGAGAAGAAATCTCCTTGAATAGAATTATCAACTATATAATCATTGTTTGCACTAAGTATTAATATTGGGGTTGAAATTAAAGAAGCATCTTTTACTATACGTTTTGAAGTATCAATAAGAGTAAGTAATTGTTTAGCTGGGATATTTTTATTAATTAATTTATCTTTTTTATACTTCTTTTGTTCAATTATATCATGTGTTAAAAATCTAGGCTTAACATAAGATTTAACATTTAGATCAGGTTTAAATTTAACTGCTATATTTAAAAGAGTTTTTGCAAAAGGTGCATAAAGTTTAATCTTAAAAGCAGGAGCAACAAGGGAACATCCAGCTATTTTAGGTGCATAATCATGAAGCCATGTGGCAGTTACTAAAGCAGATACAGAATTAGCAACAATAAAAATATCTTTATGTTTTATATTTTCTTCTCTACATATAAAACTTATAAAAGAATTTAAATCTCTAACTAAATTCATAAACTCATAAGTAGCATCTGTTTTACTATAACCATGACCTCTATTATCATAGGAAAATATCTTATACTCACAAAATCTTTTATCATTTGCAATTTCATTTAACCGTAATGAATGCTCATGTCCTCTATGTAAAAAAACTAATACTTTTTTATTCCACTTATCTTTATTTTCCCACTTTCTATAAAAAAGAGGTTTATTATCAAATGATTTGAATTCTCCAGTATGCATATTCATTATAAATCCTTAGACTAGTAAAAATTATTTTTTATTATCTAAAACATTATAATAAAGTATTTTAAGAACACATAAAATTATTATATAATCAAGTAGTATTTGAAAGATGTGTGAGAATAAACTTAGGTAAAATACCTAAGTTTAAAAGAGTTTATTTATTTTTCTAAATTTTTTAAGAATTCAATTGTCATTCTAACCCCTGCTCCAGAAGCACCAAAAGGATTATATCCCCATGCACTTTCAACATAAGCAGGACCAGCTATATCAAAGTGAATCCATTTATTTTTATTTTCTTCATATACAAAGTTATCTAAAAACATTCCAGCTGTAATTGCTCCACCATATCTAGTGTTAGCAATATTTGAAATATCAGCAATTTCAGATTTGATTGATTTCTTTAAATATCTGTTAAAATCTAAAGTTGTTGCATATTCTCCTGCATCATGAGCTGATGAAACGGCACTTCTTTTTAAAGTTTCATTATTTCCCATAACACCTGTTGTATAATGCCCTACTCCAACTACACAAGCACCTGTTAATGTTGCGTAATCAAATATATAATCAATATTTTCTATTTCATCTTGTGCATAACATAAACAATCAGCAAGTACAAGTCTTCCTTCAGCATCTGTATTTCGAACTTCAATAGTTTTACCATTTTTTGCAGTCAATATATCATCAGGTTTATAAGCATCTCCACCAATCATATTCTCAACTGCTCCAACTACTGCATGAACTTCAAAAGGAAGTTCTAGTTTTGCAATTGCCCAAATAGTTGCTAACACTGCACAGCCACCTGATTTATCTGATTTCATTGTTACCATAAAATCAGCAGGTTTTAAAGATAGCCCACCTGAATCATAAGTTAAACCTTTTCCAACCAAAACAATCTTCTTTTTAGCTTCTTTTGCTTTATATGATAAATGAATTAATTTTGATTCATGAATAGATGCAATTCCTACATTAAGCATTGCATTCATTTTATTCTTTTTAAGAAATTTTTCACCTTTGATTTTACAATCAATTTTTGCATCTTTTGCTAAATCTTTTGCTAAATCAGCCATAACTTCTGGATAGAAATCAGCAGGGGCAGTATTTACCATATCTCTTGCTTTATTTACAGCTTTTGAAATAATAGTTGAATCTTTTAAAATAGCTTCTAGTTCTATTGAATCTAGCTCAGGAGAATCTTCTAAAACTAAGATATTTAATTCTTGTTTTTTCTTTTTTTCTTTAGTAGATTTATATTTATCAAATGAGTAAGAACCTAAAAGTGTCCCTTCTACAATTGATTTTAAAGTACTTGAGTCAAGAGAAGTTAAATCAACTTTTGCA
>Ga0193960_1001229_pt1 | contig 10304 bp, 5 predicted proteins | sample FB_3_MG_FD_140338 | JGI IMG/M metagenome (GOLD analysis project Ga0193960, IMG submission 140338) | Microbial mat bacterial communities from the Broadkill River, Lewes, Delaware, United States - FB_3_MG | ecosystem: Environmental > Aquatic > Freshwater > River > Microbial mats | place: USA...
AAAGAAGTAAAAAACCCTTCTGCAATATTTTTAACACGATCTGAAGAGCAAACACCAGGCAGTGTCGTAATGGTCCTTTGGGAAGGAACAAGACCATTACTTGTTGAAATTCAAGCACTGGTCGATCATTCAGCATTAGGTAATCCAAGACGTGTCGCGGTTGGTGCTGATCAAAATAGGCTCTCGATGTTGTTAGCGATATTAAACCGCCATGGCGGATTACAACTTAATGATCAAGACGTTTTTGTCAATGTGGTGGGAGGGGTAAAAGTCAGTGAAACTAGCATTGATTTAGCATTAATTCTCGCACTTGTTTCTAGTTTCAAAGATAATGCGCTACCACAAGATTTAGTTATTTTTGGAGAAGTGGGTTTATCGGGTGAAATCCGCCCTGTCCCGAGCGGCCAAGAACGTATCTATGAAGCTGCAAAACATGGCTTTAAACGCGCCATTGTTCCGTACAACAATAAGCCCAAGCAAGCAATTGATGGCATGGAAGTTATCGCGGTGAAAAAGCTCAGTGATGCTTTAGAGGTAATTTAATATTACTTACTGAATAAAAGCTAACTCAAGAATATAAAACTTAATAAAATTTAACCTATCAACATAAGAAGTTAACCGATGAAAATTTCATTGAAAAAAACACTGCTAGTACTTAGTTGTGTATTACCCATTTTTTCAACGCTTGCCAATGATGAATCATTATCTATTGAGCGTATTTATAGTGCGCCGTCATTGCATGGTCAAACGCCAAAGTCATTAAAATTTTCTCCCGATGGTAATCGAGTAACCTATTTACAAGGTAAGGCTGATGATTTAAATCGTTATGATTTATGGGAATATAATTTAACCAGCAAAGAGAATCGATTACTCGTTGATTCCCAATCACTATTTAGTGGCAAAGAGAACTTATCTGACGAAGAGAAAGCTCGTAGAGAGCGCCAAAGAATCTTCGGTAAAGGGATCATGGAATATCAGTTTTCTCATGATGGTAGCGCCCTGCTTTTCCCACTCAATGGCGAAATATATTACTATCACTTAGCCGATAAAACCGCGAAACGTTTAACCAACACTCTTGGGTTTGAAACTGATGTGAAGTTTTCGCCAAAGGGCAATTATGTCTCTTATATTCGAGAGCAAAACCTCTTTATACGTCATATTAAAACCGGCGAAGAACGTCAATTAACCATTGATGGTGGCGGTGTGATAAAAAATGGCATGAGTGAATTCGTTGCCCAAGAAGAAATGGATCGCATGACAGGCTATTGGTGGTCACCTGATGAAAAGCATATCGCCTTCTTAAGGGTGGATGAAACGCCAGTTCAAACAGTGATCAGAAATGAGATTTATGCAGACAAAATTGACTTAATTGAGCAAAGATACCCAGCCACAGGTACCAATAACGTTAATATTCAGTTAGCTGTTACCGATATCAAAGGAAAAAAGACTCGCTTTATTCCATTAGAGGGAGCAGACAACTCTGAAAATACGGATATTTATCTACCTAGGGTTAAGTGGTATCCAAGCGGCAAGAGTTTGTCATATCAATGGCAAAGCCGAGATCAGAAAACGCTCATTTTGAAGTCTTATAACCTTAAAAAGCGCAAGCAAAAAACCTTGTTAACTGAATCTTCAAAGCACTGGATAAACCTTCATCATGATTTGTATTTTTTAAAAGATAATAAATCATTTATTTGGGCATCAGAGCGTGACGGTTATAAGCACTTATATCATTACTCAATTAATGGTGAATTAATCACTCAGTTAACTAAAGGCCAGTGGGTGGTTGACTCGTTAAAGAAAGTTGATGAAGAAAACGGCTGGTTATACTTTACGGGTAGAGCTGATACCCCGTTAGAGCGTCATTTATATAAAGTACCATTAGCCGGCAAGACCCCAGAGCATGTTCAACGCCTAACGAAACGTAATGGCTTTCACGATATAACGTTTGGCGCTACCAGCAGTGAAAACGGTTTGAATTACCTTGATAGCTTTTCAAATATTGCTACGCCAAAGCAAGTAAGTTTGCATCAAGCAAATGGTGAGCATGTCACTTGGTTAGCACAAAACAAGGTAGATGAGACACATCCTGTTTTCCCTTTTTATCAGCATCTTGTTAAACCAGAATTCGGCTCTTTGATGTCAGATGACGGTCAAGCCACACTCTTTTACAAGCTTTATAAACCACACAATATGAAGCCTGGTAAAAAGTACCCTGTAATAGTCAAAGTCTATGGTGGACCTCATGCACAGCGTGTGACTAATAAATGGCTAGGTGCTGATATGATTCAATATATGGTGCAGCAAGGCTATATTGTTTATCAATTAGATAACCGCGGATCAAACTACCGCGGTACAGCTTTTGAGTTTCCTATTTATCAGCGTTTAGGCGAGGTAGAAGTTGCTGATCAAATTACTGGGGTTAAATTCCTTCATAGCTTACCTTATGTTGATAAAGAGCGTATTGGTATTTATGGCCACTCTTATGGCGGCTATATGGCATTGATGGCAATGTTTAAGGCTGGTGACTATTTTAAAGCAGGCGTTAGTGGCGCTCCGGTTACTGATTGGATGTTATATGACACTCACTATACTGAACGTTATCTTAATCACCCAAAAGTCAATGCTAAAGGTTATAAGGACAGTAGCGTATTCCCTTACATTGAAAATTTATCGGGCCCATTGATGGTTTATCATGGCATGGCTGATGATAATGTACTTTTTACTAATACCACAAAATTAATCAAAGCAATGCAAGATGAAAACAAAGTGTTTGAATTAATGACTTACCCTGGCAGTAAACACAGCATGCGTGGTAAGAAAGTAAAAACTCACCTTAACCACACTATTATGAATTTCTTTGATAGGCACTTTAAGCAATAGCGCTGTCTCATTGCCATATAATAGCTAACCAGTTAACAGAGCAGTTTAATTACTGCTCTGTCTATTGCCAAAATACAAGCTTACTCTTGCTGTTATTAACTAAGCCCTTCTTATTACCTCCCTAGCCACTCAATGTACAGTCATAATAAAAGCAACATAAAATCAGCCTGTTACAACTATTTACATTACAAAAAAAATAAAAATGTCATCAGGTATATTGATCGACTTGCTCGAGCGCAAGTTCATTACATTTTGTTGCGAATATTGACATTTTATTGCTTGAACTTTTGTCTCAACAGGTGGATTATGAAGATGAAGATAACAAAAGAGGTAATACTATGAAAATTAGAATTTCTGGACACCACGTTGAAATCACCGAAGGTATTAAGCAATCTATTGAAAACAAATTTGCGAAAATCTCTAAGCATTATCCGTCTATTATGGCTATAGACTCAACCATTACCGTTGAACCGCATCAGCAAAAGCTTGAGGTTACTACCCATTATGAAGGGACAAAAGTAACGGTAAATGCATCAGATAAACAGCTTTATGCTGCTATTGCTAAAGTTGCTAAAAAGTTACAAGTCGCCCTTGCCAGACGCAAAGGGGTGCTTTCAGCAAAACTCAATGAAAAGTATGTCGTTAAGCAGTCTAACCTTTATCAACCTGCTTAAAAGTAATATAGCTCCTAGTTACATTTAGACAATAAACATATAGGCAAAGAAAAGGCTAAGCAATTAATTACTTAGCCTTTTTTGATTTCAAAACTCAGCGTTTTATTCTGGTTCGTAATCGAGGTTAGCCGACAACCAACGCTCTGCTTGCTCAATGGTGAATCCTTTTCTAACACCATAATCTAACACTTGATCTTTTGCGAGTTTCGCTACAGCAAAATACTTAGCATCAGGATGAGCAAAATACCAACCGCTTACTGCAGCGCCTGGCCACATCGCATAACTTGAGGTCAACTCCATGCCAATATTTTCTTCAACATTTAGTAACTGCCAAAGCAAACCTTTTTCTGTATGTTCAGGACATGCTGGGTAACCCGGTGCAGGTCTTATACCTTGATAGCTTTCACGGATTAAATCTTCATTTTCAAGATTTTCATATGGTGCATAGCCCCAATACTCTTTACGAATTTTCTCATGAAGATATTCTGCTGAAGCTTCCGCTAACCTATCGGCCACCGCTTTTAATAAAATACTATTATAGTCATCATGCTGGGCATCAAATGCTTTAACCAATTCATCAGCACCAAAACCTGCCGAAACAGCAAACGCGCCCATATAATCATTAACATTTGCACTTTTTGGTGCTACATAGTCAGATAAGCAGCGGTTAAACTGTCCAGCAGGTTTTTTACTTTGTTGTCTAAGTTGATGCAAAGTCATTAACTGCTCTGTTCGACTTTCATCGGTATAAAGAATTAAATCATCAACATGACTGTGCGCTGGGAATAAACCAAACACCGCTTTAGCGGTTAACTTCTTGTTATTAATAACATCATCTAACATCGCGTTAGCATCGTTAAATAGCTTAGTCGCCTCTTCACCAACCACTTCATGACGTAATATCAAAGGGTATTTACCCGATAGTTGCCATGTCATGAAAAATGGCGTCCAATCGATATAATTTCTCACTTCGTTTAAATCAAGTTCATCAAGTACTGTAACACCTAATTTATTAGGTACTGTTGGTGTGTAATTGTCAAAACTAATGGGCGTTGCGTTTTCACGCGCATCTTCTATGCTCACTAAACTTGAACGTGGCCCCTTTTTATAGTGGCGCGCTCTTACTCGCTCATATTCATCTTTTTGTCTTTCCATAAAAGCTGGACGCAGCTCATTAGACAGTAATGAGCTTACAACCGAGACAGAGCGAGATGCATTAGAAACATACACAACAGGATGGTCATATTGTGGCTCTATTTTTACAGCCGTATGCGCTTTTGATGTTGTAGCACCACCAATAAGTAATGGTATTTCAAAGCCTTGTCGCTGCATCTCTTTTGCAACATGTACCATTTCATCAAGCGATGGCGTAATCAGCCCTGATAAACCAATAATATCGACATTTTCTTCTTTAGCGACTCTTAAAATATCTTCACAAGATACCATAACGCCTAAATCAATAATCTCATAGTTATTACATTGCAGTACAACACCAACAATATTCTTACCGATATCGTGGACATCACCCTTAACGGTTGCCAAAAGAATTTTCCCGTTTGAACTGGCTTCTGTTTTTTCCGCTTCAATAAAAGGGTTTAAATAAGCAACGGCTTGTTTCATTACCCGCGCTGATTTAACAACTTGCGGTAAAAACATTTCACCAGCACCAAACAAGTCACCTACAGTATTCATCCCATCCATTAATGGCCCTTCAATGACATCTAAAGGTCTATCTGCTAGTAGGCGTGCTTCTTCGGTATCTTGTTCAATAAATTCATTAATTCCTTTAACTAACGAGTGCGATAAGCGTTCATTTATAGGTAATTCTCGCCAGGCTAAATCAACTTTTGATTGCTGACCACCTGCTTGACCGCGATACTGCTCTGCAACATCAAGTAATCGCTCAGTTGCTCCATCGTCAGTATTTTGAATAACGTCTTCAACCGCTTTACGTAACTCTTCAGGGATATCAGAATAAATGGCTAATTGCCCGGCATTTACAATCCCCATGTCCATACCATTTTTAATGGCGTGATATAAAAATACTGCATGAATAGCTTCACGAACGGGGTTGTTCCCCCTAAAAGAGAAAGAAACATTGGAGACTCCGCCAGAAATCATGGCGTAAGGCAGGTTTTGTTTTATATCAGCAACAGCTTCAATAAAGTCGACAGCATAATTATTATGCTCTTCAATACCTGTAGCTACGGCAAAAATATTTGGGTCAAAGATGATATCTTCTGCTGGGTAGCCCACTTCATCGACCAAGATATGGTACGCACGATGACAAATTTCATACTTACGCGCTCGAGTATCTGCTTGACCTTCTTCATCAAAAGCCATAACAATTACTGCTGCACCATAACGTCGAAGTAACTCAGCTTGCGCTCTAAAGTTATCTTCTCCTTCTTTAAGGCTGATAGAGTTCACCACTCCTTTACCTTGTATACACTGAAGACCCGCCTCCAAAATATCCCATTTGGATGAATCAATCATGATTGGCACTTTTGCTATCTCAGGCTCACCGGCAATCAAGTTTAAAAAACGAATCATCGCTTCTTTTGACTCTAACATGCCTTCATCCATGTTAATGTCGATGATCTGTGCTCCGTTCTCTACTTGTTGCAAAGCAACGGCAATGGCTTGGTCGTAATTCTCTTCTTTAATCAAACGCTTAAACATAGCCGAACCAGTAACATTAGTACGTTCGCCTACATTCACAAATAAAGTATCTTCTTGAATCGTTAATGCTTCAAGGCCAGATAAACGACATGCAATAGCGCGTGGCTCTATGTTGCGCGGCGCTATTTTCTTAACAGTATCAGCCATGCCTTTTATATGTTCAGGTGTAGTACCACAACAACCACCGATGATATTCAAAAAGCCTGAATTAGCCCATTCGGCTACATGTGTGTTCATATCTTCAACGGTAAAGTCGTACTCACCGAAAGCGTTAGGTAAGCCCGCATTTGGGTGAGCCGAAACAGCTACATCAGATATGCGGCTTAATTCTTCAACATACTGTCTTAACTCAACAGGCCCTAAAGCACAGTTCAAACCAAACGAGATGGGCTTAGCATGTCTTAATGAATTATAAAAAGCTTCTGTTGTTTGACCTGATAATGTTCTTCCCGATGCATCAGTAATTGTGCCTGAAATCATTACCGGTAAACGAACACCTAACTCTTCGAAAACAGTTTCTACGGCAAAAACAGCCGCTTTTGCATTAAGCGTATCAAAAATGGTCTCTATTAAAATGATATCAGAGCCACCTGCAATAAGCGCCTTGGTCGATTCTATATAAGCAATTTTTAATTCATTAAAGGTAACATTTCGATATGCAGGATCATTAACATCAGGTGAAATGGAACAGGTTCTATTTGTTGGCCCTAAAACGCCAGCGACAAATCGAGGTTTATTTGGTGTTTTTTGATTGTACTCATCTGCTGCTGCACGTGCTATTTTTGCCGCCTGTAAGTTAATCTCTGCGCTATATTTTTCCATGTCATAATCTGCCATGGCGATAGTAGTCGCATTAAATGTATTGGTCTCTAAAATATCTGCGCCAGCTTCTAAGTACTCACAATGAATAGCTTTAATAACCTCAGGCTGAGTAAGCACTAACATATCGTTATTGCCTTTCACATCACAGTGCCAGTCAGCAAACTGCTCACCTCTAAAGTCTTGTTCTTCAAACTTATACGCTTGAATCATTGTTCCCATTGCGCCATCGAGAATGAGAATATTATTTTTTAGCTGTTGTTCAAGCAATGTAAATGATGCATGTTTTTTCATTGTCGTACCCAAGCAATTATGCTTTTATTAATTCAATACCTTAAGTTACTTTTATGCAACTTAGAAAATAATTTGATAAATCTAATTTAGGATTCATCACCTTGAACTGTCTTCATATTAGAAGCATCAAGGCGATACGGTGTAATTTGATAGACATAATAATTTAACCAGTTAGTAAATAGTAAACTGCCATGACTACGCCAAGAACCAACAGGCTTATTATTCGCATCATCCTGATAATAATAATTCAGTGGTATGTGAGTATTAACATCACTTTTCTTATCTCTTAGATATTCTTCATGCAAGGTTGATGTATCGTATTCAGGATGGCCTGTTAAGTACACTTGGCGCTTATTCTTACTGGCTACAAGGTATACACCAGCTTCATCTGACTGTGCCAGCACGTTCAAGTTATCAACACCTTGATAATCTGCTAAATTGATATAACCATATCGAGAATGTGGCACATTAAAGCATTCATCAAACCCACGTGTGAGCTGCTCTTTACTATTAAGTGGGTAGTGCTTATATACACCTGATAATTTTTGTTTTCGTAAGTGACGATTCAAACCGTAATGGTGATATAGCGCTGCATGGGCGGCCCAACATGAAAACATCGTCGATGTTACGTTTTCATCTGCCCAGTCAAATACTTCACAAATCTTATCCCAAAAACTTACTTGCTGATAATCGAGCAACGCTAAGGGCGCACCTGTCACGATCAAACCATCATATTGCTTGTGCTTAATATCATCAAACAGACAATAGAAGTTCTCTAAATGTTCCGTAGGCGTATTTTTTGACTCGTTTGCATGAATACGTACAAACTCAACGTTTATTTGCAAAGGTGTATTAGACAACATACGCAGTATCTGCACTTCTGTTTCAATTTTATTGGGCATCAAATTCAAGATTGCCACTTGCATAGGTCTAATTTCTTGGTTTACCGCCCTGTGCTCCGACATCACAAAGATGTTTTCTTTATCTAATACTGATAATGCGGGTAATTGGTCGGGAATTTTAATCGGCATAATTTTACCTAACAAAAAGAAAACTTTTCTACTTGTAGGCAATGTTACTTGGATTGCTAGATATGTCAACTTCTAAACGTATAGACGTCCAAACGTTTTGTTATGAATTATTAATTATTTCTTTCCATTGCTTATAAACATAAAAAAACGCAGTGTTACGTCTAACACTGCGCTCGTTTATTGATACTTTCTATTTCTTAGTAAAATTATTACTCTTCGACAACTGCTTCTTCAGTATCTACTGGCACTACTTTACTTAAAAACATATCTCGTAACTTAGCATCTAAGTCTTTAGCCATCTCAGGATGCTCTTCTAGATACTTAGTTGCATTTGCTTTACCTTGGCCAATACGCTCACCATTACAGCTATACCATGCACCAGCCTTTTCAACTAGATTATTTTTAACACCCAGCTCAACTAACTCACCTAAGCTATTAATTCCTTCACCGTATAAAATTTGAAATTCAGCTTGTTTAAATGGCGGAGAAATTTTATTTTTAACCACTTTAACTCGAGTTTCATTACCTACAATTTCATCACCATTCTTAACTGCACCGATTCTGCGAATATCTAAACGAACTGAGGCATAGAATTTTAATGCATTACCGCCGGTTGTTGTTTCAGGGTTACCAAACATCACACCAATTTTCATACGAATCTGGTTAATGAAAATCAACATCGTATTTGATTTCTTTAAGTTGGCTGTAAGCTTACGCATTGCTTGCGATAGCATACGAGCTTGAAGACCCATATGTGAATCACCCATATCACCTTCAATTTCTGCCTTAGGTGTTAATGCAGCTACTGAGTCAACTACGATAACATCAATAGCACCAGATCTTGTTAGCATGTCACAAATTTCAAGGGCTTGCTCGCCAGTATCAGGCTGAGATACTAATAAATCATTAATATTTACCCCGAGTTTTTCGGCATAAATAGGGTCAAGTGCATGCTCAGCATCAACGAAGGCACATACTTTTCCTTCCCTTTGAGCTTGTGCAATAACTTCAAGGGTCAATGTCGTTTTACCACTTGATTCAGGACCATAAATTTCAACGACACGACCTAACGGTAAACCACCAGCACCTAACGCAATATCTAAACTTAATGAACCTGTAGAAATAGTTTCTACATCCATGGTGTTATTATCACCAAGCTTCATTATTGAACCTTTACCAAATTGACGTTCAATTTGACTTAAGGCGGCTGAGAGTGCTTTTTCTTTATCGTCTTTCATTTATAGCTCCATGAATAGAGGGTAATTCGTTTTAATGAGGTAAGTATACTGTATAGCCGTACAGTATCAAGTGGTTTTTAATAATCATTTGCTGATGAGAGCGAAAATACTATTTATATCATTGAATAATATAAATAAAATATTTTCACATTTTTCCTTTGAGGGAGAGAAGTTAAACCTTACACAGTTTATATACAGTAATGAGAAACGCGCTTTATACAGTGTTTTTATCAACAATTATAATTTCTGTTGCTCAAACCAAAGTTCCGGTTTATGAATATAGTAACCTTGAACATACTCAACACCGATTTCATTTAAAAGAGCTTCAATATGCTCATTTTCAACGAACTCTGCTACCACTTTTTTATTCATAGCTGAGGCTGTTCTTTTAATATTTTCTACAAAGGTTCTATTGATGGCATTACTATCCATATCTCTGACAAAAGCTCCATCAATTTTAATGGTACCAATGGGGAGTTTTTGTAAATAGCTAAACGACGACAAGCCACTGCCAAAATCGTCCAGCGCAAAACTACAACCAAAGGCAATCATGTTATTAATGAAGTACAGTGCTGAATCTAAATGAGTTATTGCAGAAGTCTCGGTAATTTCAAAGGAAACAAGCGATGGTTCAACCTTATAGGTATCAAATAGACCTTTAACATGCTGATAAAGCTCTTTGT
>Ga0193960_1001230_pt1 | contig 10299 bp, 8 predicted proteins | sample FB_3_MG_FD_140338 | JGI IMG/M metagenome (GOLD analysis project Ga0193960, IMG submission 140338) | Microbial mat bacterial communities from the Broadkill River, Lewes, Delaware, United States - FB_3_MG | ecosystem: Environmental > Aquatic > Freshwater > River > Microbial mats | place: USA...
ATACGATCTAAAATACCACCATGGCCAGGTAAAATTGAACCACTATCTTTAACACCAGCTTGTCGTTTGAACATACTTTCGTTTAAATCACCTAAAACCGAAATGGTCGTGATTAAGGCCGTTACAGCTAAAGCAATCATAAATTGTTGAGCCGTCCAGTCTAAATTAAACCCTAGTACCGCAGTGAGAATACACGCACAAATAACGCCGCCAAGAAAGCCCTCAATAGTTTTCCCCGGACTAACATTAGGCATCAACTTATGTTTACCCATAGATTTTCCAACAAAATAAGCACCTATATCGGCACTCCAAACCATGAGAAATAAAAACATTAATAACTGTGCGCCATGATATGGGTCCGTACTATGATCATGACTTCTTAGCACCATAAACGCTAACCATGTAGGCACCAAGGTTAACCAACCAAACATGCCTCTGATAGAGCGATGGGCTGACCAAAAGCTACTAAAACGAGGGTAACTTGTCATAAGCAATGCTGAAACAGCCCACCAAGCTACGGCAAGCCATAATATCATCTCAATAGGTTGCTGTATTTGTTGACTAGTAAGCCAGAGTCCTTGTGGGGGGAATAATAACCATAAAGACAAAATAATTATCGATGTCATAGCAACAAAGCTAACTCTCTTAATTTTACTGGCAAAGCTCATAAGAGGCCCCCACTCCCAAGCGCCAATGGCAACCACAGCTAACAGTAGCAGAGCAAAGTAAGTTAATGGGAGATAAAAAATAGCACTGATTGCGGCAGGAGCTAATATAAGTGCAGTAATGATTCGTTGTTTTAACAAGTGTTGCCCTTTTAATTATTTCTAGTGATTTTTATTTTTCTTTAGTTCACTTAATAAACACATGAAAGATTTATCGCTTGCATGCACGCTAGAATCTAGCGGTAAACGTCTATTTCATTAAACGCTTTTTATTTGATCGCCTGTTTTACCAAAACGGCGTTCTCTTTGATCAAATACGCTAAGCGCTTTTAAGAATGCTTCTTCAGTAAAGTCTGGCCATAAAGTATCAGTAAAATACAATTCTGCATAGGCAGCTTGCCATAATAAAAAGTTACTGATTCGACAATCGCCGCCGGTTCGAATTAATAAATCCAAGGCAGGTAGCGTCGCCAAGCAAGTATGCTCATTTAGTGTTTCTTCTGTTATATCATCTAAGCAAAGTTCATCATTCTTAACTTGTTCAGCTAATTTTTTAGCTGCTGTAGCGATATCCCATCGCCCACCATAGTTTGCTGCAATAGATAACACCATGCCAGTATTCTTAGCGGTTAATGTCTCTGATTTTTCAATATTTTTTTGCAGCTTCTCTGAAAATCGTTGTGTATCGCCAATGACTTGAAAGCGAATATTATGCTTATGTAAACGTTTTACTTCTTTTGTAAGTACGTACATGAACAAGTCCATGAGTACGCTAACTTCTTTCGCTGGTCTTTGCCAATTCTCACTACTAAAAGCAAACAATGTTAAAGCTTCAACATTTAGCTTTCGGGCTGAGGTAACTACTGCTCTAACTGATTCAACACCAGCTTTATGGCCAAAAACTCTCCCCTTCCCTTGCAGTTGAGCCCAACGACCATTGCCATCCATTATAATAGCAACATGCTTGGGTATCTTATCTGCAATCTCTTCAATTGAAGAGTTAGGTGATTGGTTGTTATCCAATGAAATTTCCTATATTTTCTGTACATTCTTCACCTAGCTTCCTAAACTCGTTTGCTAGATAAATAAAACAAAAACGCCAATCAAGCATTGACTCGATGTGGCGTTATCATTGTTTTAAAGCAAAATTAAATTTCCATTAACTCAGCTTCTTTTTTAGCAAGTAACTCATCGACTTGCTTAATATACGTATCAGTAATTTTTTGAACTTCATCTTCTGATTGGTGCATTTCATCATCACTAATTTCTTTTTCTTTATTTAGTGACTTAATGTCAGAATTTGCATCACGGCGAATATTGCGAATGGCAACCTTACCGCTCTCTGCTTCACCACGTACGACTTTCACTAAATCTTTACGGCGCTCTTCTGTTAATGGCGGTAAAGGAATACGGATCAATGTGCCATTAGATTGAGGGTTTAGGCCTAAGTCAGACTTCATAATGGCTTTTTCAACAGCAGAAATCATACCTTTGTCAAACACAGTGATAGATAAGTTACGTGCATCTGGCACTGAAATATTACCCACTTGGTTTAATGGCGTGTCCATACCGTAATATTCAACAACGATATTATCAAGTAATGAGGCGTGTGCACGGCCAGTTCTCACTTTGTTTAAGTTATTTTTTAATGCTTCAATGCTTTTACCCATACGTTCTTGAGCATCTTCTTTTATTTCATCGATCACGTTAACTGTCCTGAAATTAATAGGTTAAATAAATATAAATGTTACTATTGCTTACTTAGCGTGGGTGATAGTTGTACCTTCATCACCACCCATAATAACTGTTTTTAATGCGCCAGGTTTATTCATATTAAACACTTTAATTGGCATGCTATGGTCTCTAGCCAACGTAAATGCGGCTAAATCCATCACTTTCAATTCTTTATCAAGTACTTCATCGTAACTTAAATCTGAATACAATTCAGCATTTGGATTTTTTACAGGATCTTCAGAGTAAATACCGTCAACTTTAGTTGCCTTTAATACGGCATCAGCTTCAATTTCTATACCGCGTAAACATGCTGCTGAGTCAGTTGTGAAGAATGGGTTACCTGTTCCTGCCGAAAAAATAACCACACGGCCTGATTTCAACAAACTAATTGCATTAGCCCAGTTATATCTTTCACAAACACCTGCTAAATCAATAGCTGACATTAAGCGCGTATTGACGAAGGCACGATGCAACGCGTCACGCATTGCCAGTCCATTCATCACTGTTGCAAGCATCCCCATTTGGTCACCAACAACTCGGTTCATACCTGCATCAGCAAGGCCAGCTCCTCTAAATAAGTTACCACCGCCAATAACGAGGCCGACTTGAATACCCATTTCAACAAGCTCTTTAATTTCTTGTGCCATGCGATCAAGAATTTTTGGGTCGATACCAAAGCCTTCATCACCCATAAGTGCTTCACCACTTAATTTAAGAAGAATGCGACGATAAGTAGGTTTAAGATTAGTGGTCATAGGAGAACATTCCTTCATTGGTGTTTATTTTACGGCTAGTTTACTTTAAAACAGCGTCGCCCAAAATTGGGCGCAGTTATTTTAATACGTTTAACGAACTATCGAAAGTAGAAAGTTAAAAAATCATGGCTAATCTATAGATTATAAATTTTCAGGCAAAAAAAACGCCTACTAAGTAGGCGTTTTTATTTTAACGACAATGCGTTAATTAAGATTTAGCAGCAGCAATTTGTGCTTCAACTTCAGCAGCGAAATCTTCTTCTTTCTTCTCAATACCTTCACCAACTTCTAAACGTACGAAGTTAGTAACAGTGATGCCTTTCTCTTCAAGAATAGCACCAACAGTCTTCTTAGGTTCCATGATGAAAGCTTGACCAGTTAAAGATACTTCACCAGTGAATTTCTTCATACGGCCAGTAACCATCTTCTCAGCGATTTCTTCAGGCTTACCTTCGTTCATCGCCATTTCGATTTGAATGCGCTTTTCATTGGCAACAACATCAGCAGGAACATCATCTGGAGTTAAGAATTCTGGCTTGCTCGCAGCAACGTGCATAGCAATGTGCTTAAGTGATTCTTCATCACCTTCACCCGCAACAACAACACCAATAGTAGCACCGTGCTTGTATGAAGCTAAAGTAGCACCTTCAACGTAAGCTACGCGACGTACATTGATGTTTTCACCAATTTTAGTAACTAATGCAATACGCTCTTCTTCAAACTTAGCTTGTAAGTCTTCAATAGAAAGTTTTTCAGCAGCGGCAGTATCAGCAACTTTGTTAGCAAATGCTAAGAAGTTTTCATCTTTTGCTACGAAATCAGTTTGACAGTTAACTTCAACTAAAGCGCCATCTTTAATGATGATTTGACCTTCAGCAGCGATGTTACCCGCTTTTTTAGCCGCTTTCGCTTGACCGTTTTTGCGCATGTTTTCAATCGCAAGTTCCATGTCACCGTCAGCTTCTTGTAACGCTTTTTTACAATCCATCATGCCCGCAGCTGTGCGATCACGAAGTTCTTTAACCATTGCAGCAGTAATTGCCATGAGTTAATTCCTCAATTTTCAAATACCCCCACCTTAATAGGATGGGAATAAATATTAATAAAGAGCCATAAAAGCCTACTTTAACGTAGCGCCCTTATGGCTAATGCAAAAACAGTAAATTGTTTAAGGCTTATTCAGCTTCAACAAAACCATCTTTTTCAGCTTGAACAACGATGTTTTGCTCACGACCTTCAACTACTGCATTAGCAGCTGAATCACAGTATAATGTGATAGCACGGATTGCATCATCATTACCTGGTACGATGTAATCAACACCGTCAGGGCTTGAGTTAGTATCAACAACAGAAATTACTGGGATACCTAGGTTGTTAGCTTCTTTAATAGCAATGTGTTCGTGATCTGCATCGATGATGAAAAGAGCATCAGGTAAACCACCCATGTTCTTGATTCCACCTAAACTTTTGTCAAGTTTTTCCATTTCACGAGTACGCATTAATGCTTCTTTTTTCGTTAATGCTTCAAAAGTACCGTCAGAGCTTTGAGCTTCTAAGTCTTTTAAACGTTTGATAGATTGACGAACTGTTTTCCAGTTAGTCAACATACCACCTAACCAACGGTGGTTAACGTAGAATTGGTCACTTTTTATTGCAGCATCTTTGATTGCATCACTTGCAGCACGTTTAGTACCAACAAATAATACTTTGCCTTTTTTCGATGAAACATTGTTTAAGAAAGCTAATGCTTCATTGAACATAGGAACAGTTTGTTCAAGGTTAATGATATGAACTTTATCGCGAGCACCAAAAATGTATGATTTCATTTTTGGATTCCAGTAACGAGTTTTGTGACCGAAATGTACACCGGCTTTAAGCATATCGCGCATTGAAACGTTTGGCATTTTTATATCCTTTATGGGGTTAAGCGTTCATACACCCAATATACACGACCCTTTTGGCTAATTAATCAAAGATTAATTTCAGCCGAGCACCCCGGTATACCTTGTAAAGATGTATGTGAGTTTATATTAATAATTGAAATAACATCATCGTCATTCCAATCGATTTAGTTAAGCTAAATAGTGCACGATAAGTTTGGAACTGACCGTAGCTAAAATTTAGCGCGCACTTTATACCATAACCAACAATTTATAGCCAGTTAAATAAATCAAGATTATAGTGGGATATTTTACATAGCCGCGTTAAAATCAGCCTAATAAAATTGAAAATATTGTTAATTGATAGCTTTTTAGAAGGCTTATTAATCATTAAGGTACAAAATGGCCATTGAATTATTCTTCATCTACGACACCCATTGCCCGTGGAGTTACGTGACAACTCCACTTGTTAATGCCATAAGTCAATCTCTTCCTCAAGTGAATATCCACTTATGGCATAACGCTTATTATGATGGTGATACTTATGTTGATGAAAAGCAGCTTCGTGAAATCAAAAGCCTCACGGATCACTCTTTTAGTGCAAATTACTTAGCAAATATAAGCCAAAGTAAAGACGCCACCTGTTGCGCTAACATAATGGCGTGGGCTGAAAATAAAGCACCACAACAAGCTCTTGCCTTATTAAATGCAATTCAAAAGGCGCACTTTGAGCAAGGTAATGAATTAACTACTGCTGACGCGTTTGCAGATATTATTAATGAGTTGAAGATGTCGCCTCCAGCAAAGGTCTTTAGACAAGATAAACTGAGTAAAGATGCTGAAGCTATGGTTCATGAAATATTATCACTGCAAGAAATCATCGCTACACAAGCAATTCCAGCTTTATTATTGGCAGTTGATAATGAATTAGTTTTACTCAATCATAATTTTTATCTTCAGCAACCAGAAGCTATTGTTGATGCGATAAAAATGGAAATAGAGAAGTTGAGTTAATAACTTAAACATTACACTTTTAAATAACCCTTAATTCAATAAAAAATATATACTGTTTTTATTGTCATACCCCTTAAGAAATAGAGAAAACAATGGCCATAACTATCAAAAGCCAAGATGAAATAGAGAAAATGCGAATTGCAGGCAAACTTGCGGCTGACGTATTAGAAATGATTGCACCACATGTAAAAGCAGGTGTAACAACTGATGAATTAAACTCGCTATGCGCTGAGTATACTGAAAAAGTGCAACAGGCTATTTCTGCCCCATTGAACTACCATAGCTTTCCAAAATCAATATGCACCTCTGTAAACCATGTTGTTTGTCACGGTATTCCTGATGATACACCATTAAAAGATGGCGATATTATTAATATTGATATAACTGTTATCAAAGACGGCTACCATGGTGATACGAGTAAAATGTTTCTAGTTGGCGATGTTTCTCCTGAAGACAAACGATTATGCCGAATTACGCAAGAAGCACTTTATTTAGCGCTTAAAAAGGTGAAGCCAGGCGTTGCATTTGGTGAAATTGGAGCAACGATTCAAAAATTCATTAAGAAGTCAGGTCGCTACTCTATTGTTAAAGAGTACTGTGGTCATGGTATTGGTAAAGAGTTTCACGAAGAGCCGCAAATTGTACACTATAAAAACAATGATAAGACCAAAATGAAAGAAGGCATGTGTTTTACCATTGAACCCATGATTAATTTAGGTCGCGCCAATACAATTTTGGATAAAGAAGATAATTGGACCGTTTATACCATTGACGGTAAAAAATCAGCGCAATGGGAACATACCATAGTTGTGACTAAAACAGGCTGCGAAATTTTAACGCTTCGTTCAGAAGAGACCTTAGCTAAAGTATTAAATAATAGCTAAACAACAGAATATAATTAACTGGTAATGCAGGTAAATATATCCCATTAAACTTTAACTGTTAAAGGCAATAAATTGACTACGCATAATATCGTTCCTGAGCACTTTTTTGAGACGTTATCGATTACTTCACCCTCATTGTCTAGTAGGGATATTTGCACCATTACAGCAGAGTTTAATGATTGGTTAAAAGAAGTATTTACTGAAAAGGATATTCGAGATTTACTTGCTGCTAGGGCTTATTTTGTCGATGCTATATTAAAAAAACTTTGGTGTCAGCATCACCTTGATGAATACCAAATTAGCTTGGTTGCCGTAGGTGGTTACGGGCGCGGGGAACTACATCCTCAATCCGATGTTGATATCTTACTATTAACTCAAGAAGACATTGATACTGACTTAGAAAGTAAAATATCCAGTTTTATTACTCAACTTTGGGATATAAAGCTGGATATAGGCCATAGTGTACGCTGCATTAAAGAATGTTTAAAACAAGCGGTTAAAGATGTAACAGTAGCAACGAATTTAATGGAAATGAGGCAAATAGCGGGTAGTGCTTCATTAACACAACAACTATTACCTTTATTGCATGAAGATGTTTTTTGGACTTCAGAAAAGTTTTTCCTAGCTAAATACCAAGAGCAAAATAAGCGCCATCAACAATACCACGGTGCCGCTTATACCCTAGAGCCTAACTTAAAAGCAAATCCAGGCGGACTTCGCGATATTCAAACTATTGCATGGGTTGCCAAAAGACATTTCCAAGCAGATTCATTAGAAGAGCTCGTTGAACATGGTTACTTATACCCTAACGAAATGTTTGAACTGCTTGAAGCACAAGATTATTTATGGCGTATGCGTTTCGCTTTACATTTTGTCGCCAAACGAAGTGAAAACCGATTATTGTTTGACTACCAAACTGATGTTGCAAAAATGATGGGCTTTGGTGATGAAGGCAAAGCTCCTGTTGAGCGCATGATGAAACGTTTCTTCAGAATTATTGCTCGTATTGCCGAACTAAACACTATGCTGCTACAGCATTTTGAACAAGCGATCATCAAGAAGCCTGAAGAAACTAGCATTACTGTTATCAATGATGATTTTGAATTGGTTGATACATTAATTAATACTCGCAATGACCGAGTTTTTATGCGCCCAATCAAAATGATTGAAATGTTTTTGATTGTCGCGCAAGAGCCAAGTATTAAAGGAATTCACTCTCATACCTTACGTTTAATGAGGAATGCCCGACGCCGTCTTATTTCGGGGCTTATTGATTATGCAGAATGTCGTAGAATGTTCATGGCCATTATTAGACACCCTAGAGGTTTAGGTTTAGCGTTTAATTTAATGCATAAACATAGCATTATCGGCTCATATTTACCGCTATGGCGAAGCATTGTTGGTCAAATGCAATTCGACCTTTTTCATGCGTATTCTGTAGATGAGCACAGTTACAGAGTGATTAAAAACTTATATCAATTTAGTTTAAAAGAACATAATCATAAATTCCCTCTATGTAGCAAAATAGTGCAAAAGATCCGTAAACCTGAAGTACTTTACTTAGCTGGTATTTTTCATGATATAGCCAAAGGTCGTGGTGGTGATCATGCCGAATTAGGCGCAATAGATGCACTAGATTTTTGTTTAGCGCATGGTTTAAACAAACATGACGCCAACATGGTGTCATGGCTGGTGGAAAACCATTTGTTAATGTCAGTAACCGCGCAGCGACGAGATATTTCAGATGAAAATGTGATCAAAACTTTCGGGGAAGTGGTGCGAGATGAGGCGCATCTTAACTACCTTTATTGCTTAACTGTCGCAGACATGCGAGCAACCAATGAAAGTTTATGGAATGGTTGGAAGGCGAACTTGCTTGAAGACCTTTACTTTAATACCTTACGGGCATTTAGACATGGTTTAGAAAAACCTGTAGAGATACGGCCAAAGATTCGAGAAAACCAACAGCAAGCTCTCACTATATTAAACGAGAGCGGCATTGATAATGAAAAGCTCACACATTTATGGCGTGAATTTAAAGTTGATTATTTTTTACGATATGCGCCTGAGCAAATCGCTCGTCACAGTCAGCGCATAATAGATCATGATAGATCTAAGACTTTAGTACTTATCAGCCCTAAGCCATATCGTGGTGGTACAGAAGTATTCATTTTTACCAAAGAGAAAAATAATACTTTTGCTAGTACAGTAACATTATTGGGCATGAAGAAGCTTTCAATTCACGATGCAAAAATAATTACCACTAAAACAGGCTACACAGTGAACACTTTTATCGTACTCGATAGCCGTGGAAAGCCGCTAAAAGAAAATTATCATATCGATGAAATTAGTAAAACGCTTACACAGCGTTTAAGCCAAGATGACATTTATATTGAGCCTATTAATCTACCATCTAAGCACATAAAAGAATTTAGAGTTCCTATTCAAGTCAACTTTATTAAGTTACACGCTAAAAGCCGCACTATGATTGAAATAATAGCGTTAGATAGACCTGGATTGTTATCAAAAATAGGACAAATATTTCAAAGAGAAAGAATTAATATACATTCAGCAAAAATAACCACTTTTGGTGAAAAAGCCGATGACGTATTTACCATTTCAACTGTAAATGGCAATGCATTGACTGAAAAAGAAAAAACCGCATTAGCTGAAAAGCTAAGCCAAGAAATAGATTAATAATGCCACTTAAAGTTTTTAAGTCTTAATAGGAAAAACATATGAGCACATTAAAGCAACACCCTCTTCAAGCTATAATTGAGCAAGCATTTGAAGATAGAGCAAACATTACCCCAAAAACAGTAAGTGAAAGCACCAAGCAAGCGGTATTAGATGCATTGGCGGCATTGAATGATGGCTCTGCAAGGGTTGCTGAAAAAATTGATGGCCAATGGTATGTGCATCAATGGTTAAAAAAAGCAGTACTGTTGTCATTCAGAATTTGGGATAACGAAGTTATTGATGGCGCAGAAAGTCGCTTCTTTGACAAAGTACCGATGAAATATAGTGAATACAGCCAAGAGATGTTTGAAGCCGATGGTGTTCGTGTTGTTCCAGGGGCGAGTGTTCGTACTGGTAGCTTTATTGGTAAGAATGTCGTTGTCATGCCAAGCTTTGTAAATATTGGTGCATATGTTGATGAAGGGTGTATGGTCGATGGCTGGGCAACTGTTGGTTCTTGTGCTCAAATTGGTAAAAACGTGCACTTATCAGGCGGCGTGGGAATTGGTGGTGTTTTAGAGCCTCTTCAGGCTGGCCCAACTATTATCGAGGATAACTGTTTTATTGGCGCACGTTCAGAAATTGTTGAAGGTGTTGTTGTAGAAGAAGGCTCAGTAATTTCGATGGG